>Ga0315552_1002173_pt1 | contig 11673 bp, 10 predicted proteins | sample SalMarSW160170MG_2_FD_203102 | JGI IMG/M metagenome (GOLD analysis project Ga0315552, IMG submission 203102) | Salt marsh sediment microbial communities from the Plum Island Ecosystem LTER, Massachusetts, United States - Salt Marsh Sediment SW1601-70 ...
TGCCGCGAGCACGTATAGCAGACTGAGCCGCCAACAGCAGTTAAACAGCAGGAAAGGTATGCACATGTAGGGATACCAAAATAATCAATCATAACCGTTGACGGCTGGCCTCATAGCAGCCCCGCCACATGCCTGTCCGCCCAAGCCTCGGCTAAGGAGGATGGCTGGGGTAAGGTGTCCTTTGGAGTGCTTAATATTTAGGATTTCTCCCACCACATCAACGCATTGACGCATTCACTCATTAACGCATTCTCGCATTATTTCGGTGATTCGAATTTGTTTAGTATTTCGGGCTTCGTATTTCGAATTTCTTAACCCATTCCCGGCCTCTCAGTAACCCTCGTAAGCGATCTCGGGCTCTTGATTCTTATGTGGCGGATAGATTATATTATCTATTACCTCAGCGCCTGCCTTCCCGGTCCACGTAATATCGCGACCTACGCCCTGAACCGTCTGGCAGCCGGCGAAAGCCAACGCTGAGAAAATCAAGGCAAATACGAGAAGGGTTTTTTTAAGCATCTTTTCAAACTCCACAAAGTAATGAAAAGCCGTAAAATCTGACTATTTATATATCGTCATACGATGCCTTGGGCAAACACACAAAAACTGTGCATGCCTCCTGAATTGGACGATATTCGATAGCCGGTTGCCGCCGGCGGATTAGTCGTTAGTATTTGATAGATTGTATTTGTCGGAGAGCTTGTGTTTTTAAGTCAAATTTGGTATGTTAATTTAATGTCGATGAATGGCTTGAAATTTATTGTTTTGTGCCTGGTTTTAGCCGGGGGGCAAACGGGGACGGTCAAAGAGGAGGCGGCTGAAGAGGATGCGTCCTCAGTTCGGACGTTTCATATCGGCAACAGCCTCACCGATACTGTGGACGGCTGGCTGGCGCCTCTGGCCGAGAGTGCCGGGCGAATGCTCGACTTCCATCGCTTTACAATCCCCGGCGCCCCCACAGACTGGCTGTGGGAGCATCCGGGTTCGGGCTTCGGCGACAGCAAATACAAAGAGGCGTTCGTGGCACTGGCACCGATTGACCATTTGTTTACCCAGCCGTTTGCAGGCCACTCTCGCAGCATTGAGAACGAGGCCGAACACAGCGGCAAATTTTATGGGCTTTGCCGCAGCAAGAGTTCGAATGTCCGGCTGTGGCTGTACCAGCAGTGGCCGAGCAAGAAGTACAATGAGAGTTGGTCGAAAGGTATTTACAGTCTGGGCTCAAATATCGTTTATTGGAAGCACAAGATAACTCTAAGTGCGGATGAATCGATCGTTGACGGCGGCTGGGCGGGATGGCAGTTGAAGAAGGCCGAGCCGCCGAAGAGCTGGCAGGAGGCGGCGGCCAATCATACTCGATATTTCGAAATCCTGCGTGAAGAGATGCAGCGACGGTTCCCCCACCCGGGCAAGATTGTCCTTATCGTCCCGGGCGGCCAGGCCTTGATCGCACTCAAGGAGCGCATCGAGGCTGGGAAAGTCCCGGGCATGGCGAACTTTTTCGCTGAGATTTTCGCCGACGATGTGCACCTGACCGCGAAAGGACGATATCTGATTTCGCTCGTTCATTATGCATGCATATACAGGGAAAGCCCGGAGGGCAAGGTTTCATTACAGAAGGCAGGACTGTCGGCTGAGCAGGCCGGGATATTCCAGCAGATAGCGTGGCAGACGGCCCGCGATTACAAGTGGTCGGGCATCACAATGAGCAGCCGGCTGAATTAATTAGTCGATAGCCGATAGCCGGTTGCATCAGCGTATTCTGGTCGGCCTGGTTCTGTTTTGCCTGTCAGTTCTTGACCTGGCCGGCCTTCGTCCACCAAGTGTGGGGCGTTGTGGTTGTCGGGCCGCGGAAGCTCTTGCGCCCATCCCCGTGGGCTGGCTGTTGCTGCCGTTGATGTTAAGGGCATACAGGTTGGGTAATCCCCGGCGAAGACGCTGTATGGCTGCGGCGCTAAAGTTATTGTCGGAATCGATTTGGAGGTAAGTCAGCATCTTGAGCCCTTCAAGGTACCTCAATCCCTCATCGGTCAATATTCGCCCACCGGCGCCGGATGCTTTTGCAGGGTATTTATTATTGATATGTAAAAGGTCCAGGTTCTTCATATTGGCCAGGCATTTGAGTCCGTCATCGGTCAGGCCGGTCGCACCAAAACCGAGTCGCTCCATATTGGTCAGGCCGGACATCTTTTTCAGGCCGGTGTCGGTGACGCCGTTTATGCCTTGAAGCCATCTGAGGCGTTTGAGTTTGGCCAGGCACACAAGGTCGGCACCAGTTATCTTCTGGGTTATTAATAAATTGTTTTCCCGGTCTACCCGCTCTATTTTGAGGCTGAGGCCCAGTTCCTCAAGATTTGTCAGTCCGGATATATTCAAACCAGAATGGTCCTGCTCTATGTCAAACAGGTCAAGCTTATAGAGTTCGGGCATTTCATTCAAGTAGGATAACCCTCCGATTGTTATTTTCGAGTCGGTTATGTACAGGTCTCTTAGGGACTTTAAAGTGGTCAATTGTGCCAGTCCCTCGTTGGTTACGTTTTCACAGCCGAACAGCATCAGTTTCTTCAAATTCGTTAGCTTAGCGACGTGACGCATTCCTTCATCTGTGATACCGGGACTGCCTATGTTGAGTTCTTCGAGCAGCCGGCACTTTGCCAGCTCCGCCAGTCCTTTGTCGGTATAATATTCCTTGTTCATCTTTGGATCAATGAAGTGAATTCTGGTAATCGCAAGGTGTCTGAGGTTCGGCAGCGTCCCAAGATAAGTAAGGCCTGTGTCTGTGATTCCATGCTGGTCCTGGGGAAGGTCTAAAAGCTCCAGTGTCTTGATCTGCGACAGATATGCCAGGCCTTTATCGGTAACTTGTGAGCTGCCGATTTCCAGTTTTCTAAGTGAACGCATCTTTGTAAGATGAGCCAACCCGTCGTCGGTGATGTCCTTCATGCCGTGCAGGCACAGCAATTCCAGGTTAGGGATATCTGATATATGCGCCAGGCCTGCATCTGTTATGCGAGACAGGCTTTCGTTAAAAGATAGTATTCTCAACGAGGTCATATCCTTGACGTGGACCATTCCCTTGTCGGTGAAACCGCTGCCATACATAGCCAGGTATTTTAGTCGTGGTAAATCTCGAAGGTGTGCCAGACCTGCATCTCCCAAGCGTTCTCCCGCCAGATACACCTCTTCCAGAAAGGTCAGCTTCGCCAGATGGCGCAGGCCGGCATTGGTGACGCCACGGCTCTCCCGCGGGAAGTAAATTCCTTTAAGCGAGGTTAATGCAGCTATATGGGCCATGCCTGTGTCCGTCACTCGATAGGGAACTCCTAAATATTCCAAGGAGGAGAGTTTGGTGATGTACTTTAGGCCTTTTTCCGTAATATCGGTACGGTCGAGGGCCAGGTTCCTAAGTCCGGTCAGATGCGCGATATGCGGCATGCATTTGTCATCCGGTTTTACTCGGTCTGTTAACAATAGGGCTGGAAGATACAACCTATAAAGGTCGTCCGGTCTGAGCTTCGCAAGAGCAGACAAATCTCTCCAGGCCGTCTTATTGACGGTGAGAGACAGGCGTTTGCCGACAGGTACCCGAACGTCTCCCTGTGCCTGGCCCAGATATTCCCATTGAGGCCCCTCTATCCCTGTCCAGTGGAACCAATAGGTGAGTTTTCTCTCCGCTCCTGCATCCTGTATCTCAAGCTTTCCCAACGACCTGTCCTTTGGAAAATGAACGACGCGTGCCTGGCCGGGTTGTGATTCATTGACCGTACTGTCGGCTTTACTGGAAGGTCGAGTCTGAGCAAATGCAGTTCCAACGGCAAGACATATAGCGGCAAGACTTACTGCCATCGCCCATGCTGCACCGGCACGAGGATTGCTGCAGCCGGACTTCAGAATTCGCTGGACTCTAAAAGCCAGCCCTTTACTGCTGCGCACCACCGCAGGTACAAACGCCATATTGCCGGCAGGTGTCAAATCGAGCAGCGAGTCTGCATAATCCGTGCAGGCTCGGCCGGCGGATACAACCCAGTCGTCGCAGGCCTGCTCGCTCAGGCTCACCAGACGTCTCTTTGCCAGCCACAAAAGCAGATTCCAGGGCAAAATACACACTACCAGCTCTGCTAAGAGTCCGCTTATTTGGTCTCGTCGTTTCCAGTGGGCCAGCTCATGACAAAGTACGCTCACCCAGTCTACCCTGTCTTTAGAGTGACGCACAACACTCGGCAGCAGCAAAACAGGGCTTTTGCGCCAGCACCATATCACAGGGCTGCGAACGATATTGTTGTAGTAAAGGCTTACTTTTTTACTGATTCCAAGTTTTGTCTTGGCAAGATGTACGGCTTCTTCAATCCTTTTGCAGTGTAAAGGCATCGCCCTTCGCAACAAACGAATGCCTTGTACAAACATCACGACCAATCGTACAGCCAAAATCAGGCTCGCTGTAGCCCACGCCCAAAGAGCAAGCCGGTGCCAGGTGAATCGCTTTAGGTTTGTGCCGGCCAGGACCGACGAAAATTCTTCTTCAAGAATGTAAGGCATGTGCTCAAAGTTTTCGGATGCCGTTGTCTCCGACTGTTCGTAATTGGTTACTGTGAGTTGGTCTTCAGGTTCCGGTTGAGTAACAACCGGTTGGGCAACAAACACGCCTAATTCATACTGCTTTACCAGCAAGCTCATAGTCGGCACTATGACCGCTGCAATCATCGCTAAAAGCAATACCCGATGTGCCCGTGCGGGTCGGGACCTCAAAACGAAACTGATAACCAATCCCAGCGCAACACAAGCTGTACTTTGCCATGCGCAGCACCACAGGAAATCATTTCGAGAAAAAAACTCTCCTGTCATTTTTTTCTCTCCTTTCTCTTTTTATCAATCATTTTTCGCAGTTCCCGAAGCTCTTCATCATTGAAATTGCTCTGGCGTATAAGATGTTGGAACATCAAAAAGGCATCTCCGTCGAATGCTCGTTTCAACAGTCTCCTCAACGAGCTGGCGCCTGCTTCTTCACGAGTACGGGCTGGCAGATAGATGTAACTTTTTCCCTGTGTGCGGTGACGCAGCCAGCCGGTCTTTTCCAGGTTCTGCAGGGTTGTTAGGACCGTTGTATAGGCCAGCTTCCTTCGGCGGGATAGCTGGTCTCTGACCTCATGAACCGTACCCTCGCCGAGCTGCCAGACTATTTCAAGGACGGCTCGCTGGAGATGGCCTAAATCGTCGGGCGATTGTCTGCTCATATAATTGTCTCCATATCTTAAAAAGAGTTCGCTTATTACTACTAAGTATATAAGTACTATGTCATATAGTAGTTGTCAAGAAAAAAATGAAAATTTTTTAAAATTTTTTTTCAGCCCCATTTTCGCCTCAGAAACGCGGCATTTTGCCCGCTTCACGCTTATCGTTCGCCTTCGGCCAAGCCGGCAGATAAGAGATTTATCACTGTTAATCCGCCTCTTTTTTTGCGTATTGAGCGATGATTTGCTGCCGCATCCCCGCCCCCAGCATATGGGGACAGGCTTTAATCAGATTCTTTCTTTTTGGAATATTGTGCGATAATCTGTTGTTGCACATTAGGCGGGACCAGCTCATAATGGCTGAGAGTCATCGAGTAGCTGCCGCGTCCGCCGGTAACGCTTTTGAGCTGGCTGTTATACTGGGAAACTTCCGCCAGCGGCACTTGGGCCTTGATGACGATAATATTTCCCGGCAGAGTGTCTTGGCCGAGCACTCTTCCGCGTTTGGAGGCAAGGTCACCGGTGATATCGCCGACGTTCTCCGCCGGTATTGTAACTTCGATATTGACTATCGGTTCCAGCAGAACCGGTTTTGCATTTTTGATGCCGACCTTAAACGCCTCCCTGCCCGCTGCCCGGAATGCCACTTCCTTTGAATCGACCGGATGGTGCTTGCCGTCGTAAATCGAGGCTTTTATATCCTGCATGGGAAAACCTGCGATGATGCCGCTGAGCATCACTTCGTTTATGCCCTTTGCGACGGCCGGCTCATACTGTCGTGGGATTGAACCGCCGAAGATGTCCCAACTGAACTGCAGTGGCGGGTCGGAGCCGCGGTCGGCCGGTTCCACACGAAGATAGACCTCGCCGAACTGGCCTGCGCCGCCGGATTGCTTTTTGTGGCGGTAATGGCCCTCTGCCTTTGCTGTAATCGTTTCGCGATATGGAATCTTCGGCTCCTTGGTGTTTACAGAGAGCTTTGAGCGGTTCTCCATCTTCTCGATCATTACCCGCAGGTGCAGGTCGCCGAGTCCGCTGGCGACCAGCTCTTTTGTCTGCTGGTCGCGTTTGATTTTGAAGCAGGGGTCTTCCTCGCATAATTTATCGAGTGCGGAACTTATCTTTTGCTCGTCACCTCTGGTGGCCGGCTCAAGGGCCAGCGAATACATCGGCTCGGGCACGGGCGGCTGCTCGAATTGGCCTTTGACTTTGCCGTCATTTACGAGGTCGCCGGTTTGCAGCTCGTCAACTTTTGCCAGTGTTATAATATCACCGGCTATGCCGGCCTCGATTTCATTTGTTTCGCCGCCCTGGGATTTGAGGATATGCCCGGGGCGGATGCCTTTCTTCTCGTCGTTGCGATGGATATTGGAATCGGACTTCATTGTGCCGCTGAAGATGCGAATGGTAGAGTACTTCATATTTGAGCGCGGGTCGAAAGTGGTGCGAAAAACGAGCCCGGCCAAAGGGCCGGCGGGGTCGGCTTTCAGCTCCGTTACGGTCTCGCCGGCTTTGATGTGAGCGGGGGCCGCCTGGTCGGGAGCCGGCGTGTATTTTGTGATAATATCGAGCAGCTCGGTTACGCCGACTTCTTTGCGTGCGTTGGTAAATACTACCGGTACGAGAGTGCCGGCTTTGAGGGCCTCCACGAATACCGAAGCGATCTTGTCGGTAGAGATTTCTTCTCCGCCGAGGTAGCTTTCCATAAGCTCATCGTCAGCCTCTATGACGCTCTCGATGAGCTCGGTGTGGGCCTGGCCGACGTCCATCAGCGGCGATTCACCGGCATCGTTTTCGATGCAGTCGATGACAGATGCCTTGTCCGCAGCGGGCAGATTGGCGCAGCGGCATTGAAAGCCGAATGATTCCTGGATGTTTTTAAGCAGGGCGGACAGGTCGATGTTTTCTGCGTCTATTTTGTTGACGACAATCAGCCGGGGCATATTGGCGTCCGCAGCGAGGTTGAAGAGCTTGCGGGTGTTGGTCTCTATGCCGGCTGCTGCGCTGATGACGATGACGGCTGTTTCGGCGGCCGGCATCGCTGTTATGGCAGGGCCGATGAAATCAGGATAGCCCGGCGTATCGATGATGTTGAGCAGCTTGCCGTTATGGTCGGCGTGAACCACGGCCGACGAGATGGAGTGCTGATGCTCCTTTTCCTCGTCGTAGTAATCGCAGACTGAAGTTTTCTCGTCAACGCTGCCGAGCCGATTCGATGCGCCGGTTTTGTGCAGGATTGACTCGGCCAGCGAGGTTTTACCGCTGCCGGCGTGACCCAAAAGAACGATATTGCGAATATTGTTGGTATTTGCCACTTTTGAACCTCAATAACAGTTAGTTTTTAGAATTTACCGCTAAGAAACCTTCAAAAACCAACATACTAAGGGCTTTTCGTATAAAGGACAAGGATTTTTTTTGACCTGCTTGAAAAGTAGGTAAGGATTACAAGATTCAACCACAGATTGCACTGATTTAGCGGATTTTGTTTTAGCCACGAATGAACACGAATTTTGTATTGACGGATTAGGGAATTTGTGTTATTTTCTGTCCCTAATGGCGTGGTACATCTTTGAGCGGATTCTTTCATTGAACCGCCAATTTGAAATGTGAAATGTGAAATATGAAATTATCTCTTCACGAGTCACGAAAATGCCGGAAATTATGGGTTTGGATATTGATGATATAAGGGGAATAAAATGAATGACTTGTCGCTAATTAAATGGCATGCTCAAGAGCTGTGTAAACTTTTAGAAAAAGACCCAAACAATCCTCAAATGGCTCGATTATATGTCGAATTAGAAACAACATTAAATAGTTATCCGTTTAAACAAATTGAGTCTATAGCTCCTGGTGGTATGGATGAGAAATCAATTAAAAACGATGATATTTAATTACGGAAAACAAACTATTGCGTGATATGGGTATTTTATGGGTTGCTGCTTGCGACATGCGGGTATAAATACGGGAGAGTTGTCGTTAAAATGTGTTTTTTTTGATGGGAATTTTTGAATGTTATGAAAGAGAAAGCAAAAACACTCGTAAAAGTTGCAAGGCTTCGGATTCTTAAGCCAGCAGGTGATATGACTTGGCCCGAACTGGGTAATATGCTGAGAACTGTCCGTTATAGGGTTTTCAGATTAGCTAACCTCGCAGTAAGTGAAGCATACCTGGGTTTTCATATGTTCCGTACCAAAAGGGCTGAAGAGTTCAAAGCAGAGACTATGGGTAAGCTCTCCCGCCGACTGCGTGAGATGCTCATCGAGGAAGGAGTAGACGAAAAAGACCTTAGCCGTTATTCACAGACAGGCGCTGTTCCCGATACTGTTGCAGGGGCGTTGAGTCAGTACAAAATAAGAGGGATAACAAGCCCCACAAAATGGCGACAAATTGTTCGCGGTCAAGTTGCTCTGCCTACATTTCGTAATACTATGTCTATTCCGGTTCGTTGCGATAAGCTATACCAACGAAGGCTTGAGCAAGGAGATTCCGGTGAAGTTGAGGTGGAGCTTATGATATGCCGAAATCCATACCCGCGGGTTGTGTTGGGGACTGGCGACTTAAATCCCGGCCAGCAGGCAATACTTGAGCGGCTGCTCCAAAATACAGACAATTCGGCAGATGGTTACCGGCAGCGATTGTTTGAGATTAAAGAGGATGTTCAAACAAGAAAATGGTGGCTGTATGTAACATATGACTTTCCCAAAACCACAGGTAAACTCAATCCGGAAATTGTAGTCGGTGTCGACCTCGGATTTTCTATACCATTGTATGTTGCACTCAATAGTGGACACGCAAGGCTGGGCTACCTACACTTCAAGGCTCTCGGCGAAAGAATTAAGTCACTGCAGAAGCAGGTCATGGCCCGCCGCCGTGCTATTCAACGTGGCGGTAGAGTAAGTATTTCGCATTCCACTGCAAGAACAGGTCACGGAGTAAAAAGAAAATTACAACCAACTGAAAAACTAAGAGGCCGTATCGAAAAATCATATAGTACGCTGAACCATCAACTTTCTGCATCCGTTATTGATTTTGCCAAGAACCACCACGCGGGTGTCATCCAGATAGAAGACCTGTCCGGTCTTAAAGAACAGCTAACAGGCACTTTTATCGGTGCTCGATGGCGGTATCATCAATTACAGCAGTTTCTAAAATACAAGGCCGAGGAAGCTGGAATTACGTTAAAGCAGATAAATCCGAGATACACATCACGCCGTTGCAGTGAGTGTGGCTTTATAAATATGGACTTCGACCGTGCTTTCCGGGATGCAGGCAGAACTTATGGAAAAGTAACCAAATTTTTGTGTCCGGAGTGTGGCTATGAGGCCGACCCTGATTACAATGCCGCCAGAAATATAGCAACACTTGACATCGAGAAGCTTATTCGTGTACAATGTGAGAAGCATGGTTTGAAATTTGATGCTCATTGAAAAGTTAAATGAGGTCGCCATCAATGTTTCGCTAACCTTTAAGGTAATCGCGGGCAGGCGACTGAAGGCCGACCTGTACGGCCTTAAGGCTGAGAAGGCACATGTAAGTGGAAAAATGCTTTCCCGTTGTGTTCGCTCACCAAGCACATTTGTTTTTTTAATGCAGTTATTGCTCCAACAGCCTGTAAAATCTCCAGTTACAACAGATAGGGTTGGAATCGACCTTAATTTGAGGTGTGCTTACAGGATTCCATGCGTTGTGCCGGTTTCGGTCATGTTGGAATCGACCTTAATTTGAGGTGTGCTTACAGGAAAGTTTGAGCAATCCAAGGAGCAAAACGAGTTGGAATCGACCTTAATTTGAGGTGTGCTTACAGGGCTGACGGACATATCCTCATTGGCATCCCGGTTGGAATCGACCTTAATTTGAGGTGTGCTTACAGGATTGGCTATAGCTTCTAAACTATCAGTAGTGTTGGAATCGACCTTAATTTGAGGTGTGCTTACAGGCTGAAGCTCACCAATACGGCGAACGCTGATGTTGGAATCGACCTTAATTTGAGGTGTGCTTACAGGTTTCATTAAATACTTGGCTGCTGCACGCCAGTTGGAATCGACCTATCGAAAACTAGTGACAGTCACCTATGCTACTCTGCGAAGTAACTCGCTACGTAGCACGAGTTAATGGCTCGGGACAGTCAACCTATTTTTTTGGTATTATAGAATCAATTGTTCGGCCAGTTCGACTTTGTTAAGTACAGGCCGAAAAATGTCCTTTTTTGGTGATAGAACCGTTCGACTGCGCTCAGGGCAGGCCATATAAATGATTAAGAATTCTTTCGATTTCACTCCCTTCGACAAGCTCGGGGCAGGCAGGGGCCTTCGGCGAGATATCAGTTGCCAGTTGTCAGTTTTCAGTGAGGGAAAATCAAAAATCTTTGAACTTTAAGTTGTGGTTTTTAGCTTTTAGTTTTACGTTTTGAACCCGGCAGGAAATTCAATACTGCGTATTCATAATTCGTGAAGCGTGAAGAGATAATTTCAGATTTCAGATCTCAGATTTCAAGTTGGCAATGATATTGGCGCGTTCACGGGGATTCGAAGTTCAAAACGGCGAAATCTTTATAATAGAGTTTCGCAGCTTCGTCGTAAGCCTTAGCGGCGTCGATTTGGTTTTTATAGTTGCCGAGAAAGATTTTTCTTCCGTTGGCCTGAATTCTGGCCTGCCACTTGTTTTCCCTTTTGAACCATGAAACACCTTTGAATCCGGAGCTGTGGTTTCCCCTTTGCTTGCGTTTGTTCCATGAGTTCTGCGCACGGCTGGCCTGGCGGAGATTTACCTTTCGATTATCGAGGCCGTTATGATTGATATGGTCGCAGCATTTGCCGGGCTCGATTTTTATAATATCGCGGTGCATTGGTATATTCTTCTGCCTGCGGCTGCCGATTGTAACACATCTTGTAGCGTAGTAGCTTCGCGGGAACCTGGATGCCTGCCATTTGTGTTTGGCGAGGCGTTCGTAGTCTTCGGGGTCTACGATGGCGAATTTGCCCTGCGTGAGTGGTATTCTCCTGAAGGGATAGCCGCAGCGGAGGCTGCGATAGAGTAGAAGCAGCCAAATAATCAGGCGTTCGAGAAGAACAGGTATTTTGATGCGAAGCTCGATAATTCCCTCCGGGGGAAAGAAGAATTTCACATTTCAAATTTCACATTTCAAATTGTACTCCCCTCTATAAATGCCCGAATGTTCACGTTTGATGCGAAAAAAGAGCACGATTGGCGATGCCGGATTCTCGTAACTTGAAGTGAAAAAAGGAGATAAAATTATTTTATTTTTTCTGATTTTTGTCGGCGCTATGTTCAGTTTTGATTGAAAAAATCAGTTCGTAGTTCGTAGTTCATAGTGGTTGAGACAGGAAAATAAAAAAAATGTTGTTTTTTTTCGTCCGGTCAGGCTTTCGGCGAGGTCGATTTTATTGGACATTGAGATAACAATCACTGCTCGGCGAAGCGGTTT
>Ga0315552_1002176_pt1 | contig 11662 bp, 10 predicted proteins | sample SalMarSW160170MG_2_FD_203102 | JGI IMG/M metagenome (GOLD analysis project Ga0315552, IMG submission 203102) | Salt marsh sediment microbial communities from the Plum Island Ecosystem LTER, Massachusetts, United States - Salt Marsh Sediment SW1601-70 ...
CGCTTTCGGTTCTCAAGTGATCAAATCTGGTCAGCGTTACCTGGTTGATCGCTCTGATCGTCGGGATTACAGTATCTTTCGGATCGGTAGAAATATGGTTGAAAGGCTTTTGACCAATGGTTCTAAACTACAGATTTCTTTTACGCTTTATTCCTGACACGAAACTGTCCGGTGGCTAGTCCCTCATTTATAAAAAGGTCTTTTATATTGAACCCCGTAGATTTACCCCATAAGCGCAATTTTGATGGTTGAAAGAGGTTAACTGATGTATAAGCCTCTTGAGACCACCAAGTCAAAGGAGTGCTTATGAACTACACACAGCTTACCCGGGAACAAAGATACCAGATTTATGCGTTGTTGAACATGGAACATAATCAATCTGAAATTGCAAAATATCCGGTGTTACACAAATCGACAGTAAGCCGAGAGTTGTGCCGTAATCGGGGGCAGCAAGGTCATCGTCCCCAACTACCTCACTAGATATTATTGAGCAGACGGTTACACTAAAGAGTTGAATCCAAGCGAATATTCATTCTGGCATATTGGTCTTTACCTCAGCATCAGAAAGAAGTTCAATCACTTTGATCACTGCAGAATGGTCAAGATCGCCCCAGCCATGTTGCTGCATAGAACTAAAAAGCTCATGCGCTAAAGCTGAGGCAGGTAATGCACAACCATAGGCTCTCGCTGTCTCCTGGATAATATTAAGATCTTTGAAATGGAAACGACTACGAAATCCTGGTGCGAAATCTCGTTTTATTAGACGCGGGCCTCGAACATCCATAACACGTGATTGGGCATATCCTGCGCTGAGGACTTTGAGAATAATAGACGGATCCACGTCGGCCTTAGTACCCAATACCATCGCTTCAGCCATTCCGATAAAATTTAATGCAACTTGTATTTGATTGCACGCCTTTACAATCTGTCCAGCACCAGATTTGCCACATAGCGTTGGTTTGCCAATAATCTCAAATATTGGCTTTGCCCTATTGAAAATTTCTACTTCACCACCTACCATTATTGATAGAGTGGCATTTTGAGCACCCACCTCTCCTCCGGACACGGGTGCATCAAGCATTTGACAACCTTTTTCCTCTGCTGCCTTTGCTGTCTTTATAGCTACCACTGGAGAGATTGTAGACATGTCTATTAGCAGCATACCTGGTCTTACGTATGCTAATATACCTTCAGGGGCTAAATATACCTTTTCCACATCAGGTGAATCTGGAACCATGGTTATCACAATTCCGCTTTTCTCAGCCACATCTTTAACCGATAAACCTGCTTTTCCTCCCAAAACTACGATTGCCTCCATTCTTTCAGAGAGAATATCGTATCCAATAAGGGGGTAACCAGCTTTTATTAAATGCCCAGCAATTGGTTTACCCATAATTCCTAATCCTATGAAGCCAATTATTTCCTTTTCCATTTTTCCTCTCCTGAAAAATAGCCCGTTTGGCAGCGATTTCCATCGCTATTGGTGCCCCAGCAGGCAGGGAAACTCCTTGAAGATATTGTCTTGGTAATAGTATTATTCAGCTAATAGAATATTTTGAAAGTTGTGAGTATTACTTCCTCTTATCAATCATTAAGATTCAAGTACATCTCTAAGCCAACAATTGTAACGCGAATCCAATAGATCTGACTTTGCTCGTTTAAACCAATAGTCCGCATAACCCTGAAAATCGTTCCTAAGGCTCGAAATCCCGGTTTGTGTAGTTCCCCACATTGCTTCATGGATCTCGGACATAGGCTTCATCAATTTAAATCGGGCAAAAATTTTAAGTGTAACATGACCAAAATATACCTGTAATTCGATCATCTCCTGATCATCCGTGAGCTGGTGATGGTGGGAGAAGTTAGCGAGGTCAAAGAAGATATCTCCCATACCAGCATATTCCCAATCAAGGATCTTCAGATCTCCACTCTCGTCCAAGAAATTGAGGTTGAGTAAGTCGTCATGGCAAGGTGTAGGTATATATGGATCTTTGAGAAGCGTATTTTCGATCTCATACATTTTTTGTATGAGCCAATTGAAGTCTGCAGGAAATATACATTGATTACGCTTAGAAACCGACAAGAGCCGTTCTATCCGACGAAATACATTAAACTCACCTGGCAGTGAGCAAGATTCTTCATGATACTTGTGAACTTTTTCCACCACTCGTCGAATGTTCTCAGTCTTCACCATTTCTTCTGGAGGAATTTTATCTCCCTTAACGAAGCGGGTCACTAAATATCCTTCGGGCTGGACAAAAAATAACACCTCGGGTGCAATACCTAACCTACCCGCCTCGAGGTTCGCTATATATTCGACGTCACGTTGGATACCTAAGAGATTGGTATCTGTACCGGGTATTCTTAGTACACAGGATTGGCCATCGAAATCGACGCGATAATTAAAGTTCGTAATGCCACCTGCAAGTTTGGTAATATTCAAACCCTTGGCATTGACAAGAAACGGCACTCGAGAAATTGCTTCTTCGATTGCGAGCACCTTAATCAACTCCATCAATCGGCTTTTTTAAGGTACTAATCGATGAGGATCGAAAATATCATTGGTCATCTAGCTATTAAATCTTAAGCCCTGCCTCGTAACCCTCACGGATAGCTTCACCCGCATTCCGTGGCTTGACACAATCCCCAACAGCGATCGCTTTTATACCTAGTTCAAGTAAATTGGCTAAAAGCAGGTTGTTTGGGAGTGCACCGCTTGCAAGCACGACACTATCTACAGAGTGTAATATTTTTCGATAACCAACTTGGTCATAGATTAGATTATTTCCATCTACTTCTAACACAAGACATTGAAGAAGAATTTCAATCTTATACGATTTAAGGCTTTCTATATACAATCTTCGCGTCCAAGATACGAGTTCACGCGCGACATATGGTAGCATTTCGAGAATAGTCACATCATGATGACGCTCTGCTAAATATTCTGCAACATTACAACCAACAACTCCTCCTCCAATAACCGCTACCGAATTACCCACCGGACTCCCAGCTAAAACATCCCAGGCAGTGATTGCTCGATGTGCTAACCCAGGAATTTCGAGTATCTTCGGTTTTGCACCCGTTGCTACAATGACATCATCTGGATTGATCACTTTAACATTACCCGCATCTATTTCTGATTTTAGGTGTATCTCCACATTCAAAGCAGATAACTGTTTCTCGTAATATTCGATTAAAGACATCAGTAAATGTTTATGAGGGGCTTTGCTTGCGAAAAGAAATTGCCCTCCTAATGTTGGGGCTTTTTCATAAAGAATTACATGGTGACCACGCAATGCTGCAACTCGAGCTGCTTCAAGTCCTCCTGGACCACCCCCAACAACTAAGACTTTGTGAATTCGATCAGTAGGTCGTAATGCGAAATCTTCCTCACGACCAACTATTGGATTAACAACACACCCCATGCTCAACTGTTTAAATATCCGACCATGACATTCTGGGCTGGAACAAACCAGACATGGCCGAATGTCCTTCATTCGTCCTTCCTTTGCTTTTCGAGGTAGTTCGGGATCTGCTATCAGACCACGACCGACTGCAATCAAATCCGCATATCCCTCCGCCAGGGCACGTTCCATTATTAGAGGTTCATGTAATTTTCCCACCGCGATAACCGGAATACTAATATTTTTTTTAACGGCCGCGGCCATCTTGAGTAATAAGTCATGGGGGAATATTTCCGAAGGGACACCTATATGAAATGTTTCAGCCCGACCACCAGTCACACTGATGATATCTGCACCAGATTCTTCTAGTGCTCGGGCGATATATATACCATCGTCTATGGATATCCCACCAGGCAAGACTTCATCTACACACACGCGACAAATAATTGGAAAACTGATACCAACTATCTCACGTACTCTTCCTAAAACCTCAAGCGGAAAGCGCAGTCTACCATCAATGTTCCTGCCATATTCATCGTTACGGCGATTGGACAGCGGTGATAGAAATTGTTGTAATAAGTAGCCGTGTGCCATATGGAGTTCCACGGCATCAAAACCCGCCTCTACTACTCGTCGAGCTGCTTGGGCAAAATCCTCAACTAAATCGTGTATCTCGTTAATGTTCAATTCGCGTGGAATCTCTCGGCGAAAACAAGGTATCGGAGAAGGGCCGACTGGTTGTATTCCCGTTATAGAAGATTCCCCCATTGCCCCTACATGAGCGAGCTGGATTGCCACAGGTACCCCTTCAGCCTTAATCCCTCGTGCCAAGTTTTTCAAACCATTGATCTGATTATCATGCCAAATCCCTAGGGGATAAAGCGAGCTTTGACCTGTTGAAGTGACATTTGCAAATTGCACTACTATAAGTCCTACGCCACCTCGAGCTCTTTCTACGTAATATTGAATTAATCGTGGAGTTACCTCACCATAATAGGTGGGATAACGATTACCCATTGGGGGCATAACAATTCGGTTTTTGAGCCGTAGTTTTCCGACCTGGATTGGAGAAAACAAGAGGGGGAACTCATTGGTAAACATCATTTCAATAACCTCAACTGAGCTATAACTGAAAAAATTAATAATCTTTGTCAGTGCAGAACATACCGATCAACATAGCCGCAACCATAAAATGATAGACCTCACAAAAGTCATTGTGGGTGAAGGTCACGCCTGTTCCTTTTATTCGCCTTGTGCCTGGAATTGTTGCTACCATATAAGCCTGGGTTGGAGTACACATCGTTATGTTCATAGTTATGGGAGGTTCAAATGTGAACACTTGTCGTTTACTCAATTCTTTTAATGAACGCGCGGCAGTTTCTTTGATCCTTTTATAGCTTTCTTCAGGGCTCAAGAATTCCGCGCTAAAACGATCTATAGCACGCTTGACCATAGCTATGGGTACATCCCCTAAAAAACCCCTAACTTCCTCTTCTAACTCCTGGTCGCCTGAAAACATTGCTGCTGGCACGCCATAATATCCCGCAACGGCTGCATTTATTTGTGATTCACCTACTTCATTACCATTAATCTCTACTTGATAGAATTGTTTCGGGGCATAAGTATGGCTCAAAATTCCTGATTTATTATTTGCCTTAGCGTGATACCCAATAAAGAGTGCTGCGTCAAAGGTTCCATCTAAGCCTTCTACCATTTCATTCTGTCTGGTAACTCCAGCGATAAGTCGGGCAGCGGGATGTAGTTTTAAATCAGCCAACCGTAAGTTACGCATTCCGTCATGTGAATCGCTGACTAGGATATCCGTGGCCCCTCCCTCTAGCGCACCCTCAATAGCGGCATTAATATCGTTAGCCATTAATTTACGGCCGTAATCATAATCTGGTCTACCAGGCATCACTTCATCTGGATGACAAATTCCTGAGACCCCTTCGATATCAGCCGATATGTAAATTTTCATTTCTTTCACTCCATTATTGAGTTTAATAAAATTCACGAATTCCGGAAAAAATCGATGACTAAGCGTACGAAGATCTCAGCGCCACAAGATAAAATTTCTTCATCAAAATTAAAATTGGGGCTGTGCAAACTAATTTCTTCACCCGGTTGGGCGCAGCCTAATAAGCCAATTGCTCCGGGGACATGTTTTAGATAACGCCCGAAATCATCAGCCCCTAATACTGGCATATCCAGTTTGCATATCGACTTCGATGCGTTGGATAGTCTATTAGTACAAAATGGATCATTTACAGTAACTGGTTGCGTGGGGTCAATCGACCATACTAGTTTAGCTCCAAAACCACTGGCAATTTGCTCAGCTAACTGTTGGGCTTGAGACAAAATATTTTCTTTAACTTTTTCATTCAATGCGCGGATCGTTCCCGTCAGCGTTACATTAGAAGCGACAATACTACGCCGTGTACCACCTTGTATTGTGCCAATATGCAGAACTATTGGTTCAACTGGGTCTACATGTCTTGCCATTAATGTCTGAAAAGCTACAATGATCTGACTTGTTACAGCAATTGCATCGATAGCTTTGTGAGGTTTTCCAGCATGACCTCCTTTACCAATAACCTCAATCACCAACCCATCAGAAGAAGCCAAAAACGGTCCACTGCGCACACCTAAGATACCAAACGGTAAATAAGGCCAAAGATGTAGAGCATAGATTTCGTCCACTGGCGGATTTCTCAATACTCCCCCGTCAATTAGATGTTGGGCGCCTGATTTTGGACTCTCCTCCGCTGGCTGGAAGATAAACAAAACTGTACCAGGTAAAGATTCAGCCATTTCAACAAGCGTCATTGCAGCCCCGAGAAGCATAGCCACATGACCATCATGACCACAACCATGCATCACCCCCGGTATTTCAGAACAATATTCAACTTGGTTCGATTCTTTAAGGGTTAACGCATCTATATCCGCACGTAAAGCAATAACGGGGCGGCCATGACCTAAATAAGCCAAGATGCTGGTAGGTAGTGCACCTGTTATTGGCTCTAAGCCAATCTCCTTCAATGTGTTGCGTATTATTTCGGCTGTTTGGAATTCCTCATAACCTAACTCTGGGTGACGATGTATTTGCCGTCTTATATACGTCATCCAATCTTGTTTGCTTTTCACATATTCAGAAATATTATGGTTCACTACCTTTTCTCCTCACTCCTTGCTTCTGTTTTCAGCCTAGGGGCTAGAAACGGATTTCCGGTAGCTATCTTTTCGAATGTCAAACTTTGAAGATTATTCCAACCTTTTTCGATATGCTGATATCCTCGTCGCAAAACAAATAAACCATGACCTGGGAATAACGAATCTATATGGAGATCCTTCAATCTGCTTATCGAATTTCTTAACTCTGATAAATCTACGTCCAGGCTATTAAAGTGAAAAACGCCATCGGCAGCAATAACATCTCCCGAGAAAAGACAACGCGATTCGCATTTCTGCATATAGTAGCAGGTAGAGCCTTTACTATGCCCTGGAGTGTGTAGTATTCTGAAGGAGTAAATTCCGGATTCAATTAAATCTTCATCTTCCAATGTTTGATATACCGGACAATGTTTGAAGACGTAATCTCTTGGATAAATCCCCACATAACGCGCGATATCCAACCCAAGATCTTGATCCGTCCCATTTTCTAATAGATATTTATCCGTTGCTGGGGCTAAGATTTTTGCCCCAGTCATTTCTGCCAGTGATAACGCACCACCTGCGTGGTCAGCATGTGCGTGGGTAATTATGATATTCTTTATTTTCCGGGGGTCAAAACCATCTTGGGTAATATTTTCCAACACCTCCCGTGATGCCAGCCCAGAACCAGTATCAATCAAAGACAACTCGGGATGTCCATCGATTAGATAGATATTACAATCGCAGGGATCAGAAAGTCCAATTTTCCCGCCACCAACCAGGTAAATATCAGATGCTATTTTCATAATTAATCTCTTAACTCATTCAATGCACTGGATACGCGAGCAACCCCTTCCGCAAGGTGCTCGTATGAATTAGCAAAAGATAGCCGGAGATAACCCCTTCCGGCAAATCCAAAAGCTTCTCCTGGAACCAATGCCACATCTGCCACTTCCAATAAGTGCCAGGCGATCTCTTCACTGCTCAACTTATAAGCCGAAACATCTGCGAAAGCATAAAAAGCGCCTCGAGGCATATGGCATAATACACCGGGTATGTTATTCAATTCCTTGACGACCATGTTCCTTCGACGTTGGAATTCCGCAACCATTGCATTTACACAATCCTGTGGACCATTTAGCGCTGCAATAGCCCCAGCTTGGCCAAATGAACATGCACAGGTAGTCAAATATTGATGTGCACGTAATTGTGGCATTAATAAGTCAGCAGAAGCAGCGATGTAACCCAACCGCCAACCAGTCATCGAATAAGACTTTGAGAATCCGTTGAGGACAATAGAACGCTCACGCATACCTGATAGAGATGCAATACTGATATGTTTGAATCCATCGTACGTGATTTTTTCATATATCTCATCCGAAAGCACGATGAGATTATGCCGTTTAGCAAGTTCAGCAATTCCTATTAGCTCATTTATTTCAAATACCGATCCCGTGGGATTATGAGGCGAAATAACTACGATCATACGGGTATTGGGTTTTATATGCCGTTCTAATTCTGACAGGTTTAATTGAAAGTGATCCGTCCATTTTAATGGCACTACCTCAACAGATACCCCCAACATGGCTGGCACATATTCGTAATTTATCCAGGTGGGCTCGAAAACAATAATTTCTTCCCCGGGGTCAACAAACGCACAAATAGCTAAGTGGACTGCTTCTGACAAACCGACTGTCACTAATAATTCGTTTTCTGGATCATATATCAACCCATTATCACGTTCCAATTTCGCTGCTATCGCTTGGCGTAATTCGAGTAAACCATAGTTGGAGGTATAGTGTACTTTTCCGAGACGCAAAGCCTCATATGCTGCAGCTTTTATATGCTCGGGTGTGTCGAAATCCGGTCGGCCGATTTCCATGTGAATAATATCTCTCCCGGATCTCTCAAGCTGAGCGGCGCGTTCAAATATCGCTCGGATACCGGAAAAAAGTATCCCATGCATCCTTTTCGCTTCTGCAATGCTCATATGATTTCTCGGTATTGAATTTACTGAAACGCTTTCCAATACAAACAACTGATTGATGTAACACCCAAAAATCGTTGGGGATAAATACGCATTTAAGAGAGAGTTTCCTGTTTAGAAAGCAAGGCAATATCTTGCCAACAATCGGGTTGGTCGAAGTGCACAATCTGTTCGGTTTCTTCAGACTGGATAGCTGCCAAAGCTGCCGAAACAGCGAGTCTCGCCTGTTCGATTGTTCCTCGTTGTATTGGACTGCCAGTAGCGATACAAGTAATAAAATATTCGATCTCGTCTCGTAATGCCCCGAATATAACGTGATCTGGAAGTTCAAAATTGTATATAAAGTTCGGCGCTTCATGGATAGTATCACTATATAAATGATAACTACCGTCTCCCTCGCTCACAACAGCAGTTCCGTGAGTACCTACTATTTCTGAGTAATAATCAAGAGGATTTAACGCAAGACCTGGGACACATGATGTGGACTCCACAAGTACCACGGCACCACCTCGCATTTGTATTAATGCCCAATGGGCATCTGCATATTTCCGTGCCCATACATGGCGCTTAACGGCATATATAGTTTCGGGCGTATCACTAAGTAACCAGAATGCAGCATCCAAATCGTGGAGAGCAAGCATCAACCAGGGATGACAACGTTGATACATTTCAAAAAGCGATGGGGTAACACTTCGCCTGGCATAAATTGAAACAAGAGATCCTAACTCACCTGAGTCAACACGAAGTTTTAAGTTCACTAGGCGCGGATCAAATCGAAGAAGGTGGCCTACCATTACTTGGTGGCCTACCTCATCAGCCGTTTTCTTAATCTGGTCAATATTGCCTAAAGATTGTGCTAGTGGTTTTTCTACAAAAACATGAGAGCCAGACCGAAGCGCTTGCAAAACTGGCTCCACATGTGAATCCTCGTTTGTCGCGATAAATACTGCATCCAATCGATGTTCATCCAACATCTTTCTTAAATCAGCATAATAATGGGTAATTTCGAATTCCCTAGCAATCTCTTGTAATCGTTCTTGTTTTAACTCACAAACGGCAACTAACTCGATATTAGGCATTTTTTTTAAAACAGCTGTAATCAAACGGCCAAATCGTCCCAAGCCGATGATTCCAACCTTAAATTGAGGAAATAGTGGGATATTCAGCATGCGAACCACACAATTCAATTGATTGGAATAAAAGGGTCAATTTACCCTTTGGTTTATGGCAAGGCCACTCTGGGCATCGAATAAATGTATTCTTCTTAAGTCAAGCAATATTTGAACTTGATCGGATTCTTTAGCTTCCGTGGATGGATCTAAACTCATAGCAATCAATTGGTGTCCAATGTCGGTAAATGCAATCGTATGTGACCCCAGGTTCTGCATCAGTTTTATCTGTCCAGGAATTGTCTGAGATTTGTTCCAATCCTGGTTTGGAGTGCCAACAGATATATCTTCTGCTCGGACACCCAAAACTGCTTTTGTGTCCGAATTAAGATTGCGGGCTGTTAAACCCTTTTGCAGATGTTCAGGCAAAATGAGGGATAGATCAATATTCACGAATTGCCATTCTCCATCTTCATACCTCAATTCGCCGGGCTCAATAAAATTCATGACCGGTGTACCCACGAAACTGGCCACGTACCGATTGGCCGGATGATTATAAATCTCGTTTGGCTTACCAATTTGTTCGATCTCGCCGAGGCGAAGGAGGACCAGTTTATCGGCCATACTCATCGCTTCCACTTGATCGTGAGTTACATAAACGGTCGTGGTCTTCAACTCCCGTTGCAGCCGGAGAATCTCGGTTCGCATTTGTACTCGTAGAAGGGCATCCAGGTTTGAAAGTGGTTCATCCATTAAAAATACCTTGGGGTGGCGAATAATTGCTCGGCCGAGAGCCACCCGTTGTCGCTCTCCACCAGATAAATTTTTTGGTCGTCGGTTTAACAGTTGTTCGATCTGCAACTTCTCCGCTACTGCTTGAATTGCGTTGATGCGGTCTTGTTTTGGTACTTTACGAATCTTCAAACTGTAACCAAGGTTATTAGCGACACTCATGTGGGCATACAAGGCATAATTTTGAAAAACCATGGCCATGTCTCTGTCGCCGGGTGGTACGTTGTTGATTAATTTTCCATCCAGATAAACTTCCCCGTTTGTGACTTTTTCTAACCCGGCAATCATGCGTAGAATCGTGGATTTTCCACTACCTGATGCTCCTACTAAAACGCAAAACTCACTTTCATTCACTTCTAAATTTACATTTTTCACCACATAACCTTCACCAAAATCCTTATACAGGTCACACAATTTTAGTTTAGCCATTGATTTTTTCTCCACTCCTTATTTGATGGTGCCCTGTGTGACATTCTTAATAAATATGCGCCCTAGAAATCCAAACAAGATTGCGATTGGCAAAGCTGTAGCAATGGCACCAGCACTAACCGAACCCCAATTGATATCGTATATACTCAGAAAATGAGACAGACCAACTGGCAAAGTCATTTTGTCTTCGTTCATCAAAAAAGTTACCGCAAACATATACTCTGACCAAGAAAATATGATGGAGAATAAAGCAACGCTGAGCAATCCCGGCGAGGTTAAGGGTAAGAATATTTCATATAGGATACGTAACCGACCGGCCCCATCCATAAGAGCAGCTTCTTCTACTTCCAAGGGTATAGAATGGAAAAAGCTTTCCAGCAACCATGCTGAAAAGGGAGCACAGAAAGCTACATAGACTATGATCAAACTCCATGGATTGTTTATTAAACTAAAGGTATGCAATACCTTAAATAGGGGAATAATTAATACGATGGGAGGGAACATGTAGGTTAGTAGCAATAAACGTTCTATTAAAGTCTTGCCACGAAAGTTGAAACGTCGTAAGCTATATGCCCCATGCAAGGCCAACAATACACTAATCAATGTAGTCATTAGCGTCACAAAGGTGCTATTCTTCAAATAGGTTGCGAAGAGGGTGCGTTGGAAAAGGTATATAAAGTTTTCGAGCGTTAGGTTTGTGGGGCCAAGGCCTGGATGACCGCTAACTAACTCTCGGGCATGCTTAAACGAAGACAATAGGATCCAGTAAATTGGGCCTAATACAATCACAC
>Ga0315552_1002193_pt1 | contig 11625 bp, 9 predicted proteins | sample SalMarSW160170MG_2_FD_203102 | JGI IMG/M metagenome (GOLD analysis project Ga0315552, IMG submission 203102) | Salt marsh sediment microbial communities from the Plum Island Ecosystem LTER, Massachusetts, United States - Salt Marsh Sediment SW1601-70 ...
ACAGTTTAATCCGGACGGCGACAGGGATGCTGTTAAAGCGGGTAATGCATTTGCCCATGATAACGAAGGGCAGAACGTCCTTTTCGTTGATGGTCATGTTAATTTCGAAAAAACTCCATGCTGTGGCCCCAACAAAGACAATATCTACACGATATGTGAAAATGGAGATACACAAATCGGCCGTGTGCCTGAAGTCTTTTTCAGCGAGCCGGCAAACAAAATGGATTCTATGCTTGTAAATGATTCACAAGTTTATAAAGAAACAACAACCAAACAGGTGAATACTCTGAATTCAATCGATTTAAATAAAACATCAATTGTTGCAACACTTGATTGTCCCATACCGGAGCATAAAAACGTCATCTGGTGCTCAACCTTCCAGATGGCCTGGGACAAGCTTAAAGATGACATCATCGGTGAGCCAATCCAGATTTTGGGAGCCGAAGAACTCGCCGCTCGTCTCAACCAAGTTGATTTTTCCCCATCGAATCTCGAAGAAGAATCTTATTATGCAACAGCAGGCTTTGTTGCAAAAGGTATTATTGAGCAAATCCATACCGAGATGAAAAAACGATTCCCCGCGGAACCCGCGCCTGTCTTCCTTGAGAGATATAAAACACTTCCGGCTCCGATTTTAGCATATTCTTTTTTAAGCATCGATGTAGGTTTTGAGCACCCCTTCTACACTTACAGGAGTGCGTTCGACTTCAAAGACTCAAACGAAACAAAAACTGGAGTTACCGCCTTCTGCGATCAATCCAGCGATGCTGACCGTGATCTTAAACAAGTTTGCGAACAGGTCGATATTATCTATTACGAATACAGCAAACAAAAAGGCTCCGACTGGTTTGCAGTGGACTTATGTAAGCATACTCAATCCTACCAGATTATTCTTGCTCTTGTACCAAGATCTGACACTCTTGGTGAGGCTGTGTCCGGAGTAGAGGAAAAAATCACCGAATTCAAACATGACCCGGACTATAAAACCTTACGAAAACTCCGACCTATCGACAGGTTGATTGTCCCTGATGTCCTCTATAAACTGACACATCACTTCTCCGAACTCGAGAACATGGTAATTGGTAACCAACCCTGGCATGACCAAGGTTACTACATCCTCGAAGCGATGCAGATGATAAATTTCTCGTTGAGTCGAACCGGTGTGGTAGTAAAATCAATGTCATTTATTGGCGTACCGGCAGGGAGATTTGGACCTCGCCGAATCGAAGAGCCGAGATATTTTTATTTCAACAGGCCCTTTTTGATTTATGTCAAAAAACGCGGGGATGACTATTCTCCCATTTTTGCAATGTGGGTGGACAACGCCGAACTAATGAATCCATTCCAGGACAATTAATACAACCGGCCATAGGGCGGATAATAATAAGACATCAGAATCAAATAACAGATTTTTGCTGCAAATCCGAATCATTTTTAATACAATCACAGTGATAAAACTAAAGACAAGATGAGGTCAATCTAATGAAATTAGTTACATATTCCCACAACGGCTCAACCAGTTGCGCAATACTGACCGAGTCGGGACTGATTGATATCCCGCAGGCATGGGAGAGAGTGAATCCGCCGCACAGTGTAAAAGAAATCCTGCTCCGGGGACACTCCTGCCTGTCGAAACTAATCGAGCTTGAAGATACCGCCGATGACTATATTGCCGCCGATTCGGTGCAGCTACTTACCCCCATCCCCCGGCCCGGTAAAATAATCGCCTTAGCGGGAAATTACAGTGAGCATATAAAGGAGGCCGGCGTCACTCGCGGCTTCAAGCTGGGCCTGTCGGACTCGCCGCGAAACACCACCGTGCCCCGGCCGTTTATAATGCCGGCCACCGCCGTCACCGGGCCCGATAAGGAAATACCCTGGCCCGTTTACAGCCAGACGATAGATTACGAGCTTGAGCTTGCCGTAGTCATCGGTAAACATGCAAAACATATACAACCGGAAAATGCTCTCGATTATGTCGGCGGCTATACCATCGTCAACGACGTCTCGGCGCGCAGCGTCACCTTCGTCAAGAACCGGGCCAAACGTCCCTGGGACGAATTTTACGACTGGCTCAACGGCAAATGGGCCGACGGCTTCTGTCCGATGGGCCCTTACCTGCTCACCGCCGACGAGGTAGAAGATGTGCAGAATCTCGATATGAACCTGACCGTCAACGGCCAAATCCGCCAGAAGGCAAACACATCGCAGATGATTTATTCCGTGGCCGATACCGTCTCGTTTTTAAGCCATATAATGACGCTCGAACCGGGTGACGTTATCGCAACCGGAACGCCCTCCGGCGTGGCTATGGCAACCGGCAATTTCCTAAAGGCCGGCGATAAAATCGAAGCATCCATCGAAAAACTCGGTACGCTCACTAACACACTCGGACCGAAACCTAAAAAATTCTACCAACCACTCGGGTAAAATCGCAAACAAGATTTTCGGGGTCGATTAACAATAATTTCTATACAGATATCGGCAAAAATGGTAAACTTTCGAACCGTTTCGTCACAGAGAGACTGATTAACCTGATTTATGCAGAGATAAGTTATGGAACTACAAAATCTTGATATTTTCATTATTTTAGCCTACCTCGTCGCTACTATTTCGATAGGTTTCTGGGTTTCCAAGCGGGCCTCGAAGAATATGGATTCATACTTTCTCGGCGGCAAGACTATCCCCTGGTACATACTGGGTGTATCTAACGCATCCGGAATGTTCGATATAACCGGGACAATGTGGCTGGTCTATCTGCTCTTTGTTTACGGCCTCAAAGGTGTTTTCATGCCGTGGCTATGGCCTGTTTTTAACCAGATTTTTTTAATGGTGTACTTATCCTGCTGGCTCAGGCGCTCAAATGTTATGACCGGCGCCGAATGGATGAAGACCAGGTTCGGCACGGGGACCGGCTCGCAGTTGTCTCATATTATAATCGTCATATTTGCGATTGTCAGCGTCATCGGTTTTCTGGCTTATGGTTTCAAGGGGATCGGAAAGTTTTCCTCGGAGTTTCTGCCCTGGAATTTGACGCCAAACCAATACGGGCTTATCTTCATGAGTATAACCACCCTGTATGTGGTCAAAGGGGGAATGCACAGCGTGGTTTTAACCGAGGTGATACAGTTTGTGATAATGACCGTAGCATCAATTGCCGTTGGCATAATCGCCATGATAAAAATCGCAGACATAGATATTTTAACGAAAGTACCGGAGGGATGGGGGCAATTAGGTATCCCATGGAAGCTTAACCTGGACTGGAGCGGAATATTTGACACAGTAAACACTAAAATTGCCGGTGACGGCTATACGTTGTTCACATGCTTTTTGATGATGATTCTTTTCAAGGGCTTTTTGTTAAGTGTGGCAGGGCCGGCTCCCAATTACGACATGCAGCGTATTCTCGCGACTAAAAATCCCACAGAAGCTTCCAAAATGAGCGGCTTTGTTTCCGTGGCTTTATTTTTCCCGAGGTATATGTTGATTGCGGGACTGGTGGTTCTGGCCCTTGTATTTCTGATACCCGATCTAAAAGCTATGGGCGACGCCGAAGGAACCGAAGCTCGCGTAATTGCATTGACAAGCTCGCAGGCAGGCGTGGATGCATCGCAAATAAACCGCGATACCTCATTTACAGACGACCTGAATATTAAACCGGCGGATAAACTTGATCTTGCGACGAAGTTCAAAAATGAATTTGCAATTGACGTTCCGGAAGTAGGCGAAAATATCCCGACCGTCGGCGCCACAGTCGATTACATAGTCAACAAGAAAACAGACCTGGAAATGATTCTGCCTATGGCAATGAAAAGGTTTGTTCCCACCGGCTTGCTGGGATTATTAATGGCCGGCCTGATTGCGGCGTTTATGTCAACTTTCGCCGCTACGGTCAACGCCGCGCCGGCTTATATCGTCAACGACATTTACAAACGCTACATAAATCCGAATGCCACCGACAGGCAATACGTAAAAATGAGTTACATCATTTCACTCGCCGTAGTCGTAGTAGGTATTTCTTTCGGAATGTTTATAGTCGAGTCGATAGATTCGGTGACACAATGGATAGTCTCCGCTTTATGGGGCGGATACGCAGCGTCAAATGTCCTTAAATGGCACTGGTGGAGATTCAACGGTTACGGCTATTTCTGGGGAATGATCATTGGTCTGATTGCATCCCTTACATTGCCGTTACTTTTAACTTTTCCTGATTTTTACATATTCCCGTTTATTTTAGTCCTCTCGCTGGCCGGTTGTATTGCCGGGACATTATTGACTAAGCCGGAAAACGATGAAGTTCTCAAGTCCTTCTACAAAACAGTTCGCCCGTGGGGATTCTGGAAACCGATACACGAAAAAGTCATCAAGGAAGACCCCGGCTTCCAGGGAAATAAAGATTTCAGGAAAGATATGTTTAACATCGTTATTGGAATTATCTGGCAGACGTCACTCGTGGTGATTCCGATATACCTGATTATTAAAGAAAACGTTTCCTTAATAACGGCGATTATTATCCTCGCAATCACATCGTTCATTCTCAAGAAGAGCTGGTACGACCGTCTTCCAAAAGAAATTTGAACAGGCCCTGATTTATACAGGATTATGATATCAGAGAAAAAAATTGAACAATTCAGTACGGCCGTAAGAAACGAGCTGGATAAAAACCTTGTTCCTTTCTGGCTGGAAAGGGCGGTGGACGCAGAGCACGGCGGATTCATCGGCCAAATGTCCAACGATGGAACTGTCGATCCCGAATCGCCGAAGGGATTGATCTTGAATGCCAGAATTCTCTGGACCTTCTCGGCCCTGTATCGTTTCAACAGGGACCGTCGCTGTCTCGATATGGCCCGGCGTGCGTTCGATTATCTCGATACTTATTTCCGGGATAGCTCAGAGGGGGGGGCCTTTTGGCTGCTCGACTTCCGGGGACATCCGCTGGACGATAAGAAGAAGATTTATGGCCAGGCGTTTTATATCTACGCACTGGCGGAGTATTACCAGGCCTTCGAGGATTCCTCGGCGCTCGAACGAGCGGCGGAAATATTCGATTTGATTGAAAAGTACAGTCACGACCAGACCTTCTGCGGGTATATCGAGGTCTGCAACCGCGACTGGTCCGTTGCCGAGGATTTGCGGCTAAGTGACAAGGACATGAACGAGAAAAAGTCCATGAACAATCACCTGCACCTGCTCGAAGCTTATACGAATCTCTATCGTATCCGGCCGGATGCACTGCTCAGGGAACGCCTGATTGAAATCATCGATATCTTCGACCGGCGAATCACGGACCCTGCCACCGGCCACATGAACCACTTCTTCGACCAGCAATGGCAGCCAAAATCGAACAATTACACGTTCGGCCACGACATCGAGGCCGGCTGGCTGCTGTGCGAGGCCGCCGAGGTCCTGGATGATGCGAGTGTCACGTCACTGGCTCGGCGTCTTGCCGAACGACTGGCTCGCGTCACTCTGGACGAGGGATTCGAGGGGGACGGCGGTCTGTGCTACGAGGGACAGGCCGGCAAAGTCACAGACCCGAACCATGAATGGTGGCCGCAGGCCGAGAGCGTTGTGGGCTTTCTGAACGCTTATGAGCTCTCGGGCGACAGCGTGTTCCTCGAAGCAGCCCAAAAAGCATGGGAGTTCATCGATAAAAACTTCGTTGACAGAGAGCAAGGGGAATGGTTCTGGCGGATATTCCCGGACGGACGTCACGACCCGGCCGAGCCGAAGGTCTCGCAGTGGAAGGGACCGTATCATTGCGTGCGAGCGTGCATGGAGGCAATCAGAAGGCTCGCACAAATCAAACAAGCGAATTGAACCGGTATCATACAGTCGGGAGAAAAAAATGATGAAAGAAGACGAATATAAAAAACAGGTAAAGCAGCTGCTGGCCGACTACGAGGCTTTAATCGAACGGCCCAACAAACCCTGGATATCGAACGGCATCGTACAACGTTATCAATACCCCGTGCTCACGGCGGCACACACTCCCGTCTTCTGGCGTTACGACCTCGACCCCGCTGACAATCCGCTGCTCTGCGAACGAATGGGAATCAACAGCGTCTTTAACGTCGGAGCTATCGAGCTGAACGGCAAAATCTTTCTGATAGCGCGGGTCGAAGGTCCTGACCGCAAATCGTTTTTCGCAGTCGCCGAAAGCACCACCGGCATCGACGGCTTTCGATTCTGGGACATACCCGTCGATATGCCTCCGGCCGAGCCTGAGGAAACCAACACCTATGACATACGTATGACCAAACACGAGGACGGCTGGATATACGGCGTGTTCTGCGCCGAACGTCACGACCCAGACCACCCGGCGGACCCCTCGGCCGCTCTCGCACGCTCGGGCATAGCACGTACGAAAGATTTGAAAACGTGGGAAAGACTGCCCGACCTCAAAACGCCCTCGGCCCAGCAGCGCAACTGCGTGCTGCACCCGGAGTTCATCGACGGCAAATACGGTTTTTACACGCGGCCGATGACGGACTTCAAGTCCACCGGTACCGGCGAGGGAATCGGCTGGGGTTTGTGCGAGGATATCGAAAACGCACAAATCACCGAGGAAGTTATTATCGACCAATGCATCTATCACACAATCACCGAAGGCAAAAACGGCCAGGGCCCGACACCGATCAAAACGAAAAAAGGCTGGCTCCACCTGGCCCACGGCGTGCGTGACTCGGCCGCCGGCTATCGATACGTGCTGTACATGTTCCTGACCGACCTGAAAGAGCCGTGGAAGGTAATCGCCAGGCCCGGCGGCTATTTAATGAGTCCGCAGGGCGCCGAACGCGTCGGCGATGTCTCCAACGTTCTCTTCGCCAACGGCTGGGTCGCTCGCGACGACGGCAGCGTGTTCATTTACTACGGCTCATCCGACACGCGGACCCACGTCGCCACCAGCTCGGTGGAAAGACTCCTGGATTACGTCACCAACACACCGCCGGACCCGCTGCATGTGCACCTGTGCCTCCGGCGGCGATACGAGCTGATAAATAAAAATCTCGATAATCCCTGGTGGAAATCGCTCGCATAGAGTAAAATCCGCGCCGTCGCCAGCCGAATCGATCGGCGGCCGATTATATAACAGGAAAGGAATCCTATTATGCGTGATGATATTTTCGGAATGTTCTATCCCCTCTCGAAAGAGATGCAGGAAACCCTGGCACAAACGGTCCGGGACTCGCAGGAAAAATTCACCGAACTACTCGCGGAACTCGCCCGCCAGAGCGGCCACGAACAGAAACACAACGGCAACGGCCTGAGCTGGACCGACGAAGAAGGCGCTGTGCAGGTCATGTTCTTCCGTGTCACCGAGCCCGGCGATATAGATGCTATACGCAGCGTGTACGACGCCGTCAAAGAAAACAACTCACCCCTGGCCTTCGTCTTCATCCACCAGATTCCCGACGGCCTGGGTACATGGGACATCTTCCGGCTCTCGGAGCAAAGCTACATGGAACACTGCAATCGCATCTCAGGTCCCGGCTCGTGGTGCCAGTAGCAAAGCCCCGCCACCTTTCACGGGTCGGCGAAAGGGCGGTCCCGCTTTCGATTTCCCCGGCGGTAATCTAAGTCCTGACTGCCCGGATTTCGCACTTTACACCTCGAAAATCGGGTGAATTTCGACACGTTTGCGCACATAGCTGGAAACAAAAATCGAAAAATTGAAAATTTTTTTAATTCGTTTCCTTCCGGTCGCTTACGCTCGCGGCTCCGCTTAAAAACTCCTTTTTTTTCGACACGTTTGCGCACATAGCCACCATTATGGGGGGCGACATTCGGCCGCAGCCGATGTTGCAAGCACGAAATTCGAATACCTAAGCACTAAACAATATCGAATTTCGAGATTGAAATTTCGGATTTAATAATTACCGGGGAGGGCGAACTGGCCGAGCTTGTTATCAAAATTCCGGATCGACTGGAGAAGCCGTTATTGTTCCTGCTGCTTCTGTACCGGCGGCTGCGCTACGGCTACGCATTTCGAAAAATCCCGCTGACCAGAGGCAAATTCGCGATAGTCGATCCTCAAGATTACGACCGGCTGAAAATCCATAAATGGTACGCCCAGAAAAGTGCTCAGACATGGTACGCCGTCCGCTCGCTGACCAACGGCAAAACCGAGCCGCGAAAAAACGCCTACATGCACCACCTTGTCATCGACATCCCGGACGGCATGCGCGGCGACCACATCAATCACAACGGCATGGACAATCGCAAGGCTAACCTGCGGCCGGCAACGCCTTTCCAGAACGTCTGGAACCGCCGCAAGTTCAAACGCCCGTCACGCTCGAAATATAAGGGCGTCGATTGGGCAAAGGACTCCAAATGCTGGCGGGCGCGCATCCGCTACAAGGGAAAAAGAATCTACTTAGGCTCGTTCGATAACGAAACAGACGCCGCAAAGGCATACGACAGGGCCGCTAAAAAATATCACGGCCGATTCGCCGCTGTAAATTTCCCAGGACATCGTCATCTTGCCCATTAACCTTCGCGGCCCTGCAGGCTGTTTCTTTGCTGTTTTTTCCCCATGTAAATCCCACGCTAACGCTTTAGCATTAAGCTGCTTTGCGGATTAATCTCCTGTTTTTTATACAGACGCAAATTTTTTATATAAACAATTTCACGGAGGTAAAATTACTGAAACGCATACCATTGCTTACGATTGTAACTCTCCTGCTGATAATATTAGTACGCAACGGGTAAAATCTGGTTGACATTGTATTTCTTTATGATGACGACGCAGTTACGACTTACTCAGCGCAAGCTTAAACGCTCCGCCCCAGCCCGGAGCCGGTACGGTGACTGTCGTCTTTATATACCGTTTGAACGCTACAGGCGGAACGGGAAAAGGCCACGCTAATATTGTTGGTATCAACGAAGCGGAAAATTTCGCAATCGTTCAACGCGTCGAAGGCCGTGAAGAAGTGACAACCAATACAGTTGATCTGTGATGCGAACCATAGCCGTTACCGACCGAGAAATCGATTGAACCAAACATGTCACTGTTTCAAGATTAGTTCTTACGAATATCGTAAGCGAAGAGCTTATCCGAATGGCGGACATAAAGTCGTCCGCCGTAAACTACCGGATGCGCCCAAAACAGTCCCTCGCCACCGCGCGGCAGATCAAACGAGCCGACAATATCCTGCTTCCCGGCGAATGCCTTTACAAGTGACATCGTTCCTCTTTCGCTGAGGAGATAAAGATTGCCATCGGCATACGTCAAAGCCCCTTTGCCGGGGACCTGCCACTTTTTATCTCCGGTTTTAAAATCGAGACAGAACCAGCCACGGGCCTCATGTCCGCTACCGTAGAGATAACCATCGACAAGCACGACACCGCCGTGATGATTGTCCAGCAGTACGCTTGTCCACACAGGTTCAACGGAAAACTTCCCGTCGTCCTGTCGTCGCAGTCGCAGCAGAACACTTCCTTTACCGTAACCGCTCGAGGCGTAAACCAGAGAGCCACTGACGATTACGTCCGACGCGTTATTTTCCCTTTTATTGCCGAACGGGTACTCCCAAAGCAGAGACCCGTCTTCCAGGTCGAAGCTCAGGATGCGTTTTGCACTGGTGGTAATAATCTGTTCAAGGCCGTCAATGCGGGCAACCACCGCCGAGCAGTTCCCGACCGCATCATTTATTTCGCTGTTGGCACACAACGTGTGTCCCGTACTCTTTTCGAAAGCCGCTATGTAGCCCTTCCCGCCGCCCGGACAGCAGAAGAGGGAATCGCCGTGAATAAGTACGGATTCGCTGTAGCCGTATTCCGGAGCTTCTGCCTGGAAAGTTGTCAACAGTTCGACGTGCCAGCGTTCCTGTCCCGAGCCGATATCGAAGGCCGTCAGCCGTCCCAGTTCGGATAGATGGTAAACAGTATCACCATCCACGGTAGGAGTACCGCGGGAGCCGGCATAGGGGACCGCCCATGTTTGTTGTTCGGAAGCCTGCCAGGACCGGCCGTTAAGCTTTTGCCACAGTTTCTCGCCTGACAAGTCCATAGCCGTCACGTACGTCTGCTTATCGATCATACCGGCCGTATAAATACGATCCCCTTTTATCGCCACTGAACTGTATCCGTGTCCTATGTCCGATGCGGTCCATATCAACTTCGGTCCGTCTTCCGGCCACTCCTGCATGAGCCCCGTCTCGGTCGAGATGTTATCGCGTTTCGGGCCGTGGAAGCACGGCCAGCTCAGGTTATCGCCGGCCAAAATGGTTGCAGGTATATTAATAATCAACAGAAATATAAATCTCTTACGTCGCATTGTTCGTCCTTTATCATATTAGTTTTACATTAATATACTCCCGGATACGTAGCCGGGTTTTAGTTTGCAGAAAATAGTATCAAAACCGGTTTCAATTTACAACATTGTGTTACTCATCTTCTCACGGCTGTGCCTATGAGGAAGACCTTTTGCTTGATAAGAATATTTTGGTAAAAAAATAAAAAAAAATTTATTGATTTTCTTAGTTGCGGAATTATTATGACGGCGCTATCGGAGGCTCATTATGAGTCTCCCGTTGATATTGGGCGATTAGAAATTATTAATTTTTTTTAAGGCGTGGAAAAATGTGTGATTCATGCGGATGTACGACGTGCAAAACCTGTGGCGCCACCATCGAAGACGGAGTTTGTTCCGGCTGCTGGGAACCGGCGGATGAATGCGTTTGCGAGCCGGTAGATCAACTGGAAGAGGAAGAGGAACTGGAAGAGGAAGAGGAAGAAGAAGTCGAAGAGGAGGAAGAAGAGGAATTTGACGACGAAGAGGACTATAGCTGACTTTCCTCTGCTCGTCTTGATTTTTTCTCTTTATAAGCTCATCGATTGTGCGAGGAGGCGCTTTGCGTACGTTCTTATCCAAATCCTTTGGAACTCCTCCGCGCACAGCTTTTGCGAACAGTTAGTCAAGATGCGATGATCCGCACCCTAACTAACGTTTAACTTATCTTACTTTCTATAAGGTTAAATCACGCCGCGAACACCTGGTGTAAAAGAGAACGTACTCCTTCCAGGATTGTCAAAATAAACTCGAACGCTCACGCTTTCTCCGGGGTCAAGCTGCCCATCACCTAAAAGACCCGACAGGTCAATATACGGTTTTCCGTCACCCGTTGTGCCACTTGAACCGGATAACGTAACGTTAGTACCGCCGATGCTTTCAATTACAAGCCAGACAGGATTTCCAATGGCTGTACTCGATATATTTACAACCGTAACATCTACGCTGATTTCCTGCGTTCGTCGGTCGTAAGAGACTCTGTCCGTAGAGACGCTTACCAGGTGATCTACCAATTGCTGAACAGTCTCTTCGCAGGTTATGCTCATCTTGCCCGTGCCGTATTCGGTCTCGCTCTGGCCATAAACTTGGATCAGGTACTGGTTACCTGCGATAGCATCAAAGATGCCAATGTAACCACCGGTAAACGCGACGCGGGTGGGAGTACAACCGCAACCGTCATAGATACTAATATGATGTGAGAAGCTGCCCTCAGAGATACTCACCTCGACCTGGCCCGTGCACTCAGCAGTGTAACAGTACCAGATGTTAGGACTGTTATGACCTGTTCCCTGTGCAGGACCTATATCGAACGTGGCGTATGTCGTATCGAA
>Ga0315552_1002194_pt1 | contig 11623 bp, 8 predicted proteins | sample SalMarSW160170MG_2_FD_203102 | JGI IMG/M metagenome (GOLD analysis project Ga0315552, IMG submission 203102) | Salt marsh sediment microbial communities from the Plum Island Ecosystem LTER, Massachusetts, United States - Salt Marsh Sediment SW1601-70 ...
CTGAGCTCAAAGACAAGTTGCAGTCGTCTTTTGATGCTCTAACCGATGGACTTGAAATCTTTCGAAAGAAATTAGCTAAGGTAATTGAAGAATATTAGGTAGGCTTGATCGCCGATCATTATGATAAGATAACGATGCAGCCGGTCCGCAAATTCTGTTAATTTACGCGTCCTTCATCTTCTCAAGTTGTGCAGTTTTCTGCAGCAGAAAAGAGCAAAAGTCTTCGCGTTGGGGTGAAACTTCACTCCCCACTAAAAAACTGGCCAAGATTACGTACACACTAACCTATATATCCCCAAAATACCTTCGGACCCGCACCTTAGCCCTAATAGGGTAGGCTCATTGGGCCGGGCAGACCATGGTCCTGCCGGGGCTAAGTCGGGTCTTTATTTCTTGCTCACTCAATCGAGCCTCTTACTGCTGACCTCGCTCAAATCCCGTGAGGCTTTTTTGACACCTCCTACTTTTGAGCTAAGATGAGGGCAAGTTCTTCGAGAATAACCAATCAAAACAGGAGGGGGCAAAATGAATAAAGCTGAATTAGTAGAGAAAGTAGCCAATCAGACAGGGCTAACAAAGAGAATATCTAGGGAAGCGGTTGATGGAATAATCTCAGCTATAACCGACTCCTTAGTCAGAGAAGAAAGAGTTACTTTGGTTGGCTTTGGCACTTTTCAGGTCATGGAAAGAAAGGCGCGCAGAGGAGTCAACCCTCAAACAAGAGAAACTATTCAGATCCCAGCTAAAAAGATTCCTAAGTTTAGACCGGGGAAGAGTTTGAGGGAGAAGGTAAGATAAACAAAAATAGCTAAGTCAAGGTTTCCTGCTGATTGAGGAGAAAAAGAACCTCCATAGAGAGGGCAAATCGGACTTATCTCTTGTCTGGTCAGTGTATTTTTACTATACCTTGGATATACCATTAGTTGGGGAGTGTATCAGAACTGGTTCGGACAGGGACAAGCCAAGTGAAGTCGCCTTTAAGAGAGGAGATTGAGAATGTTTGGACTAGCGGAGTTGAAAAAGAAAACTGAGATACGGGAGGGTGCAGTTGGATGCCCCGTTATCCGATGCAAAACCCAAGTTAAAAAGATGACAAAAGGAACCCCCCAATCGTTAGATGCTTATCTTGAAAAAGGAAGACGCAAGAGAGGAAAGTTCGACCAGTATCTTTGTAAGGAGCACAAAATCTACATCACCCCAACCACTTTTATTTACAAGAATCTCAAAGATAGTCTATTATGGTACGATGTGGACGAATACCTTGTTAACAGAATAATGGAAGTTAAGAGAGTTAAGGCACAATTGTACCATGACAACAGTGAAGACGCTGTTGCTTGGAACGTTTTTAGATTCTTGGAAAGGAGTAAGTTGCTATCTGGATTTCTCTCAAAACTACACAGTTCACCAGTAACAAATCCTGAAATAATCTATTGGTCATACTCTCAATCTCAACGGCAGGCGTGGAATGAGCTGGAAAGTGCAAGAGGAGCATTTGGGGAAAGCCAACAAAGAAGCTCTGAGCCGGACATAATCATTAGAAGTGATGATAGTCTATTTCTCGTTGAGGTGAAACTAAAAGCCCGAAATAAAGTTGATTTCAATAGAACCCATACGCCAAAAGGTAAAGAAGACAGGATACGGAGGTACAGCAAGGGCGACTGTTTCCTGAAGCAACCAGTCGAAGATATTATTGACGCCGGTTACTATCAATTAATGAGATTCTGGTTGATTGGGGCTTGGATAGCAGAGAACCAAAATTTGAATTTTTACTTGCTGAATCTTGTCAGAGAAAATGATGAAACACATATTGAGATGGAATTTGGAAAGTACATTAGGCAAAATGAGAAGAGGAAATTTGTGAGACTGGCTTGGGAGGACATTTATGAATACATCTCAACGACTGATCTGTTCAGTGAAGATAAGGACAAGATATTGGGATACTTTGAGAATAAAACCATTGGGTATTATAGAAATGAACTACGGAAGGCATTTTCAATACCATAAGTGGTCGATCTCAGATGGCGCAGCATATACGCCACATTACTCGAGGGGCAGATTTAGGGTCAAGAAAAATCATGCTGCTATTATGTACCGAGCTAAATCAAGGATTTACGCTGGTTGACAGGAGAGAACAGATCTCCATGCAGGCTCATAGACGCACTTTCTCAAGGCAAAACAACCTATGAGACCTAGGTAGGTAAATTTGAAGCTCCTCTGTCAACAGAATTGTTTCAAGCCAATTGTGGGATAGAGAGAATTTTTAAGCAAGGAAGGTGAACCATGCAACAGGTAATAGTACAGATTGATTGGTACACTAAGTTTGTTTTAACTCTAATTGCTGTATTGTTAGCGGGAATATTGGTAAAAGTTAACATTGTTAGCAGGCCTGCCGGAGCTAGCGAAGAAGCCAAAGCGATGGCCGTCGAGATCACACGTGTAAATTTGCATTGGACGGACTTTATGCCAGTTAAGGTAATGAACTGGCCAAAAGATAAAACTAAGTGATAGTCGGTAACATAAATTAAGATTTTGTGCTGATTGACAAGAAAAAAGACGCACATAGAGACTCACAGGGGCACTTTGGCAAGGTGAGGATTGCTAACGACATGTATGACAAAAAGTTAAAAGAATACAAAGAAAAACAGCAAGACTTATTTATCCAGATGGAAGAGCATAGTAAAGCTGATGAAAACTTCTATTTAACAGCTTCTAAGGTATTAAATTTGGCGAGTAGGGCCTTGCAAATCTTTGAAAGTTCTGAAGTGACTGAAAAAAGAGCCCTCTTAAATTTCGTACTTCAGAACCCTGTTTTGAGTGGCAGAAACCTTTTATTAAAAAATCCAAAAATAATGTTGATAGGTAAAGAAGATGATCTATAAAGAATCAAAAGAAAATCTTTTAAGACAGGGTTTGATTAAGAAATGTCTTTTAGACTGGAAAAGTATAAACAATCTGATAAAACGGGCCTACACTGACCTAAAGACAGCTAAAAGAAATATAGACGATGACGAAGAATGTGCCATTTTTCTTCTTGAATCAAGCCCCTCTGAATCTACACGCCTATCATTTTGCCACCTCTAGAGTCAGTCGATAAGGCATTTGACCAGTGGAGGATTAACTTAGTGCTGCGCCCCTAGGGCTTTGATGCTGACATGGATTGATATCCTAAGGTTATGGTCTCCGAAGAGGGCGAGGAACCTCGCTGCGATGTGTCAGGTGAAGTTCATTTTACTTTACAGCCAATATCCTTTCCAAGACTTTGTGAGTAGATTTGGCTTCCAGGCAGGACGTTGTTAGAACTTTTTTCGAGAATACAAAAGAGGATGTTCACATTCCAGTCTACAGGATTCCAGCTTTGTCAGAAGCAAAGCCGGCTCAGCTATGACAAGTCATCGCAGAGAAGAAGCCGTAGCTGAATCCCTCTCTTTCCCGAAGCGGCAGTAAGACAAAGCCAGAGGCCGTCTTGTTTCACCTCTCCCACTCGTTCTTGAAATCTCCAGTCAAGGCGCTCTCTCCCATGCCTTGCGCAAAACGTCAGTAACACCACAAATGTCAGAAACATCACCGTCAACTCAGAGTCTATTTGCGCAAACCTTATCTGGATGACTCACATACCGGGTTAGCACTTTGCCTAGCATTGCATAACCCACCTGGGGGTACTTGGCCAAATCTCAGCACTTGTCAATCTAGGTAGGAGCTCTGTTGAGGGAGTAAGACTATCCAGGCTTGTCTGAAAATTTCAACCTATCATTCTCCACTCCTTAGAATCTTCCATTAACTAAAATAATCCAGCATCGTTATTGTGAACCCTGCCATAAATACCTTGACCCATCTACTCGCAGTCACAACAAACTAACCAACCTATGTTATAAGATTATGTCTAGGGAATCGGGTCTTTACCCTGGAATCCTGGTTCTCTAATCTCATCCGTCTTTGGTGCCAAATTAGTAAAAGGCCAGAAACAGTCGGTGATGAACCAGCCAGATGAAGAAATTGAGAGAAAGTGCAAAAGAGAAAATAATTTGCATATTCTCTCGGGCTTTGATATGATTTGTCTTTAACAGTCTCTTGATTGTTAGTAAAAATTGAATATTTTGGTTAATAGGATTCGCTCATGGCTGGATGGCATTCTTTAAAGCTAAAAGAGGTTTTTGATAGGCTTGGAACGGATCAGGCTGGTTTAACGCAAAAAGAGGCAAAAGGAAGAGTATTAGAATATGGTACTAATGAGATACAGGTAGGGAAAAAGATCTCTCCTTTAAGAATTTTTGCTGAACAATTCAAAAGTTTTTTAGTCATTATTTTGATAGTGGCTGCTGTTGTTAGTTATGTCATTGGGATTTTTCCTGGACAAGAGCCGAGAGTTGTTGATTCTCTCTTAATCTTGTTGATAGTCTTGGCTAATGGCATTTTTGGGTTCTTGCAAAACTATAAGGCAGAAAAAAGTATCGAAGCATTAAGGAGACTGGTTACTCCCAGGGCAAAGGTGGTAAGAGATGGGCTAGTGCAGGAGATCGCTTCAGGGGATGTAGTCAGAGGAGATATAGTTTTGATCGAAGAGGGAGATGAAGTTCCGGCCGATGCAAGGTTGATAGAGAGTAAAGATTTAGCTATTGATGAATCAAGCCTCACCGGAGAAAGCGAAAGTGTAAAGAAAGAAGCTAAAGTTTTGGAAGAGGATATGCCTTTGGCAGAGAGAAGAAATCTCCTTTTTATGACCACCGTTGTAACCAGGGGCAAGGGAAAAGCAGTAGTTGTGGAAACCGGGATGAACACGGAGGTTGGGAAAATTGCTGAGGAGATTAGAGAAATTAAAGAAAGGCCAACATCCTTTCAACTAGAATTAAATGCTCTGGGAAAGAAAATAACCTATGGAGTAATAGGAATAATTGCTTTTATTTTGCTGGTGCAGTTTCTAATAGGTGCCGCTGATTTTGCTACTATTTTTCTCACAGCTATAGCTTTAGCGGTAGCATCAATTCCCGAAGGTTTGCCTGCTGTGGTTACAATTGCTTTAGCTTTAGGTACAAAAAGAATGGTCAAAAGAAATAGCCTAGTCAAGAAGCTGCCGGTTGTAGAGAGCCTTGGTTCTGTTGATACTATCTGTACTGACAAAACAGGAACTTTGACTGAAGGTTTAATGACAGTAAGAAAACTGTACTTTGATGGTGAGATAGCAGATGTTACCGGTGTTGGTTATAGTTTGGATGGAGATTTTCTCATCAACGGGAAAAAGATAGATGCAAAGAAATTTTCACCTTTACTCAATTGCGGTTTGCTTTGTAATAATGCTGTTGCCGGAAAAGATGAGAATCAAAAGAAAAAGTACATTGGAGATCCTACTGAAATTGCTCTCCTGGTCTCTGCTAGGAAAGCAAGCCTTAAACCTGATGAATATGTAAGAGTAGATGAGATTCCTTTTTCTTCTGAGAGAAAGAAGATGACCACTGTTTATAGAAAAGATAAGGAGCTTTTAGTCTTTACAAAAGGTGCCCCTGAGGTAATTTTAGAGAGATGTAGTTTTGTTCTCGAAAATGGAAGAGTGAGAAGACTCAGCAATGGGGACAAAGAAGTTATAGCATCAAGAAATAGGGATCTAGCCAAAGATGCTTTAAGGGTTCTGGCTTTTGCTCATAAAGTACTCAATGAAGAGGAAGAGAAGAAGAAGGAAAATATTGAAAATGACCTCATTTTTCTTGGCTTGCAGGGAATGATTGATGCTCCAAGAAGAGGAGTCAGGAAAGCTGTTGAGACTTGCAGGCGAGCAGGGATAAGGGTTGTGATGATAACTGGGGATAATAAAATAACTGCACAGGCCATAGCAAAGGAGGTCGGTATTGGTAGCAATATACTGGAAGGAAAAGACCTGGACCGTATTTCTAGCGAGCAGTTAAGGGCAAGAATCAAGGATGTGGATATTTTTGCCAGGGTTTCTCCAATGCATAAAGTAGGGATTCTAAAAGCACTGCAGGAGAATAAACACGTGGTCGCTATGACTGGTGATGGTGTGAACGATGCTCCTGCCTTGAAAAGTGCAGACGTTGGAGTGTCGATGGGCATAAGGGGAACCGATGTTGCCAAGCAAACATCTGATATGGTTTTACTTGATGATAACTTTGCAACCATTGTAGATGCTGTGAGGAATGGGAGAACAATTTTTGATAACATAAGAAATTTTGTTAGGTATTTGCTTACAACTAATTTTGCTGAAGTTCTTGTGGTATTCTTTGCTTCTTTATTTGGGTATTTACCCATAATGCCTGTGCAGCTGCTCTGGATTAATTTTCTTACAGATGGTCTCCCAGCTTTGGCTTTAGGTATTGATCCTACAAGAAAAGGCACAATGCAGAGAATGCCAAGAAAAAAAGCAGAGGGCATTATGAACAGAAAATCAATTTATTGGATTGCGGCTATCGGTGTTGAGTTGGCTGTTGTTTTGTTGGCCATATTCTTTATCGGGCTTAAAAATGGATTGGCAACAGCGAGGACTATGGTCTTCACTGGTTTTGTTTTGTATGAATTTGTGAAACTCTCTGTCATTAGATATCAACAACAGTTAAGTTGGTTTTCAAATAAATGGTTGGTTTCGGCAACAAGCGGCTGCTTAGTCTTGCAATTAGCGATACTCTATACACCATTGAATCGTTTGTTCCATGTTGTTCCATTGGGCGTCTTTGAATGGTTTATTCTCTTGCTAGGGGCTGGACTAAGTTGGATATTCGCAGTTTTAATTACAAAATATATAGTGCGGTATGACCATTAATTAGTCCGCATTGTTTACGGCTTATCCCATATACCGAGCTACTCTTCTTCCCTTCTCTGGTTGGATGGCTCCGGATTCAAAATCTCAACGAACTGTACCAATAATTTTACCTAATACTATCCATAAATATAAGAAAAGAAATGTTTGATTCGGCTTGCCGCAGCCTTCGGCTGTGCTGTGTCCTCGTCTACGCTCTTGCTCTCGCAAGAGTAAGCCGAAATTCCCCACCCCCCCAGCAGTCACAGTCGGTCGGCTTCAGCCCCTTCGGGTCTTCCGCAACGCCCTTTATGTGCCTGCTCCCCCTTGGAGGAATTCTCTTTTGGTTCTTTTTTCAAAATTCGCCTTTTACAATCATTGTTTTATTTTGTATAATTTTAGTAGATTTATAAGAAATTGTGTTTCAGGAAGAGTAAAGGATAGGCTTTTCATGGAAGAAAAAGAGACAATGACTGTTAAACAAGTGGCTGAATATCTACAGATGGATGAGCATACCGTCTATAAACTTGTCCGCTCTGGTCAAACCCTTTAATTGAAATCGCTGGCCGGTGGCGGTCTAAAAAAAATATTATTGATAAATGGATCGAAAATGAATCTACCGAAAACCTGAAGAAAAGGGAACCGTTATGACTCTTTATAATACCCTAAAATCGAAAGTAAAAGTAATAGAATGGAAAAGAACTAAAGAGAGTGAGGCAAACAGTTGATTATCTTGCAGAAAAAACTAATCTCTTTGGTGTAATTAACACCACGGGAACACCTTACTACAGGAAACAAATTCTAAAGGATGTAGTTTATTGGTATGGTTTATCACAGGGGATTAGAGATGGGATTCTAAAAGGGGTTAGAGGCAATATTGTTGCTTATCCTGAGGTAGAAGATGAACACTTTATCAAAGATGTAATTACTGATTTCTTTAAAGACTATGAAGGTATAAAGATTTGCGACGGTAGTCCTGCGAAACTCGCCCTTTATTTTCCTAGAATAGACGATCTACGACATGCTAAGCCGATCGTAGAGGGAACATTGGTAGGAATTGGAAAAGATCCATCCATTGTTTTAGAAGTATGCAATGAATCAAAAGATGAGATAAAAGATCTATTCGATAATAGAATAAATGATCGATATTTGCCCTATAGGTTTTTTCTTCTTGTTAATAAGGGAACCGAAGGTTGGAACTGTCTCTCTTTATATGCGACCGCCTTAGCGAGGGAGCTTAAAGCAAGTAATAACTTTTGTCTTCAAGCTGCCTCTCGATGCTTAAGGCAAACACCAGGGAATATACATAAGGCGAAAATATACGTGTCCCAGCAGAATGTAAGAATTTTGGATTCTCAATTAAAGGAGACGTATGGGGAAACACTTCAAGAACTGAATTCAACATCACCGAATCTTGGAAAAGAAAGGTTGATCTTAAGAAAGACGGAAATACCGTCAGTACTACTTAAAAAGAAAGTACTAAAGGTCATTCCTCTTGATAAAAAAGTAGATTTTAAGCAGATAGAAATTCAAAAACCAAAAATCGCTCTTTATCTCTACTATCAATCAGGCCAGCATTGGGACAATGTGGTAGTGCGTGGCCTCAATGTTTTTTCCACCGACAAAAAAGGGAATTACTGAACTGTTACCGAGGATTGCTTGGTAGAAAATGAAGGTGGAAGGAAAGAAAGACGAACAAGGCAGGATTGATAACTAAGGTAAAACTGGTACCTGTCCTCTGAACTATTGGAACAACAATATGTTTGGAGGTGTTTTGGGAGAGGAGAACAAATGGTTATTATTGACAGAGGGAGAAAAAATGGTATTTAAATTTTGAGAAAATACGATGAAGAAGAAAAAACCCCCAAGTTTAAACCGTCGAAGGATTTAAGAAAGAAGGTGAAGTAAAGAAAATAGTGGTCTGGCTTGAGGAAAATGACCCAGTGGCCAAAGGTACAACAAGGCTGTTAAATGCATCATTTGGGGCTGGAAGGGTAGGAGATAGAAATGTAAGCATAGGACATTTTCCAATATATACTCAAAATATCTGGACACATTCTGAATAGTTTAGTCTAGTCTTAGTGGCAATTGGAGGTAAAAATGGAGATTCCTTCAGAGAGAAGGAAAGAAGTAATTAAGCATGAGGCTGCTGAAGAAGAATCAATATATTTATTGAAAGATCGGGCAAACATAGCTTATGATTGGGGCAATTATGCCGAGGCTCGTGGTCTTTTTGAACGATTAAAGGAGCAAAGTCTAAAACCGCTTCAGACTCCCCTACTACATAAATACGGGGTTTGTTTGTCACGGTTGGGAGAGACGCTCGATGCACTGAGGGTATTTGATCAGGCTATAAAAGAAGGTAGAGACAGCCTTTATGATATACTATCTGGTTTGGAAAAAGCAAGTATACTCTCGAAACAAGGAAAAAGAGAAGAAGCTCTCGCCACCTTGCGGATAGTTAAAAAACGAGGCCCCGAAACATTCAAAGACTATTCGGGAAAGAAGGAATATTCGCATCTTCGATATCTGGTAGCTAAGTTAGATTAACTCTCTTATGTGTTCCTAATTGTTTGCTCCTAATTGTACAATTATAACATTGCTTATTCCCTTTTGCTTTATCTTCTTCGAATCAGGTGGTGGCTCCCCGGGCAGGACTCGAACCTACAACCTAGTGGTTAACAGCCACCCGCTCTACCATTGAGCTACCGGGGAAGCTAATTTATTTTAGACAGATTAAGAAAAAAAGTCAAGATCAAAACCTAATAAAAAATCCCGGCAGTGTCCTACTCTCCCACAGGGTTGCCCCTGCAGTACCATCGGCGCTGGGGAGCTTAACTTCCGTGTTCGGAATGGGAACGGGTGTTTCCTCCCCGCCTTAACCACCGGGAAAAATTACTCAGCCTAAATCAATCTAGAATATTTGCTCTTAGATAACTGCACAGGATAGGTTACTCAAAAAGTCAAACCCTCGGCTTATTAGTACCAGTAGGCTGAACACGTTACCGTGCTTACACCACTGGCCTATCAACCTGGTAGTCTCCCAGGAGCCTTACCTCACTTGCGTGAGTGAGAGATCTAGTCTTGGGGTGGGCTTCCCGCTTATATGCTTTCAGCGGTTATCCCGTCCAGACATAGCTACCCAGCGATGCCACTGACGTGACAACTGGTACACCAGAGGTCTGTCCATCCCGGTCCTCTCGTACTAGGGACAGCTCCCCTCAAATCTCTTACGTCTACGGCGGATAAGGACCAACCTGTCTTACGACGGTTTAAACCCAGCTCGCGTGCCGCTTTAATAGGCGAACAGACTAACCCTTGGGACGGGCTACCGCCCCAGGATGCGACGAGCCGACATCGAGGTGCCAAACCTCCTCGTCGATGGGAACTCTCGGAGGAGATAAGCCTGTTATCCCCGGGGTACCTTTTAGCCGTTGAGCGACGACCCTCTCACTCAGAATCGCCGGATCACTAAGCCCTGCTTTCGCATCTGCTCGAGATGTCTCTCTCGCAGTTAAGCTCCCTTATGCCTTTATACTCTTAACGCGATTTCTATACGCGCTGAGGGAACCTTTGGACGCCTCCGTTACTTTTTAGGAGGCAACCGCCCCAGTCAAACTGCCCATCAAGCACTGTCCCCCATCCGGTTAACGGATGCGGGTTAGAACCTAAACGTAACCAAGGTGGTATTCCACTGGCGGCTCCAGGAAAGCTAGCGCCTTCCCTTCTCAGCCTCCCACCTATGCTATATAAATTACGTCAAGACCCAATACCAGACTACAGTAAAGGTCCCGGGGTCTTTCCGTCCTGCCGCAGATAATCGGTATCTGCACCGATATTACAATTTCACCGAGTCCCTCGTTGAGACAGTGCCCAAGTCGTTGCGTCTTTCATGCGGGTCGGAACTTACCCGACAAGGAGTTTCGCTACCTTAGGACTCTTATAGTTAGAGCCGATGTTAACTGGGGCTTCGGTTCGGACCTTGCAGTCCTCCCCTTAACCTTCCAGCACTGATCAGACTTCAGTCCCTATACATCCTCTTTCGAGTTAGCAGAGACCTGTGTTTTTAGTAAACAGTCGCTTGGGCCTCTTTGTTGCAACCCCTTCGCGCTTCTCAGATTGCAAGCAACCTGATACAACGCTAATGGGGCACCCCTTCTCCCGAAGTTACGGGGCTAATTTGCCGAGTTCCTTAACGAGGGTTCGCTCGAGCGCCTTAGCATACTCAGCCAGCCTACCTGTGTCAGTTTGCGGTACGGACACCTGAATATATCGCTTAGAGGTTTTTCTCGATGGAAAGGATCAACCACTTCCCTCATTAAAAAGAAGTCCCCATCACAGCTTGGGATTAACGATCGCTCGGATTTGCCTGAGCGATCTCCTCAACTGCTTGGACATGGACAATCAATCCCATGCAGGCCTACCTCTCCATGTCACCCCTTCACTTAGCACTATCCAGGTGGTGCCGGAATTTTCTACCCGGCTGCCCATCGCCTACGCAAAAATGCCTCGGCTTAGGACCGACTTACCCTGGGCGGATTAGCCTTCCCCAGGAAACCTTAGGCTTTCGGCGCAAGGATTACTCTTCCTTGTCTCGTTACTCATGCCGGCATCATCTCTTCTACTTCGTCCAGGTACCTCTCGGTTCCCCTTCAACCTAATGTAGAATGCTCCCCTACCGAGCAAAGCTTTGCTTTGCAGCTATTAATGAGTAGCCGCTGGTAAAACCAACAACCACTCACTATTTGCAAAAAACCTTACTCCCGTGGTTTCGGTAGCAGACTTGAGCCTCGTTGAATTTTCGGAGCAAGATCACTAACCCAGTGAGCTTTTACGCACTCTTTAAAGGATGGCTGCCTCTAAGCCAACCTCCTGGCTATCTAA
>Ga0315552_1002198_pt1 | contig 11608 bp, 13 predicted proteins | sample SalMarSW160170MG_2_FD_203102 | JGI IMG/M metagenome (GOLD analysis project Ga0315552, IMG submission 203102) | Salt marsh sediment microbial communities from the Plum Island Ecosystem LTER, Massachusetts, United States - Salt Marsh Sediment SW1601-70 ...
TCCCTCGATCACCGGAGTGAAGACTATTCTATTTCAGCCTTTCGACCTGAAAAAATGGTTCATCATTGGATTTTGTGCCTGGCTTGCATACTTTGGGAGCGGTACCGGCGGACCAAACCTCGGTGGCCCCCACTTTGGTGGTGGCCCAGGATACAAAGTCGATTCAGCAGAAGATATCGAGATGGAGATAGAAAAAGCGAAGGATTTCATTGTCGATAATCTGCCTTGGTTTGGCACGATCGCGGTGATGGTTGGTGCGCTGATAATACTGCTCTGGCTCGTAATAAAATGGCTTAGTAGCCGAGGACGATTCATGTTCCTGCATTGCGTTGCGAACAATAAGGCCGAAGTTAAAGTTCCTTGGAAAAAGTTCCAGCGGCAAGGCAATAGCCTTTTTCTGTTCCGAATTGTCTTGGCAATTCTTTGCGCATTAGTGGTGATATTTTTTCTTGTCATCACTGTGCTGCTTGTGCTCGCTCTGAAATTTGCTGATCACATATACATCTTGCCCATAATTGGCTTGATTGTGAATATCGTTGCTTTTATCTGTATAATTATTGGATTCTCGTTGGTGGCCAAATTCACAGCGGACTTTGTGGTACCCATCATGTTCTTGGGGACGACAAGTTGTGTAGCCGCTTGGCGGCAATTCTTGGCACTGTTGTCGGCAAATAAGGCGCGTTTCTTCCTTTATATCCTTTTTCAAATTGTCATTGCAATGGCTATAGGCGCTATAGTCATAGCTGCTGTGTGCGTGACATGCTGCTGCGCAGCGTGCATCTTGGCAATACCCTATATCGGCACTGTCTTGATGTTGCCACTGTTGATTTTCAGACGCGCATATTCGTTGTACTATCTGCAACAGTTTGGCCCTCGATTCGATGTATTCACTGGCGAGATCCAGACGGCCTAAGCGGCTCTTAGCAGTAGACCGGATAATAGTAGCGACTCCAAGAACTTGCTGATATTAGTTTCGCGTATCGGAGCGAATTTAGCGAGCTTGGGTTAACATAATCTGATGGCAATTTTCTTGCATCACATCCATTTCGCAGGTAAAGTATCTTTTAGTGCTGAAAGTCACAAGGGCGATTAGCTCAGCCGGTAGAGCAGCTGACTCTTAATCAGCCGGTCGCAGGTTCGAATCCTGCATCGCCCATTCAAAAACGCGGTTTTGATGCCGTAAGATAGGATTGACATTCCGCCAGCGTTCGTTGAAGTTCGCCAAAATTCGCCGAAGCGCGCTAAGTGGCGCGCTAAGTGGTGTGTTAAGTCATGCGGTTTGTTGTTGTGTTCTTTCATCTTCTATAACCGAAAAGTCAGGCAAGTTTGCTATCGCCTGTTTTTCTTGACCTACCAGTGTATGACTATAAAGCGATAAAGTCAAATTTATATCGCTGTGTCGCATGATAGACTGTGCAACTTTGGGATGGCAACCACTCGCTGCCAGTAATGTCCCCGTCTCATGTCGCAAGGCGTGAAAATCAAAGTATTGTCCATCAAGTTCATACGGTATTTTTGCCTCTTCAAGATCGGCTTTTAACATATCCGCCGTTCTCTCCGGCACATTGAATGCTTTACAGTGTGGTATTTTAGTTGTAAGATATCTCTTTAACTCTACCATTGTATCAGAACGTAAGGGTATAACATCATATCGCCTACGTTTAGAATAGCACGCCTCAACAGCCAAAACACAGTTATCAAAGTCAAACGATGATACCCGCAAACTCCTGATCTCAGAAGCCCGCAATCCAGTTTCGATACACAATCGATAAATCAAATATCTTTCGTGCCCACTTAGACCAAAACGCTTTTCAGCAACCTTCGTTGTAACTAATAAGTGGCGTATCTGATCCGATGTAAGAACTCGACGTCGTCGACGCCTATCCAGCTCCACGGGAAGGCAACTCAAATGTGCAAATGGCGATTCGGAAGCCCTTTGATTCTTAACCATCCAACGAGCGAATTGCTGACAGCATTTGAGTTTGTGATTAAAAGTCCTGGCTGATATACCACGTCCTCGATCTCTCAAATCTGTAAGATAGCTTTCCAAACGACTGGCCGAGATGTCATTCCAATAGAAAAAACCACAAGCAGTAAACACATCACTAATCACACAAGTAACTTGTCTGATATGTTTTTGTGTTCGTCCCTTCGCCGATAGCGACCTTGAAAAATCCTTAATGTGTTCTATTAAAGGCTTACCCGCTTCTGCCTCTTTAGGCTTGATCATGCCATATTTGACTAATCGTTTTCGTAAATCTTCTGGTATCTCTCTAAACCATAAAGCTAATTGAGAATCTAACGAACTCCCGCTGATTTTACTTGCAACTAATCGCTCGAGCTGCCGACCAAGGTTCTCTGAATCAGCCTTGTTGGTAAATGCAGGAAATTTCCTTATCGTTTTGTTGTTATCGCGTAGTACAATCCACCAACGTTTGATTTTCTTATATCGACCAGAACGGTCCCGATACATTGGCTTAAAGATTCTCATGGCATGATCTCCCTTCTTCTTGTAGCCACTGTTGTCGTGTTGGACAACCAGCTGCAACCCAATCTACAAGGTCCCTGCGGCGCCACAGAGTCCGACGACCCAGTTTAATCGGGAGCGGTCCTAATCTGCCACTACAATGCAGGGAATAGAAGAAAGTCTTTCCAACTCCTACATACTTTGCTGCATCACTTGCTGATAACATCAAAGTAGTCAAGTTGTTGCCATTGTCAGTCATTGAGTTTAATTTTCATGTTTACAATATCGCTATATACCAACATCTAACACAAAAGCTGTTAGTTTCTATGACTGCGCAACCGATAAGGCCCGGCTCTTGTCTTTGACGAAATCTCTTAGTGGATTAAGGTTGTAAAGAATAATCGAACATTGACTAATCTTCTGTTCCACAACTTTCAGATTTTCTTGAGCCTGCCTTAACAAATTTTCAGCTTGCGGAAGTTCCTGTCGAGCAGTAGTCACGAGCTGCTTTTGTTTTTCATACAAAGCAGAAATCTTTGATGGAAATTCTTTGAGCTGTGCTTGTAAGCCCTCGATTCTGTCGTTACACTCACGAATCGTGCGCAGACATTCTGACATCGCATCTTCGTCCCCTCTATCGAAATTCAAGTTGTAATCACTCTTTGCACTCACCTTGGCTTTTTTAGCCGCATCGATCTCATCTAAAAGGCCCGTGAAGATCACATGCACGTCTGTAATCTCGCTTTTGAGTTCTTCTAATTCTTGACCAAGTTCCTTTTCCGACATTTTTTCTCCTTTTTTCAAAAACAATGTTGCGGCGTTATATGCTGAATCCCTTGTTCAACAAGGGAACTATTTGGACCAAGTCTATCCCTAATATAAGCAAGATATGCTTCGAAGCTGCCGTTGTAAACGGCCTGAAGGCTTAAGTCTGTATCGAACTTACATTTCAGTAATTCAATGTCTTTTTTTGACAAATTCCTTTGTTGCATTTTTTTCCGCTCCTTTTTCGGCTGCTTACCACTCGCCCTCAAATTTCAGTTCACTTTTCGTAGACCAGGGCTGATCTTGAAGGTTTCTGCTAACTTGTTTATTGATCTGCTGTTTTGATTTCGTCGCCGGACATCATGCTTAATATAGGCCAGATAGGATGCAACATCACCGAACTCGTCCTGTATTTGCTGCGTCTTGGCAAAGTGCTCTTTGAGCTGTTCATCGGTTGCTGTTTTTTCGTCAAATATTTGCTGTTTTGCTTCAATAGAAAAATTAACCTCCTCAGCCACAGACTCAGCAAAACGCCGATCTGATACGTAACCTTCATGGCAGGCTCGTACATAAGCCAGAAAATTGTCGAAATTACCACCAAACTCGTTCTGAATTGCCAGATCGGAGTTGAATTCTCGTCGTAGCTGAGCTTCATCGATTTGTAGATTTTGTGTAATCATTTTAATTCTCCTTAAGTAATTATTCTGGATTCAATATCCGGCGGAAAGTGTAGTGCTATTGGTATTTTCGCCTGTTTTGAATTGACTGGTAACAAAATGAAGATAATAACTTTTGGAAGTATGCTTATAAAGTGCCCTTGAAAATTGCCAAATTTGGCACTTATAAACCCTATAGATGCGATTCTTAAAAACCTAAGTGACATCATTGATTTCTAACTCTCGTAAAAAAAACAACTTATGTAAGTAAAGTGACCAAAAAATTTTTCATAAGCACGCGAAAACCGGCCAGCATAGACCCGCCTAGGGGTCATCTCAGGTAGGACCCGCACTAATTGAAGATATATTCAACACTTACAAGCATTATTTTTGCCTTTTTCAAAGTATCTTTATCGACACATTAAGTCCTTAATAACTAAGTATTGACTTTACATCACTTTACATCCAACTACAGCTTGTAGGGTAGACATCGTCCTCTTGCGGATAATCTTGACCTGCCGACTTGCTGCTCAATACTGAATCGTGATTGTCTCGCCATGATCAATCCTTTTATGTCTTAACAATTAAACCAAGCTCCTGTAATGTCAAAGACTCTACGGAAAATTCAAAAGCCAGACGACATCCTGTGCCTTTGCCGTTTCTTGCTTTCTCAATTCGGACAGTCCGGGTGTGTTCAATATCTGTCGTGCCACAATCGGTCTTAACTCGTGACTCTTTCGGCTCATGGTTCTGTAGTGTGATAATGGCGTCGGTGAATCGCTCATAAGCTGCAGAGCCAGCAAGATTTTCCTTTGTTGGTTCAAGCACGCCTTTGGTTGGGTGTGTTACCAGAACTATAGAACAGCCATAATCTATCGCTGTTTTCTTCGCGCTTTTCAGGAATGCGAGGTCGGATATCCAAGGCTTACTGGTTCGACCGGCAGCCGTGATGGGATCAACAGCAATCAGCCGCCGACAATGCTTAGCCTGGGTCTGAATCCATTCAGCAAGTTGTTCTAAGTTCTCAGCATTTCCAAGATTCTCACTCGTTGATAAATGATGACTCAAACGCTCAAGCTCTTGTGAATGCTCACTTATCGAAGACCGGATAACTTGTGAATTACAAGCAATCCATTCAGGGTCCGTATGCGAGGCAACTCCAGTAAGCTGAGCAAGTGCTCGACTCAAGTGAAAAATGCGATCTCCCTCGAGCGCGTAGTAACTTATGGTTTCACTTTCTGCAAGCCAAAAGAGGATTGCCTGCAACAACATAAAACTTTTACTTGCGCCAACCGTGCCAGCAAGAAGTGTCACGGTGCCCGGTAATAAAGCCATCGAGAGACTCGTTAAGACAAGCCAAGGCCAATGTACAAGACGATAGTCACCACTTACAATCGCATCGATTCGCCGATGAAGCTTATCGAGCGGACCGAGCGGTTTTGCCTTTGCGATAACTCTATGTAGTTCTGCTGTGATTTCAGTCTGGCTTTTACCAATGGTTTTTAGCTGCTCGATAAAATCAGCGACGTCCTCTTTTTCGGCCAGGTCCAAAACATTCGGCTCAAGCCATGCGATACGTGGTTTGGGTTCAATTCCCTCAAGGATAATCTGAACTTGTCTCATGTGGTTGTGGCCAGTGACGTCGAAGTCGGGCCAGAGGACAACATTCTTTCCGGCAAGCGGTATCCAGTCGCAGTGTTCAGCCTTGCCGGCCCCGAAAGGATTTGTGGTGTTGGCTATGCTATAGCTGGCAAGAACATCGGCACATTTTTCGCCCTCGACAATTATCACAGTGTCACTATTTGCAATAGCATCGCGTGCGTACAATGGCCAAGGCTTTGGTGGAGCTGCAAGCCGGAAGCCGTTCTTGACCGGATACGCTGGCCTGTAAGATTTGTCACCGTTGACCTGGCAGCGAAAGACAATTAGATCGGCCTGGCCTGTGTCTGGATTCACGTAGGGATGTTCTGAAGTAACTTGTCCGGGCAGGGCATCTCGCAAAGAATCGAGATCGGGATAGATTTTGCTGTCATTACCTGCTTGGCTTGATCTTGACCGCTTTTGAGCTGGTCTATTCTGGCTTTCGGTTTGTCCAAGTGCAGACAAAAGTATTTCAGCCAGAGGTTTGCCTGTTCGCCTGGCACGTATATCAAAAACATCACCCGCTACCCCACAACTTTGGCACTTGAATCTCCAAATTCCATCACGTTCATAAATACCCGCTGACGGATGTTTGTCCTCATGGAATGGGCAGAGGATCGCTGAGCCTTTGAACTTTGCACCTGCTGACTCAAGCTCTTGCCTAAGTGCATCTCGGTCATGCCGGATTGTATCAAAATTGTCACTCACGTTATCACTCCACATTCCCGTAAAATCTGTTCACCCTCTGCTTCTGTGGGCAACCAGTCGGAATCACCCCGGACCGGCTCTCGTTTAGTGGTTGTCGCTTGTCCTTTGGAACCACCACGCTCCTGTGTTCGGCTTAGCCAGTTAGTTAGAAAACGAGCATAATTTTTCTTTCGCTTAGTGGGATTATCCTGAAGCCATAGTGCTGCTCGCCGAAGTTCCAAAACGATATCCACTGCTGGGTATGCTTCAATCCAAGCGTTCATGCGTTCCTGTGTGATACTAACGAATTGACCTGTGTCGTAATCAAAGGCTATTTTTCTACTTTGAGCTTTGTTTTGACTTCCAGGGTCATCACCAACACAGGTTTTCTCCAAAGGGGGAGTTATAGGGGGTTTATTCTCTGCCTCTGCCTCTGCCTCTGCCTCTGCTTGGGCTGACCTTGGCTTATCTTGGCTTACTTCTGGCTTACTTTGGCTTACTTCTGGCTTACTTTGGCTTACTTCTGGCTTACTTTGGCTTACTTTTTGCTTATGTCTAAATTCTTCTTGGGCTTGGCGATTCTGTTCTTTTCGTTTTTCAGGGTCTCTTTTTTGGCGATATTTGTCATAATTCACAATGTCCCAACCACCCTCAGAATCAATCAGCCTTCGGCCTTCATACTCTTTTGACCGGCTGTATTGGTCTGGTTTACATAATGCTTGGATACTCTTTTTAGCATCTTCAACACTCATCCGGGCAATGGCCGCCATTCCTGGTATCGATCCTGAAACGTGCCCGCAAGCATCGGCACTTGCAAGCATTGTGATCCACATAATCCGTGTCTTATCATCTTCAGACCAAATACTGGAAGTGATAATGCTGCTAAAAAGCTTTGTGAATCCACTCATGTCATGTACTCCCTGCTAATATCACTCTCTGTTCACGCAAATACCATAATCCCAGACCGAGAGCGTCTGCGATGTCACCGCCTCGATCATCTTCTGGCTTATACTGTGGAAAAAGATTGGCTACTGCTGCGATTCGATCTTCTTTAGGCACACTGTGAGTCCAAACATTCTCTCTGACAAGCAAAATCTTGAATTCTAATTGCTGCTCAATAGGTAGCGAATATCGCCAAGCTTCGCACGTTTGCCATAAAGCTCCCGTTGCGGCTCCGTGGACTCCCAAGCCAGCACCACTACCTTTATGGCGCCGTTTGCCGACTTTGCCTGATGTCCATTCGATGACGATCGTCTCCGGCTGCCACTTGTTAAGCAGTTGTCGTAAATCACGGCACATGGCAGCTATCCGAAATTCGCTTTCGGCCCGGACCTTGTCTGGCAAAATTAGTCCGGCTTCTATGAGCTGCTCAGGAAATTGCATTACTGCCCAACCGGTCCGAATTGATCCCGGGTCCAAACTGAAAACAATATCATCCATAGTCACTCAAAGCCCTTTGGCTGATTAAACTGGTAGGTCATCGTTACTTTCGACATTGACTGCTTGACTTTTCATCGCTTTTAGTCCGGCTTCGAGAATCTGAACTGGTAGCTTGGTGATTTCGTCAATCACTGTTTTTCCGAAAACATACTTAAGCAGTTTTATCCGTGCGGCTTGGTCATCAATAGTGTCGTTGGGATAGAGAGCACCGAGTTCAGTAAGTATCTCGTTTATGAGATTTGCCTTTTGGGTGTTGAGGTCGGTGGCGCTGTCGGCTTGATAAAGCTTAGAACCATTTACTACATCATCTTCGCTTGCCTGAGAACGTTGAGACTTGTTCTCTGGTTTTGTCTCTGTTGATTTAGCTTTGTTCTGGTCATCGTCACGGTTAAATATCGCTTCAATAGAAACAACACCTTCTTTGATACTGGTAGCAATTCCCTTGAGTGTTGTAAGATGATCGATCGAAATGTCGTCAATTTTGGCAATGCCCAGTAGATCAAGGATTTGTTTTTCGCTTACACTCTGACCTGCAAAATATTGAAGCATTTCTGCTCGTCTTTGTTTCAAAGTTCGGATATTGCCGGCAGCAGCTTTTCTGGCTGCGTCGTAAACTTCATTGACAAAAGCCCTGGGAATAACACGAAAGACAACATTTCGCAGCGCTATGCTCGTTGCAGCACTGCTTGTGGTCGTAATCATATCGTCATTGAATCGCTCACCATTTTTGTTTGTGATTCTCCTCTTTGTCTCGTAAGAAATTGCTGTGTTGCTCTCTAAGTCCCAACAAACACCTTGAGCATAAGTAAAACGATCATCTTCACAAATGGTTTTTGCGGACACTCTCAGATTGCCCCATGTAGCTGCAACAATCTCAGCTAATCTTGTACTGGGCCCCTCAATAATTTTCCCCGCTCGAGGGATGGCATAAATGCAATCAGTAGCAGTCTTTTGATCAAGCGTAGCCAGTTCAATGGCTCGCTGCTTAGATTCTCCAATACTCCGGGGGAATCGCTTGGCAGTAGCGACCTGGACATCGATATCACTACCAACGAGTCCGGCTGAAGGACCAAAGTCATAATTTTCACGCCTGGCCGCCACAAGGTTTGGAACTGTTTGGCTATTTTCGTTTTGATTATTTTGAGACATCGTGACTCCTTTAACTATAAATGAAGTTCCGGGAATAAACTTGGTTCTGACTTAACCACATGCCACACGACACATAAACTTCTCGTAACTTTACATTGTCGGGGCGGTCTTTTCTGAACTAGCCCAGCTCGCTCAAGATCGGGCAGACGTCTTGCGCAGACATACCGATTAACATCCATAACCCTCGCAAGCTCAGCGCTCGTACTGCCGTCATTTTGTCGTAATGCTTTGAGGACCGCTGCCTTTTGACTATCCCATCGACCTGAGCGGTGATGTTTTTCACCGGCCAGAAAACTACTCAGGGGATCCATGCTGTGAGCCAGTGGCGGATCAAGCAACGTTGTCAAGTTCTTTTCAACCATTACAACCACTTCATGTTTGATAAAAAAGGCCCATCGGGTTACTGAACAAGACAATCAAACCTTTTCAAACCATAAAATCTAACACGTTTAGGAGATTCACCGATGGGCCCAACAATGGATACTACTATAGCCAGGATCGATAAAAAATTTGTCTAAGGTTTCAATGATCACCGGTTTGCCCTCCGATTGCTTGCAGTTTTTTCCGTTGTAGCCGTGCAAGCTCTTTAGCAAACGAAGCTGCACGGACAGGATCACCTTCTTTTATTGCTTGCCGAAGTTCAGGTCTTAATAGTCGGAGATACTCCTGCTCAACAACTGTCAGTCCCATTGTCCTAACTTTATCGCCCATACTTATATGGGAATTGTTGCAAAATCAAATTGCAACAATAGACAGAGGGTGATGTAAGTGTTGGTTTCTGTGTGAGATAGAAAAGAAAAATTTTTTAGAGTTTGTTGCAAATCGTTGTTGCAGTGTGCAACAATGCAACAGGTTACTATGGCTCGTCTATCGCTTCAAGAAGCGAGCGATCTCCATTTTCGTCACGCTTCATATAACCTTTTGGCAAAGTATTTTTGAGGACATCCCTTTTTTTCCATGCCTTCATACGAACAACCGTTGATGCAGAGCACTCCAGAATCACACCAAGTTTTACAGCCGTTATTCTACCTTTTGCCAATTCTTTAGCTGCTTGTCGCTCCCGTGATTCTTTGAGAAATTGTAGTGGAGTTTTCCGCCTTTTCTTTTGTGAACGTTGTTTTATCCCGCCACTGGCTATTTTTTTATCACTGGTCATACCACATAAACGATCAAGCAAATCAGCCTTGCCCCGAAGATCGTTTGATGCTTGGTCACGTGGCAGGTTTTTAAGGTTTTTTAGAATATCGAGAGCATCATCAAAAACGTTTTTAAGATCATCCTCTTTATCGGTCAAATATTCTTTTCTTCGGGTTGACTTGACGCTCTTTATGTCAGCATCGCTAAACGTTTTATCAGGCCAATGCTTATGAAATCTTCGCCTGGTTTCCTCCGGATCGTCGACAGGATATTCCTCTAAACATACGTCCGCCCACAGCCCTTTTAATATCCACTCAAGTTCAGCAGCTTTCTTACAGGTGTTTCTATCAATACCACTTTCTGTAATAAGGTAGGCAAGATTTCGCAATTCAGTAATAGCTAAGGTGAGTTCCGTTGATTTGATTTTTTTGATGCCCATTACACCAACCTTTCATTCGGTCGATTCGGGAGAGACAACGCGAAAGGTTGGTTATCAAACTCGCTGCCTCTGCCCGAACCGCAAGCCATCGTCACGGCGCCCGATATACTCTATTTTACAACAGTAGCTTTTCTTTTGGACTTTTTCTGTTTTTCTGGTAGCAACTTATCCTTTACTTTAATCCAAAAGGCTTTAACCCCATCTAACCAGCCTTGTCTGTAATCCTCTTCGTTAACATATAAGTCATTCATTCGCACCTGTTTTAGACTTTGTTTAAATCGATTATGTACATTCTTCAAAAACTTATTGAGCGGTTGTCCTACTACCCTCATTTCTTGGTTAGGATCAAGCACCTCCCATTTATCATACTCTTCGTTGCATCTGGCCATTTCAACCAGCTCTTTAAAGTGCATTTGTTTGGCGATCTCATAACCATCATTGAACCCCATATCTCGGTATTTCGTATCATAGTCCTGTTTTTCGACCTTTAGACGTTCGATTACATCCTTCATTTTGCCATTCTCCTTTGTAAGTAGTTCTTGACGATTGACCTCTTGCCTGATAGCTTCTTGACAAACACCCGATACATTGAAGTTGCTTTTAACCCCTTCGAGTCTTTCAAAAAGCTCCTCTGGAATAGTAATTGTGATTTTTTGTGCCATAATATGTATCTCCTTTCAATAGTATTAACACATGCAATTTTAATAAGAAGATACATATCGTCAAATGAAAAATAAAAATAATATGTATATTTTATAAATGCTGGTTTTTCGGATATTTATAAAAGATTCAAAAGGGTGTGAGGCCGAAAATCCAGCGTGAGAAATAAAACGGCCAACCAAGAATCGGGCTCACACCCTCACAAATTTACCTGGTAAGTACGGGCGTATGATTCATTCATAATCACGTTTAGCTAAAAAGACCGGAAATCTCGGCATACCCGCTGTAGTCAATTCAAAAAACGAGAACGTTACTTTTGTTCCTATCCGCGGAGGTATCTCTCTTTGTTGATCGGTCAGGCCCGTCCCGAGTCGAATCAATTTACCCTTGTATTTACAAATAAGAGCACCAATCCTACCAAGGTGTTTGCCATTACCTTCCTTATAACCAACTATCTTGGCCTCGGCGGTTTGCATCCGCTTTATTTTCAAAAGTGAATTCGACCGCTTGTGTTCATAAAAGCTGCCAGCCGCACGCAGCATTACACCTTCCCCACCCGAATCTATT
>Ga0315552_1002200_pt1 | contig 11599 bp, 11 predicted proteins | sample SalMarSW160170MG_2_FD_203102 | JGI IMG/M metagenome (GOLD analysis project Ga0315552, IMG submission 203102) | Salt marsh sediment microbial communities from the Plum Island Ecosystem LTER, Massachusetts, United States - Salt Marsh Sediment SW1601-70 ...
TTACATATCTCTATGTAGTCCTTGACCTTGGATAGTTCAGCCACCTGCTTTTTCAACTGGGCTACTTCGGCTTTCAGGTCGTCAGTCATTTTTTGCCTCCTCTCAATTCATAAGGAAATTCAATTTCTTTAGTGTGGGACTAACGTTTGCCTATTATGTATCCTTATCATCTGGCTGTCAATAACCTAGCATTAACAGCATTGACAAAATTAGGGTAACAAATCATAATAGCCACGCACTTGGTCTCGGTGTTATCCGTATATTTAAGAGATATATCAACCTGTTCCCGAATGAAAAATAGAAGAAGGAGGACATAAAAGGTGGCTGAGACAAAATACGGGAAGTACATCATCAGAGAACCCTTAGAAAAGGGAATGACACCGATGATGCACATATGCGGTGAAGAAGGTTGCTATGGAGCCAAGTTCCCCAACTTTCCGGTTGAAGTCCAACTACTTTGCGTCACCGAACCTCTCTCATTTCCCCATCAGCCCCACGCCCACGATGCCGACGAAATCTTTTTCATCTTTGGCAGTAACCCCCAGAATTACTACGACTTCGACGCCGAAATCGAGATATGTCTGGGTGAGGAAGGAGAAAAACATATAATTGACACCACAACAATTGTCTACATCCCTAAGGGGTTAGTACACGGTCCAATTGCCATCAAGAGAGTGGATAAGCCTTTCCAGTGGATGCATGTTCTCTTTACTCCTAAATACGACATGTCAGTAGGTGACTCTTCGCTTCACCCTAAGCACCCTCGTGAGCAATATTCGCCGGGAGAGATAAAAAAGCTAAAGGGGCGCTAGCTTTCGTATTCCTGCCTTAACTCGTTAACTGTCTTTTGAAACTGCTTCTGTTTTTCCTCATCACTTAACCTGTGCAGGGGCGGAACCCATTCCATATCCTGCAGGTTCTCTACCAGCATGGACAACGAGTCGTAGGGGACGGAGATGAGCATTAAGCCTTCCGGGAGTATCCCGCGTGCTTTCATGCCGAAACCAAGACCGGTGACGGAATAATTCAGTTCGCCGCTTACATACGGATAAATATAAAGCCAGGTGCATATCAGCACCGGCGTGCTCCTGGTGGTTAACATCTTGCCGGTGGTGTAGCAGTACGCCCTCAGTAAAACCTCTGCCTGGCTGGGGGTGGCGGTAATAATTAATACGTCTGGCTCGAACGGAAGTTTGTCTATAGGAGAGAAGGCAACATATCTAACGGTACCCTTGGCCAGCTTTGGGATGTAATGATAGATTCTGCGGTTGGCACGTGCTTCTTTGTATATACCATCCTTAGGGCCCACCTGTCCGCTCTCGAAAATGGGGTCGGGCTGCTCCATACCCAGCACCACTGGCCCCATGCAGGTGAAATTATCCCTCGCGGCGTAGAAAGGCGGGCTTTTCTGGGCCTCTCCCAGCATCTCGCAAAAAGCTAATTCCTTACCCAGCTTCTTGATGCCTTTCGGTTTGTTGAGCAGGAACTTGACGCCTACCGGCGGTATCTCAAAATTGAACTTGTTAAATATTGATAAGTCGCTCATATTAGCCTCCTTATAAAAAGTCCTTCTTCATACATAGAAGACCGTGGATATTCCCAAGGGAAAAGCTCTTAACCAGCGGTAATCTATCCACCCTTCATCATGCCGGGTAGCCAGAGACTTATCTGGGGGAAAGCTATTAAGATAGCCAGGAAGATAAACAGGACAATCAGGAAAGGCAGCACTCCCCGTAGAAGCTTATCCACCGGGATATCAAAGGCAGTTCTCATCATAAACAGCTCCAGCCCCATCGGCGGGGTAATCAGTCCTATCTGCATGTTGACTACATACAAAACCCCAAACCATATCGGATTAAAGCCCAGGGCGACGATTACGGGAACAAAGAGGGGTACCGTCAGCAACATAATGGTTATGGCGTCAATAAAGCAGCCCAGAATTAGGAGCAGGATATTTATGCTGATAATCACCAGCCATGGGGAGAACTCGGCAGATGTAACGAAACTGGTTATAGTCTTGGCCACGCCGGAACTTCCAATCACGTAAGAAAATAGCCAGGCGCCGACCATCATAAACAGAATCATTCCGTTTATAATCGCTGTTTCCATTAAGGCTCGCTTTAAGCCCTCCCACCTGAGACCGAAAACGGTGACCCCTATAATCAGTACCACAACACAGCCGACGCCAGCGGCTTCGGTGGGGGAGGCAATGCCGAAATAGATGGAGCCGAGAATGGAAGCCATCACCACCACTATGGGCCAGACCCTTTTCAGCGAGGAGAACCTCTGCCCCCAGCTGACGCCGCCTACAGGGGGACCGAGCTTCGGATTTCGCGAGCAGATTATTATGGCTACCGCCGCCAGCATGCAGGCTAAGAGAATGCCCGGTATCATCCCGGCTATGAAGAGATGGCCTATAGACGTCTCGGAGAGGACACCATAGATAATCATACCGGCGCTAGGCGGGATTAAGGGCCCAAGTACTCCCCCGCAGCACAGTCCACCCATAGCCAGTCCCTTATCATAACCGTATCTCTTAAATTCCGGCTCAGCCACTTTGCCCACGGCCAGGATAGTGGCGGTGCTGGTACCTATGGCGGCGGCCATGGCGGCCTCGCCCCAGATGCTGGTAACAATGAGACCACCGGGAACGCGGGAAAGCCAGCTCCGGGCGGCATAGTAAATGTCTTCACCAATTTTAGTTTCGGCAATGAGGCAGGCGATGAGAACAAAGAGAGGCAGCGGCGTCCAGTTTATATTATAAAGGGTGCTGAATGTGGTCCATCCCACTTTTTCGAGGTGGGGAGCGCCGAAGGCGAAGAAAGAAACAACTATGGCAGTAAATCCCAAGGCGTAAATAACGGGCATGCCCATCAGCATCAGAAATAGCATGCCCAATACACATACTAACGCCGCCGTAGTAAAATCCATAACTACTTCAATTCACCAAGCACCAAGCCGCATTGCTTTTTTATTCTGTCTGAGTCGGGGCTTTAGTGCCCTTCAGTAGAGCAATGCCTCGACAGAATTTGCTTACAAGAACGAGGCAAAGCAGGGTGTAACAAACGGGTATAACGAATTTAATTGGGGCCAACGGCAATGCCCACGACGTTTTACTGACCTGGCCAATCTCAAGCGCGTAGAGCGCGTTGCCAAAGCTCTTCCAGGTTAGGACGACGCAGAAAATAAGCGCCAAGAAAGGGAAAATAGTATTAAGGAGGATAACTTTCATGCGCTCGGGAAAACGGGAGGCAATCATGTCATTCCTGACGTGTCGGTCAAGCCTCTCCACACCGGCTACAGCTAAAACACCGCAGAAGAGGAGGAACATGGTGCTGAGCTCATAGGCAGCGGGGTCGGGGGCATGGAAGACGTAGCGCTTGACCACGCCGTAGCTTTCTATCCATGCCATCAGCAGTATCAGAATCCCGCTCAATAACATGAGGAAGAAACTGGCACGCTCAATCCAGTGATCCAGTTTCTGCATCACCTTGATGAACACTCTTTACCACTCCCTGATGGATTTAAGCGCTCTTTATTTATGAGCTAAACCGCCGCCATACCAGAGCCGCGGGCATGCTGTTATTGCCCTTAAAGTTTAGCGAGGATACTGGGCGTTGGCCGCATCGGCAGCAGCTACCACTTGCGCGCCAAAATCACCCAGTGTATCCAGCATTGAGTCAATAACTGAACTAGCCGCGTCCTTCCACCTGTCTATCTCATCCTGAGGCACGAAATAGATTTCTACTCCGAGAGATTCTAGATTGGCGAAATCGGCTTCCCACTCCGACTTACAAAGGGCATCGATGGCGTCCGATGCAATCTGCGCTTCCTCAAGCAGTATGTCCTGGATGTCTCCGGGCAGGTCATTCCACACGTCCAGGTTGATGGAGAATCCGTGTATGGCCGCGACCATATAGCACGATGCTAGATAAGGAGAAACTTCGGGTAATCCGAAGATAGCCCCGGCGGCCGGCGCCGTTATCACCGCTTCGACCGTTCCCTTCTCCAGTGCCCCATAGGCTTCTGTATAATCAAGGAACACGGCGGAACCGCCAAACGCTTCTACCAGGGCCGAAGTTGTGGGAGAGATAGACTGCACCAGCAGACCGTCCCAATCCTCCAGAGTATGGACCGGCTCTTTGGAGAAGAGTTCTACTGCGGTATAGTTATGGAGGCACAAGAGCTTCTGGTTGAATTGCTCTTCCAATACCTCAGCGTATAGCTCCTCTAAAGCCGGCATGGCAGCGATATGGGCGTCAATGTTATTGAACAAAAAGGGTATTTCATTCGCCCCTAACCTCGCGTCATCGGCGGAGTAGGCGCTAGGGGTGATAGCCCCCATTTCGGCGGCTCCTGTCCTCACGGCATCAAGAATCTCGGCGAAGGCGACCATCTGTTCGGCTGGATAATACTCAATGGTATAGTCGGGGCCGCAGCGGGCATTAAAGGCATCAGCGAACGCCTGTTCCGGCTCGGCGTACTGGAACATGCCGGCACTTGCCATCTTCAAAACCACCGGCTCCGCAGGTTTCTCCTCCCCACAGGCGGTGAAAAGACTGCCGGACAGCGCGATAACAAGCGCAATACTGAGCAAAATGATTAGTTTTTTCACGGTAAGTTCATACCTCCTTTAGGATTCCAGATTGCCTGTTTTTAGATTATCATCTAACCTTAATTTACCACCTCCTTTGCCTCAAAAAATTCCACAATGTAGTATCAATGGGTAATAGGGTATTGCGTTGGCGAAAGCAGTTCTTCTGGGGTCTTGGGTAGTGTATAAGTCGTGGGCTTGGTGGGTTTACGGTTTGGCACACGGTTATTATAGCATATCATGTCAACAACTTTATCTTCACCTACTTTACAGCCGAGGTTGTTTCGGTTACAATGCTATGATTACTGCGCTCACTCATTACTTCGTGGAAGGGAGCTCTATGATTAAAGCGGTCTTTTTTGATCTCTACAATACCCTGGTTGGCTATGCCCCGCCCCGGGAGGAGATTCATTCCAGGTTGCTCAAGGACTTCGGTATTGAGATAAGCCCGGAGGCTTTGCTCCGCCCCATAATGGCCGCCGACGACTTTCTCTATCAGGAGCATGCCCGTTCCTCATTGGGCAAGCGGTCTAAAGAGGAGACGATGGCTCTCTATGCCCAATATCATGGGATAATTCTCAGGGAGGCGGGGTTAGATGCCTCCCAGGAGCTTATCGCTGGTCTCTTAAAAAAATGGATGAGCTTTGACTTGAAGATGGTGCTCTTTGATGATGTGGCGCCTACCTTGACTCAACTTAAGGAGCGGGGGCTAATCCTGGGACTTATTTCCAACGTGGACCGTGATATAACTCCCCTTTATCAGGAGCTGGGGCTCTCAGCCTGGCTTCAGGTGGTGGTTACTTCCCAGGAAGCGGGTTTTAATAAGCCTCAGCCTGAGATATTCCAGGAGGCGGTGAAACAGGCTGGGGTGAAGCCCTCAGAGGCAATATATGTCGGAGACCAGTATCAAATTGATGTAGTGGGGGCTAATGAGGCGGGTATGCGGGGGATTCTCCTAGACCGCCTCGGCTTCTTTGAGGAGATTACCGAGTGCCCGCGAATCCGCAGCCTTACTGAAGTGGTGAAATACCTGTAAGGTCTAGACATTAAACAGGAAGGTAATTACATCGCCATCTTGAACTATATAGCTCTTGCCCTCAAGTCGGAGAAGTCCTTTCTTGTGAGCCTCAGCCAGGTTACCACATTTCATCAGGTCGTCGTAACTGATTACTTCTGCCCGAATGAAGCCCCGTTCCATATCGGAGTGGATTTTACCGGCTGCTTTGAGAGCAGTGGTGCCTTTTTGAATAGACCAGGCTTTAACCTCGTCTGAGGCTGTGGTGAAAAAGGAGATTAAGCCCAATAGCTCATAGGATAGTTTGATAATGCGGTCAAGCCCGGATTCGGTGATACCGAATTCAGCACGGAATCCCTCAGTAGCGTCACTATCTAATTGAGTCAGCTCCATTTCTAGCTCGCCACAAAAGGTTATAACTCCAGACTTTGCCCGCGAGTAATGGGAGTTCAGTTCCGCTTCTAAAGATGCTGCCTGGGGTATTTGTTCCTCGCCGATATTGACCACTATTAATAGCGGCTTGGCAGTGAGGAACTGGTAGTTAGCTATTGTTTTGGTCTGGTCGGCATTTAGCTTTAGTTCCCTGATAGGCACCTCTTTTTCTAATTCAGCCTTGAGCCTGGTGAGCAGTTCTTTCTCTGGTTGTAGACTCTGGCGTTCGGATGCCTTAGCCCCTTTTAATGATGTTTCTATTCTCTCCAGCCTCCGGCCAATAATGCCCACATCATGAAGGGTAAGCTCCAGGTTGGCGGCGGCAATATCCCTTTCTACATCCAGGCTACCTTCAATATGGGGTATGCTTTCATTAGTGAAGGCGCGGACAACATCTATTAGAGCATCGGTGTCACTGAGCTGACTTAAGATTTGACCACCTATAGCTCTGTCTCCCCCTGAACCCTTGACTGAAGCGCCGATATCAGTGTAGCTTACCTCAGCTGAGACTACCCGCTTGGGGTGGAGTATATCGGCTAACACCTTGAGGCGTGGCTCTGGGACCTTAGCTATGCCGATATGTGGAGTTGAACTTCGGCTGTCAGCTTTGCCTCTGGTTAGAGCGTTGAAAACGGTGGTCTTGCCACTCTGTACCAGTCCGATGATGCCAATATTAATGCTCATCGGTCTAACCCACTGCTTTCCTATTGAGCTAGAGTTACTGAGAGCTTGCCTTTATTATTTTCAGAGCCTGCTTAATGGCGATTTCTCTTTCCTTAACGGTTAACTTTTCATTGGCAGCTAGGTCCAGTAAGGCGAGGAGGGATTCGTGGGAGCTGACATTGCCCAGCTGCTCAATAGCTTTAGCCCTCAAATCAGCATTAAATTCTAGGTCAGTGGCAATGGCTGATAGCTTCTTTAGTTCTTCGGGGTGTTCGTTCATTTCGTTCTCCTCTCGGCTCCGGCGACACCATCCGGATGGATATTATTAATTGTATTTATTTATTTTACTATTTGTGCCGTCATTATTCAATAGAGATTATTTATGCTTCCGTGTGATAAAATGGGAAGACCGATAAAAGTTCGAGGCGAGCCTTGTTCTATATATTACACGGTGAGGATGATTTCTCCCTAACCAGGTCGCTTGAGGAGATAAAACAGGGTTTAGGTGACCAGGCTCTTTTAGCGACTAATACCACTACCTTTGAGGGTCAACAATTGACCTTAGACCAGCTGAGGGCTGTCTGTGAGACGGTTCCCTTTCTGGCGGAAAAACGCCTGGTCATTATCCAGGGGCTGCTGGGGCGCTTTGAGCCCAGGGGTAAATCCCGCCGGCAGAAGAAAATAGCAGCTCCAGCTGAACAGGAGGGGGAATATAAATCATTTGCCGCCTATCTAAGTAATGTACCTGATAGCACGGTTTTAGTCCTGATAGATGGCAAGATAAGAAGTAATAACTCCCTGTTAAAGCTGCTTTCCGCCCGGGCGGAGGTAAGGTCTTTTCCTATACTTAAGGAGGTGAAGCTGCGGCAGTGGATCCAGAGGGAGGTGGCTGAGCAGGGCGCCAACATGTCCCCCCAGGCGTTAGATTTACTGGCTAAGCTGGTGGGGGGCAATCTGTGGGTTATGACCAATGAAATAAACAAGCTAGCCCTGTTTGCCTCCGGTCGGCGTATTGAGGTAGAGGATATTAAGGCGGTAGTTAGCTCTGCCCAGGAGGCTAATGTTTTTGCTATGGTTGATGCCATCCTTGACTTCAAAGCCGGGGTTGCCGAGCAGTTATTGGAGCAGTTATTAAACAGAGGAGCCTCCTCAGCCTATCTTCTGGCTATGCTGTCACGGCAGGTTCGGCTGATTGTTCAGGCTAAGGAGCTGAGACGCCAGAGGAGACCTGAGGCGGAGATTCAGAGCAAGCTGGGTTTGGCCCCATTTCCTTTGCGCAAGACATTAGAGCAGGCTCAGAGGTATCCTCTGGAGCGGCTTAAGCAAGTATATCGTAAACTCTTGCAGACTGACATCTCGATTAAGACGGGGAAATTTGAAGGAGGGCTGGCTCTCAATCTGCTGATTGCCGAACTATCTCCCTAGCCCTCTTAATTTCTGGTAGTGGGTCAATTTGAATTAAGGGGTCTTGACAAATGCAATTAATATGCTATAATATGGTGGGAAGTGGGGAAAAGTGGGTATATCCCACTTGACAAATAATCCCACCCATATAAAGGGGTTAAAATGGTAACTATAAGGGATGTAGATTTAACAAGGGTAGCTGGTAGCGTGAAACCAGATTCTAAAAAGCGGGTAGTTCTGCCCGCTGCCCTAGTACAGGAAGGCATCATATATCATATATACCATAACGACATTGGACAAATTCTACTAGACCCTCAAGTAACTATACCCGCATCAGAGTTATGGCTGTTTGAAAATAAAGACGCCTTGGCTTCGGTGGATAGGGGCATGCTCGAGTCGGTTAGAATAAATCGGGGCTCATTTGCGAAATACGTAAGAAATGCACCGTAAGTTACGTTTTAAACCTACTGCTAATGAGCAATTAACCAATCTCGAGAACACCCCTGCTCTCAAAGGAACTCTGAAGCAAGTTAGGAAAACATTAGGATACTTAGAAACAAACCTTCGGAGCAAGTCTCTTCAAACCCACAAATATGAATCACTAACAAGGCGTTATGGTATAGAGGTTTTTGAGGCTTATGCTCAACAAGATACCCCGGCGGCTTATAGGGTGTTTTGGCATTATGGACCCGACGAGATAGATAAAAACGGCAAACGCATACCAATCATCACTATATTAGCTATAACCCCGCACCCTTAATTACTTTTCCCACCTATCGTTGACAGCCAGTATATGTTAAACTAAAATCGTAGGTAATGATGACTAGTGATGAAATTCGGGCAGCGTTTTTAAGCTTCTTTGAGGAGAAAGGGCATAAAATCATTCCCAGCTCCTCATTGATACCCCGGGGCGACCCTACTCTGCTGCTTACCAGTGCTGGCATGGTGCAGTTTAAGCCTTACTTCCTGGGGGAAGAGGTTCCGCCCCACCCCCGCCTGGCGTCTTGCCAGAAGTGCTTTCGCACCACTGATATTGAATCGGTGGGCAACCCTAAACACCTCACCTTTTTCGAGATGCTGGGCAACTTCAGCGTTGGCGACTACTTCAAGCGGGAGGCAATCGGCTGGGCGTGGGAGTTTGTTACCCGGCGCTTGGGGCTTCCCCCTGAGCGGCTGTGGGCAACAATCTTCCTTGACGACGATGAGTCCTTCGGCTACTGGCGGGAGGTAGGCGTCCCTGAGGAAAGGATATTAAGGTTTGGCGAGGAGGATAACTTCTGGGGACCGGCTGGCGATTCCGGACCCTGTGGGCCGTGCAGCGAAATCCACTATGACTTTGGGGAGGAGTTTGGCTGCGGTAAGCCTTCTTGCGGGCCAAATTGCGACTGCGGTCGTTTTTCCGAAATCTGGAACCTGGTCTTCACCCAGTATAATCAGGACAGGGAAGGCAATCGCACTCCGCTGCCCAAGCCCAATATTGATACCGGCATGGGTCTGGAGAGGACAGCCGCTGTCGTCCAGGGCAAGACCTCGGTCTATGAAACCGACCTCTTTGTTCCGTTGATAGAGTGTATATCCAAGCTGGCAAAAGTAAAATATGGCTCTGACGATGCTACCGATAATGCCATGCGAATAATAGCTGAACATAGCCGGGGGATTGCCTTTCTTATCGCCGACGGGGTGATTCCCAGTAATGAGGGGCAGGGCTATGTGCTGCGGCGGGTGCTGCGCCGCACTTCCCTTTTTGGTCGAAGGTTAGGACTGGATAAGCCGTTCCTGTCGGAAACAGCCAGGACTACTATAGAGCAGATGGGGCATATTTATCCTGAGCTAAAGCAGAGGCAGGATTTTATTCTGCAGGTGGTTGAGGATGAGGAAGCCAGGTTTGCTGAGACGCTCAGCACCGGGCTGGAACTATTGGATGGCATTGTAGCCGAAGCCGCCAGCAAAAGAAGGCGTAAAATCTCAGGCGAACAGGCTTTTAAGCTCTATGATACCTATGGCTTTCCGATTGAGCTTACCACTGAGATTGCCGCCGACCGCGGCTTTTCCGTGGACTTAAAAGGTTTTGAGCGGGAAATGGAGAAGCAAAGAGAGAGGGCGCGTGCTGTCCGAAAAGACGTAATTATAAAAGTCCCTACGGCGAGAGCTACTGCGGAGGGACTGACACCTGAAGTGGTAGTTACTTCAGGAAAGCTGCAACCTGGGGTTGAATTTGTTGGTTATCACAGCCTTAAGGATAAATCGGTTATTATTTTTATCTCAGGTGGTAAAGAGACGATACAAGAAGGACAAGACGCAAGCCTTATATTATTATCGACCCCCTTCTATGCCGAGATGGGGGGACAGGTAGGCGATACTGGCGAGATACGGGGTTCTAAAGGGCGTTTTCTAGTAACTCATACTATAAGAACGCCGAATGACATTATTGTCCATCAGGGTAAAGTCGCCGAGGGCAGCCTGACCGTTGGCGACGAGGTTGAGGCAATGGTTGATAGGGAGCGGCGGCTGGATATCGCTCGCAACCACACCGCCACCCACCTCCTCCAGATGGCTCTTCGCCAGGTGCTGGGGGAGCATGTCCAGCAGCGGGGTTCTCTAGTTGCCCCCGACCGGCTTAGATTTGACTTCTCTCACCTCAAGGCGCTGAACAAGGAGCAAATAGCCGAGGTAAACCGCATCGTCAACGAGAAAATTCGCCAGAACCTTAAGGTTTATGCTGAGGATATTCCCTATAAAAAGGCTATGGAAGACAGGGTTATCGCCCTCTTTGGTGAGAAGTATGGCGATGTCGTTCGGGCGGTGAAAATTGGCGAACCGAGGGTTAGCGCCGAGCTTTGTGGCGGCACCCATGTCTCTGCCACTGGGGAGATTGGCCTGTTTCACATTATTTCTGAAAGCAGCATCGGCGCCGGGCTGAGGCGCATTGAAGCCGTTACCGGCCGGGGGGCGGAGAAGTATTTTGACGAACGTCTGTCGGATTTGCAAAAGACTGCTGAATCTCTGGACGCTGAGCTGGATAAAGAGCGCAAGCAGAGGCTGGCTCTGGAGAGGGAGCTGGCCAAGAAAACCGCCGAGTCATTACTGTCCCGAGCTGAGGTTATCAACGGGGTAAATGTGCTCGCCGTCAGGGTGCCATCGTTGCCCATGCCGTCCTTGCGGGAGATGAGCGACCTGCTCAGAGATAAGCTCAAGAGCGCCGTGGTGGTGCTGGGCACGGTCTATGAAGGTAAGCCGGCTTTTCTGGCCGCTGTAACCCCGGACCTGGTCGCCAAGGGCTATGATGCCGGGAAGATAGTGAAACAGGTAGCCAAGGTGGCTGGGGGCAGTGGTGGGGGCAAGCCAAGCTTGGCTCAGGCGGGGGGTAAGGACAAGAAAAAGCTGGATGAAGCCCTCAAGCTGGTAAAGAGCCTGATATAATGCGTAGCCTGGGACTTGACATCGGGGATAGGAGGATTGGGGTGGCTCTCAGCGACCCTGAAGGCATATTA
>Ga0315552_1002206_pt1 | contig 11587 bp, 5 predicted proteins | sample SalMarSW160170MG_2_FD_203102 | JGI IMG/M metagenome (GOLD analysis project Ga0315552, IMG submission 203102) | Salt marsh sediment microbial communities from the Plum Island Ecosystem LTER, Massachusetts, United States - Salt Marsh Sediment SW1601-70 ...
TTATACGTTGTTCATCGATTATCTAAACGAAACTTAAAGCTTAAACTTGAGATCTAAAAGTTACATGTTTTTTAAATTTTTCAAAGTGGTATTTGGTTTCTTTTGTTAAGCTTTATGACAATCTTTTATTGAGTCTTCTTTTTCTTAGTATCAAAATACCTAGGCCGAATAAGGTAATCGTTGCTGGCTCAGGCACAAGTATGATTCTGGCATCGTAACCAATATGAAACAAATTATTGATTGGTTCGCCGCTCGCAAGAGTACCGGTCAATAATCTGGCAGGTTCATTTCCGCTATGGCCACCAAGTATACTGGTAATTTCTCCGTAGCCAAAGCTTTGCTGATCGACCGCAAAATCGGATCCGAATATTGTTATCGTGCTCTGTTCATCTAAATATAAATTACCGCCTATTGAGCCACCATAAATATTTACTTGCCCGGTATAATTGTTATCAATATAACCAGCTATTGAGCCGCCGTAGATATTTACCTCGCTGTCAACCCAGTTTAATAGAAAGCCGCCTATTGAGCCACCGGAGATATTCACAACGTTACCTGGACCTAAACTTGAAAGGCCGCTTACTAATGTACCACCGGAGATATTTATCTGACTGGAATTATAGCTATAAAGAGAAAAGTAGTTAGTAGAATTGCCTATTGAGCCACCAGATATATTTACCTGACTGGAGTCATAGCTGAAAAGGGTGTCTATTGAGCCACCAGATATATTTACCTGACTGGAGCCCCGGCTTGCGAGAATGTTGCTTATTAAACCATCGGAGATAACTGCCTGACTGAAATCTTCACAATAAAAGCCGTGTATTTCACCACCGGAGATATTTACCTGGCTAGACTCTCTGCCCCAAATATATGCATCTATGATGCCACCACGGATATTTAGCCTGCTGCTGCCGTATCCCCAAAGATCATTACTTATGCTTCCACCAGGTAACAGGTTTACGGTAGTATACATATCAGGTGTCAACCAGTCCACCCTGACCTCTTCGCCAATTGCATAGTCAATGTCATGGATCAGGCCATCATTAAACTCGAGTACTCCAACAGCTTGTGAATCAGCGAGAAATAATATTGCGACTGTAAAATAAATTGCCCTTAAATTTTTTATTTTCATGATTCCTCCTCCGAAAAGCTTTATTCAATGGTTTGAATAATTCTAACATTATCTATAAGCAGACACGCTACAAACAATATTGATATCACGTTATACTTAAGAAAAATGATAGATAGAATGCACCTCCTCACAAAGTGTTAAGAATCAAAAATCAACTCTTTGTGATCAAAAGAAGCAGATATTGATCCTATTGAGTAATACAGTACAAAGGCAATAACTTAAAAAACATTAGTTATAACTTGTAATCTGTTTACTAACCTGTTTGGAAATTATAATTGCTACTTGAAGAAAATCAAGAGAAAAGTGCCTATTATCAGAAATATAGAGATTTTAATGGCATTGCATACTTAAAAATGATTAAAGTCTTTGCTCATAATGAGTTACAAAGAATGCTATTTTAAAAGTTTATGCCAGCAGAGATTAACTATTGTAGAATTAGATTTCGATTGATTTTGGGGCAATTTCATAGGAAATGATATATAACTATAAGACTGCATACTCTTTAATTTTACTACAGTAGCTATAGATTATATTTAATGACGAACTGACTTTCCGGGCCGGTCTCGTATTTTTCATACAAGGGGCAGTAAGTTTTTACCTGGATGGTTTTACCGTCGGGCAGAAACTCGAGCAGTCTGAGCCAGCTTGTGCCGCCCAACGGCCGCGTCTGGAAATCGGCCAGCATCTGATATACCTTGTTTCCGTGGTCTGTCGTGCTTGTTAGAAAGCCCAGCCCGTCATTACAAACGTGCCCGTTGATGACCATAAAAACATTTTCGTTCTTTTTGACGAGCTTGTCCCAGATTTCCTGTCCGTCGTTGACACCGCCGGCAGTTCCGTAACTATGAGGATTCCATTTCTGCTCGCTCCCCTTTGTTTTCCAGTCGTATCTTGTGGAGTCACTGTAAAGGTATGCATGTGTCACGATAAAAGCCCTGCGGTCGGGGTATTTCTGCAGTATTTGGTTTGCCCATTGCAGAGTTTGGTCTCGCGGGCCCCATTCGAGTCCGATGATAAGCCATTTCGTACTGCCGGCCTCGAAAAGGTGGTAGTTATTTTCTATTCTTCCGTCAGTCATCGTCCCGCCGAAAGTCGGACAGTTTTTGAAACGAGATGGCGGGAAATAGTCATTGATGAATGTCGAGCGGTCTTTGGCCAAGTTGCCTTTAGTGCCGTAGTCGTGGTTACCCGTGACGATTGCATAAGGCACAACGCCGTCGAGACGGCCCAGCGCCCGGTCGGCCCTTTGCCATTCCAGAGACGTGTTGTAATCGGTTATGTCGCCATTCTGCAGAACATAGACGATGTTGTATTTGTCTTTATTGTCCACGACCCACAGCGTCTGCAAATCGAACATTCCGGGATATTGCGAGCAATACGTCTGTGTGTCCGGAAGGACCACCAGCGTCCACGAGCCGGGAACGAACGGCAGGGGAGGTTCGTTGGCTTCGGGAGCGGTTGAGACTGCTTCTTTGGGGGTCTGGTCGTTTTTGCCTGTTTGCATGCATCCGGCCAGAGACAAAATAATCCCCAACGTAATCGGTAAATAGCATCTGTTTATCGAAGTCATGATTGTTATTCCTAATATTCGCTTAAAATATAAACTAACCGGTTTGTAACAGAAAAAAACATTATATACGAACGCCGGTATTATTAAAAGAACTTAACAATTTGCCCCTTATATGTACCATTTATGGTGTATTGTTTACAAAAATCTGAAAGTTCAATCCACTGCTTTTCCACAAAACAGAATTACGCTGTGCAAAACATGTGAAGAATAAACTTTTTTCGTGCGCAAAGTCAATGAAGACAGCAACCTCTATCAAGTGGAAAAGAAATTTGCCAAAATGCGATTGATTTGTATTCTCATTTTTTTAATAATAGCCAATTGAATTGAAACTAAAGAATGGATTCACCTCCTGTATTTGTTGACGAATATTCTTTTGAGCTTAAGTTCGTCGGATGCAGGAAGAAAGCCTGGAAAAACGGGAAGTAGCCGTTTTGACGTTTAGTGCAGGACGGCGCCAGGGCTCTTAGCAGGGGAGTATATCGATGCAGAGCACATTCACGGATGAAAGGGACCCCGTTTCGCTAAAAGATATCGAAATGGGACCCCAAAGAATCGAATCGGCTCCGGAGCTTGTAAATTCTATCTACGAAGCTCTTGCCGGGAAAATTGGGACGCAGAAGTTCCGAGTCTGGTTTAAGAATTCAACGAAGTTTTCGTTGACCGGGGAATATTTGAAAGTCGGAGTTCCGAATCCCTTTATAGCGAGTTGGATTGAAAACCATTTTTTGAATGAAATAAGCGAGGCGGTTCGGGCGGTAACCGGCATGGAGGCTAAGGTAGCTTTTGTTATCGATCCCGAACTGGCCGGTAATCAGAAACGTTCGCAACTTGATTCGCAGACCTCCGCTGCGACGACATTGGGTCAGAGCCGGCATCGCGGCCGCTCTGGTATAGGTCAAAGGATCGCGGCAACAGCGGCGGGGCGAGATCGAAGAAAACTGAAACTCAGTCTGGATACGTTCGTTGTCGGTTCGTCGAACGAACTGGCCTACAACGCCGCCAGGGTAGTCGTAAATGAGCAACAAAGTCCTTTTAATCCGCTGTTTATTCATGGAGGATACGGGGTTGGTAAGACACATTTGCTGCAAGGGATCTGCAATGCAGTGTGCCAGAAGCGCCCCCAGACTAATTGGTTATATCTTTCAGCGGAGGATTTCGCCAATCAGTTTGTGCTGGCCTTGAAGACAAAAAAGCTGGAGGCTTTTCGGCGCCGAATGCGGCAAACGGATTTGTTGGCGATCGACGATATTCACTTCTTGGCCAGCAAGCCATCAACGCAGGAGGAATTCCTGCATACTTTTAATACGATAGATCTTGCGGGTAAACAGGTGATCCTGGCTTCGGATGCGCATCCGAAAATGATAGGGCAGCTTTCCGAGAAATTAGTCAACCGTTTTGTTTCGGGTATGGTAGTCAAGATCGATACGCCGGACCTTGCCACAAGCTGCGAGATTTGCAGACGGTTCGCACTGAAAGTAAGGACACCGAGCCCCGGTCTTCCGGACAGTGTGATTCAATATATCGCCGAGAACCTTCGCTCCAATGTCCGGGAGCTCGAAGGAGCCGTACTGAAACTGATTGCATTTGCATCGTTGAAAAATGACAAGGTCAACCTGTCTATGGCCAAGGCGGTCCTGGCCGAGCATCTCGAAAGGTGCGACCCGATTGTGCATGTTTCGGACATCCAGTCATCGGTAGCGGCATATTTCGGTATAACGCCTGCGAATATGCATTCATCGAAGAAGAACAGAACGATAGCGCTGGCCCGTCATTTAAGTATGTACCTGACCAGAAAACACACTCACATGTCGTCGTCGGAAATAGGAAGGGTGATGGGTGGTAAAAATCACGCTACAGTTCTTTTGGCCTGCAGGAGAATTGAAGAGCTGATTGAGAAAAATTCCGATCTGCGCTGGCAGGGCCCGGCCGGCAACAAAATTTCCAAAGCAAAGACCGTGCTTGGCGAGCTTGAAGAGAGCATCTCCCGTTAAATTTAATCCTGCGTAAGCTGTTGGATTAAATACGCTGGCACGGTTCCTCCATTCAGTACATATATGCTTTAAAGCTATTGCCCCGAAGCATATACGCAAGCCTTGCTTTATCTTTAAAACCAACTTATCGACACGTGGCTTATTGACCGGTCGTAAATTCCCAAATCGGTCCCGTTTTTTCTCCGGATGCACCTCTGGCTACTACTTGCCAATAGTAAGTCGTCACAGGCTGGAGCGATTCGGTACTGAATTGCGGCAGCGGCGAACCGGACTGAACCAGATTCACATTATTCGGGTCGGTACCGAGATAGATATCGTACGAAGGAACAACAGGACTCAGAGCCGTAATGCGTGTAACATCCTGCCAGCTACCGTAGTCGCTGGGTAAGGCATTTGACCGGTCGCAACCTGCATTATCATCCGTGATAAAATCTTCAGGGCCTCGTACAGCGAAACCTTCCACTTTCATCGTGTCCCAGTTCAGAACAGCCGAGCCGGAACTGCCCTCATAAATATCAAGGTCGGCCTGGAAGTAAGTAACCGCAGTATTATCCTGCACCGACCCGCCTAAATCGTACTTTCGTGTAATTCCCAATGGATAACCGACTGCTACGAGAGATTGATGGTCGACAATTTTGCCTTTCTGTCGCAAAGGCAGGGGAGTATGCCCTTCGACCTTGCGATCCAAACGCACAAGTGCCCAATCAGGAAAGCCGGTTTGCAAGGCTACGATGTCACGAACAAAATATACATCCCCAGCCGGTATAACAATCGCAGGAGTGTTTGCATCCTGCATCACAAAGCCGAATACAACGGCTAAATCTCTGAGATTACATGGACACTCGACGCAGTGCCCTGTTGTGACAATAGTATCCGGCCCAACAAGAAATCCCGAGCATAATCCAGGCGCCGGCTGGTCCCTGAAAGGTTCGTCGGGACATAAAATATTGCCGGTATCGTTAAAGTACCAATCTGCAAGTGTTTGATCGGGCAGGGTATATGAGCCGTCGCTGTTTGATTTCAGTTTGGATAACTGCACAAGTATGACAGTGGCATCACCCGCCGCCAGGATAGCCGGGTTGTTTATCTGATACTCCTCCTGACGGTCATCGGTTCCGAAGATTGCTTCTAACATTGCCGGCGATTGTACATCCTGAACATGGCTGAGTTGGCCGTCCGTATCATTCCAGGAGAGAACCGTATTAGTCGGGACATTCGATGCGCCGTTGGATGGAGACGGCAAGTTTGGCTCAATAACATCCAGGAGTGGATTGGATGCGGTTTCGATTACATATTCTCCACTTGTGTGGTTATATCCTGCAACACGAATAAGATAGGACGTATTTTCTATCATATGCATCGTTATTCTTGAGCCGACACTATCGCAGGTATCATCGTTGCATGCCAGTTCGATGCCCTTGCACTGGTCGAAGACTGCTATGATTGAGTCAAAAGTGGCGTACACAGAAATCGTAAACAGGCCGGTGTGAGTCGGTGTAAATATATGCCAGGTATCCAAATCATCAGAATTGCTGCAGCCGCTGGTATCAATACCGGTTGCCCCTTCGGTACTTCCGTACAGGGGGAGACCTTCTGTAATTTCGGCGGCGTTACTGCATTCGTCGTTCACAGGTGGATTGCTTGAGGGAATTGTAAGGATATACGGCCCCGTCTTATGGTTAAATCCTGCAACGCGGATCAGATACGATCTGCCGGCCTCAAGTGATATTTTGATTATCGATTGAGTTGTACCGCTGGCATCGTCGTTACACGCCAGTTCTGTGCCGTCGCATTGGTCATAAACCGCCAGCGTGGTATCAAAGCTGCTGCCGACCAGGCTGATAGTAGTCTCGCCGGATTGGGTTGGCGTATAAACATGCCATACGTCCAGGTCGTCGGAGCCGCTGCAGCCGCTGGTATCGGTGCCGGTTGCCCCCTGTGTATTGCCGTGCCAGGGTATGCCTTCTGTAATTGCAATGGCATTTTCGCAGTCGTCGTTCTTCGGTGCGGAATTCAGATCAATCGTGAGAACATAATAACCTTTTTGATAGCCGTATCCAGCAACCCGGATTAGATAAGGCGTGTTCGCATCCACGTGCATTATAATTTGCGATTGTCTTGTTCCACCGGCGTCGTCATTACAGGCCAGTTCCGTGCCGCCGCATTGGTCGTAAACCGCCAGCGTGGTATCAAAACCGCTACCCAGCAGATTGAAAGTGGTATCGTCGGATTGGGTGGGTGTATATATGTGCCAGACATCCGCGAAATCGTTGCTGCCGCAGTTGCTTGTGATGTTGCCGGTGGATTTGAATGTATTGCCGTGATAGGGGATTCCCGCTTGGACCGCGATTGCATCCGAACATTCGTCAGCCGATGTCGCCGAACTGATTGTCAGGATGTAGTCTCCTGTCCTGTGATTGTAACCGGCAATCCGTATCAGATATGACACCCCGGCCTCGACCGGCATTGTAAGGATTGAATAGTATGTATCGTTCGCATCGTGACTACATGCCAGTTCCGTGCCGTCACACTGGTCGTAAACGGCCAGTGTGGTATCAAAACTGCTGTCCCAAAGACTCAGCGTAATCTGTTCGGACTGCGTCGGTGTGAAAACATACCATACATCACGATCATCGGACATACCACAACTGCTTGTCATCGTTCCCGTGGACTGATGGCTGCTTCCGGTGTACATGCCTTTTTGGACTTCGATGGCATCGATGCATTCGTCATTCTGAGGCACAAAAGGAGGGGCTATTGATAGAACGTATTCCCCCGTCATATTCTGTGCTCCTGCGATTCGGATATAATATGTAGCACCGGCCTGGACCGGCATTGTTATCTCGGATTGAGGGGAATTATTTGCGTTATCGTTGCATGCCAGTTCCGTGCCGTCACAACCGTCGTAAATCGCCATAGTTGTGTTGAAGCAGCTATCCAGAAGACTAAAGGACAAAAGACCGGAGCAGGTCGGCGTAAAGACATGCCAGACATCACGACGGTCCGTGTCATAACAACCGCTTGTTGATTCTCCGGTAGCGCCTCTTGTGCTTGCGTAGTAGGGAATTCCGGAATACACTTCGATGGCATTGACACACTCATCATGCGCAGGTGGAAAATAGATATTCAGAGTGTAATCACCTTTCTGATGGTTATATCCGGCAATCCGAATAAGGTACGATTTTCCGGCCTCTACCTGCATGGCAATTTCCGATTGGGCTTCGCCGGCGTTATCATTGCAGGCCAGTTCCGTGCCGCCGCATTGGTCGTATATTGCCAGCGTGGTATTGAAGCTGCTGCCCATCAAGCTGATTGTGGCTATGCCGGACTCTGTGGGATTGAAGATGTGCCAGACGTCCTCATTGTCAAGATAACCACAACTGCTGGTGCTCTGGCCTGTCGCACTGATAGTATTGCCGAAATACGGGATTCCGGGATAAACTTCAATCGCATCCGCACAGTCATCATTGTCAGGTGATAGTATATAATCAATTGTAAGTGAATAGTCTCCTGTTGCATGATTATATCCGGCAATTCGGACCAGATACGACGTTCCGGCGTCAACTGGTATAATAATTTCCGATTGTGATGTGCCCGCGGTATCGTCGTTGCAGGCCAATTCGGTTCCGCTGCATCGGTCGTAAACAGCCAGCGTGGTATCGAAGCTGCTTCCGGCCAGGCTAAAGACAGCCGGAGAGGTTTGTGTCGGTGTGAAGATGTGCCAGACATCCAGATCGTCTGAGCTACTGCAGTTGCTGGTACTATTTCCGGTTGCATTGGCTGTACTGCCGTTATATGCGATGCCCGCCTGGACTTCAATCGCATCCGCACACAGGTCGTTCTCGGGCGCATCCGAACCGTTCTCAAGCGAGACAGGCGAAGATAAGCTCGAAAATCCTGCTTCGGATTTGTCCGGAAGTTTGCCGTCTTTGGAGATTCCCACCGGTGATTTTCCACCGAGGCATATATTTGTAAAAAGCAATAGTGTGACAATAACGAGAATGATTTTTGTGAGAAAAACGCTCCGATGGGTATTCATTCTATTTCCTCCTCAATTTTGGTATTCCCATTGATAAATGTCTCAGCTTTAATGCTGAACATCAATTTAATAGGGTATCATACCAGTCCCGATATATCAAGCTTTACCGGTTAGTTTTTGTGAAAAATACGGCATGATTTTAAGGGTTGAACCTGAAATCAGCATTTTTATTGTTGTACAGCGGTCTCAAGAGTGACACATATTGTTTCCGACCGCAATGGGAATTAATTAAAAACGGCCCCCGGAAAGTTTGATAAGGGACTCTGTTGGGGTAAAAGTGACCTCGACCGGGGATTATTGTTGGGTAGTCAGCTTCAATTCGATGGTCATTTTGAGTGCCGTCGCCGCTTTCGAGCGCGGCATTTCCTGCATAACGACATCCATTACCTGCTTTGCCTCATTGAATCTGCCCGTGTGGTAATAAACGTAGCCTAAAAGAAATCCTAATCCGGGTGCATGGCTTTTTTGCAACCAATTCTTCAGATCGGCTGTTTTGGAATCGAGCTTATCGGGACCGCCCACCAGTTCAGCCAGGTCGATCTGAGTTTGTGTATATTCAGGGTCAAGCTCAATCGCCCTGATAAGATGCAGTGCGCTGCTGACGTATTCACCGGCGGCGAACAGTGCGTGAGCTCTGCCGGCGTAACAAAGCGGGTCCTCCGGTTTATAGATGGACGCCAGGGCGAATGTGTCCGCTGCCTGGTTAAACCTGCCGATATTCAGGTGGCCTTCGGCGGCCCTGTAGAGCTGATTATACTTTGCCTGCGAAAATGATTCGTAGTCCTCGTATTGGCCCATGATACGTTGTGCTCTGGCGGAAATTTCGGCCTGCGACATCTCCTTTAGCTCGGTTAATCTGGATGTGCCGTATTGGGAGCCCTGTGATTGGGACGTGTCGGACAATCCTGTTAAGGTTTGATTCCGACCGTATTCGTTTTGTCCGGACAGACCTTGATTAATTTGTCCGTTTCGATACGAGGTTCCGGTTTGAGGCAGGCCGTGCATTTCCTGTTCGGCGGTTCCCGACTGGGTTGCCTCGAACGTCGAAGTTTGGTAACGGCTGTCTATGGACCTGATCAAATCATCGAGCTGCCTTTGTATTTGTGCCAGAGTCTCGGTTGTCTCGGTATCCTGTGTACTCGGGTATCTGTTGATTTGTCTCTGGTATTGCGGTGCACTTGTCCGGGCTGAGCCTGTATTTGGTTGATATATTGTTGTGTTCTCTGTTGCGGGTCCGTATCGATTCAATGTGCCGGGCAGGCCGGAGGTAAGAGGGGCCCGTTCGCCGGTCGTGTCGAATTCACCGGTTGCCAGCGTTTGGTATCCTCTTTGAGGTGGTGCGAACTGTTGCATGTTGGCCGAAGCAGGTTGGCTTGTGGTCGTTGAAGAAGCCGTCTCCTGAATGTCATAACGAGACGGGCTCAGGCTTTGTTGCCACTGATTATTTTGCTCGGCGGTTTGCTGCGAGCTGTACAGGGGCAGTTCCGCCAGCGGCTGTGTCGCTGTAGCCCGGTTTTCAACGTATTGTTGATTATCCCGGGTATTCTGAATCGTGTTCGGATTCGTCTGGCCGTCGGGCGTCCCGGTGCGGAGGCTCTGTTGCATGTACTGCTGATATGCCGCCGTTTCATCCTGTTGGTATTTTCCATTCTCCTGTCGGGTCTGCTGCTCGTTCGGGCGGGAACTCGATGATTCGGACCGCATCTGACTTAGTGTATTGTTCCGGGATTGAGTGCCCGCCAGTCCGGGATTATATAAATGCCACAAAGTTGTGGACTGGGCCTGCGTATTCTGGCTGGAAATCACTGGCTGGTTCTGGGAAACTTGTGAGCCGGATAGGTATTGCGAGCCGTTGTTTATTGTCGTATTTCCTGTAGATGCGATTCCGGGAGTATTTTGTGACATTGTTGTCACTGTCGATGACGGCAGGTAATAGGACTGATAATTCGTACCGGCGGAGCCGACCTTGTATTTGCTTCGACCGCTGATATCTTCGGAGCCTGCGGAGTCACGCATAAAAGAGCTCAACGTTGACGAACCGAGTGACGCATTGAAACTCGAAGTTGAACTGTACGGCACGTCCCCGCGAAAGTGCATACCGCGACGGACATTGCCGGTGACTATTTCGTTGCCGTTTGTATTGATTGAATTGGACGTATTGACCAGAGAGCGGCTGTTGTAACTCTGCGGCGTCGTAGTTGACCCGGCGGGATTACTCAACGAATGATTTTGCACCGAATAACCTGTCACGGTACAAAATGCAGGTAATAAGATCGTGATGATGATAAACAGCCGATTTTCCATCATAATAGATACCTATCGCGTATTAACTCAATTGGGCTTTTTAAGTTCTTTTATATTTCGGCTTTTCCGCCCATCTGAGTTTAGTAGCTAAAGTATCCCATTGGCTTCGAAGTGGGTTGTTTACTATTAAAAAATTGCTGTCTTGTTTCCGGACTTTTATGACATCGTTGTTCGATAGTTTCAGTGAAATCTGGCCGTCAATAGAGATGGTCGTACCTTCGTTAACCCTCAGACCGAACACCTCGATTGTGCTGTTGGCGTTAATGACAATCGGCCGAAAGCTCAGCGAATGCGGACAAATCGGAGTAATGGCGATTGCGTCCATCTTAGGCGAGACGATAGGGCCGCCGGCTGAGAGATTATAGGCTGTTGATCCGGTAGGTGTGGAAATAATCAGTCCATCGCTGACACAACCGGCCAGCGGTTGGGAATCCACTAATATCTTAAGCTCGATCATTCTAAAGGGCGGTCCTGCAGTGATAAAAACGTCATTTATAGCCGCAGAACAGAATTTTTCCTTTTGGGAATCTCCCCCATCGGAGCTTATAACC
>Ga0315552_1002218_pt1 | contig 11567 bp, 14 predicted proteins | sample SalMarSW160170MG_2_FD_203102 | JGI IMG/M metagenome (GOLD analysis project Ga0315552, IMG submission 203102) | Salt marsh sediment microbial communities from the Plum Island Ecosystem LTER, Massachusetts, United States - Salt Marsh Sediment SW1601-70 ...
AAGCTTCCCAGGAAATTAACTGAGGTATCTGGACGCCGTGGCTGAGGCGGGGTTTTGTGGGCATAAGGATGTACAAGCTGTGGTTGCGTGCGAATGCGCTCCGCCAGCGCTGCCGTATCCGGTTCTGGCTCGACGCCCAATTCAGCCGCTAAGATGGAGCGACAAGCTTCATAGGTCTCAAGCGCTTGCCCGCGCTCACCGGCTGCAAAGTGCGCTCGCATCTTGCGGCGATAGGCAATTTCGTTCAGCGCATCCAGGGCAATCCAATGCGAAGCTGTCTCTGTGGCGCCGGCAAACTCGCCATGCGCAAATTGAATTTCGGATAGCCGGTCGAGGATCAGGCCCATGCGGCGATGGCAGACTTCGCGCTGAATGGCAGCCCAATCGTCAAAGCCAGGTGCATCGCCCAATGAAAATCCGGTCAGAAAATCACCGCGCTGGCAGGCTGCTGCCGATTGTAATAAAGGCAAGCTGGTCGAACCCTCTGGCAGCGTCCGGCTCGAACGGTCGGCGCGTGCCAGCATATAAGCACGTTCTATCGTTTTTAGATCAAAATCGATATCGGCGTCTGGATTCAGACTCAACGAATTATGTGTGGCGGAAAGATAAGAAGTTTGAGCCTGACCACTCGCCTGGCGCAAGGCTGTTTTCAGGTGATAGAGGGTGTTGCGAAGCGAGCCATGGCTACGCTCAGGGCTGGCTTCCGGCCATAGCCGGGCAGCCAAAGCCTCGCGCGGTTGTGGACCTGTCTCTATTGCCAGATAGATCAGTAACGCCAGCGTTTTGCGAGTCGGGAAGGATACTAATTTCTTATCCATGCGCACTTCGGGCGGTCCCAATGCATAGATATGTAATGGTAATGCCTGGTCAGCTATTGCATGGCTCCTTGTGACGCTTTTGAGACTCTTTATCATTATACTCAGATTAAATGTTAATAGAAAGACAAAGATTCCGCTTAAGAGAGTGCTGTAACCCAGAAGAAGGCCCACGATGTCTGGTATTGTTCTAACATTCCCCATCCTGAACGGTAAGGTGGAAGCCTGGCGGCGATTTTGCCAGGAATTATGTGGCTTTCGACGAAAGCCATACGAAGCCTCGCGCCAGCGGTTGGGCATCACGCGCGAACAGTTGGTCTTGGTGGAAACCGCCTTTGGGGCGACGGCTATGACCACGTTGGAAGCACCTGATGTGGCTCAGGCTTTGGGGCAAATCATCATCTCAGTTCTCCCATTTGACGTCTGGTATCGGGAGAAGCTGCAGGAGCTGCACGGCGTCAACCTGGCCGGATACGAGCAATTCGCACAACCAACGCCCCTACCGCCCAACCAGGAGCTGCTTTTTGAGTGGACGTTGAATTCTAATGTTGGCGGATGACCCTTATTTAAACGCCAGCCCCGGTAAATGATCGGAGTGATGCCACATTCGCTTCTCCTCTGAGAAGGAGTGGGGATCAACAAAAAGACGCACGGTATTCCGTGCAAATCATACATTTACATAGGAGATAGAAATGAACATAATAATTTACCTGATCGTTGCTGCAGTAATCGGCTGGATTGCGACTGAAATCATGCATGACCGTTCAAACCTGCTGATCAATATCGTTGTGGCCGTCGTAGGTGCCTTCATAGCTGGCTGGTTCATTAGCCCCCTGTTCCATGTTGGGACGATCAACGATGCGATCACCATTCCAACCATGCTGGTGACACTGGTAGGTGCCATAATCCTGCTAGCAATCGTCAACCTGATCAGCCGCAGACGATAAACCCGATTCAATTTTCATCTCGTAAAAGATCCGATGAGCAGGGGTGCATCATAGCATCCCTGCCAACCTCAGATACGAATACACAGACACTAAATTACATTTGATCGGCGGGACAGGAAGAATCCTTATGGACGAAAAAGAATCCGTACAACCCGAAGCCAAGCCTGAAACACGCCCGCAAAAATCCATACGCGGCATCCTGCGCTGGGTGCTGGCAGTGTTATTGGCGTTTGGGCTGGGTGCGCTGCTAATCGCTATAACGCTTTACTTCCCCACCCGGCAGCAGCTCGTCAAAGCAAACGCTGACCTGAAGCAAGCCAACGCGACGGTCACCAGCCAAACTGATCAGATCACCACGTTGCAGACGGGTAATGAGACCCTGCAAAAGGATCTGGATTCTGCGAAGCTGCCTGCATAGTTATGTGCTCATGGCGTTGTCAGGTGTACGTGGAGCCAGCCAGGCGGTGGCTGCCGGCGATTATGCTGGAGGGCGCCTGTCGTTGATCCAAGCCTCTGATTCGCTGGATAACCTCTCTGGTTTGCTGGGAACGGATCAAAAAGATGTGCTCACTGCCATGCAACAGAGTGCCGCTCAGGCTTTGACTAAGCTGAAGACCAACCTCTCGTCAGCACAGCCGGAGCTGGATCAGTTGACGAATAACTTGGTGCAGCTGGAGGATAACCTATTCCCCAACCCGTAAGATGGGCGAACAATTCAAATTCCACCTTTATTAGAAAAGACCAGAGTTTGAAAGGTTACCCGATGAACAAGTGACGTATACTGCAGTTCGGGCTAAACTGGCTTCTGAACAGAATGAAATTGTGGATCTGTCTCATTAAGCCACTTTAGTCAGCACGACGAGTGAAAAAAGCGCCAAGTAAGCCTTATGAAGTATCTTTTCTAAAATACACTTCCCCTTTTTAATAAGACAATACCTTTCTATATAGATTAGGAGCAAACTTTGGAAAACCAAATCACGTGCCCTCACTGCAAGAAAACGATATCGAACAACTCAGTGATTGATTCCGCGGCAAAGGGAGAGGATCTTGGATCGACCTTCCTCATATGCGAGTGTGGCGAAAAGATCACATTTTGGGCCATTACTGCCCAGTTAAGAGACCAAAAAAAGCCGGGAAGGAGATTCCAAAATTGGTTTCATAAACTTACCTCAGCTCGAGGATAAAGCAAGGTTGCTATGAGAATCTTACTGGTTTACCCCTAGTTCCCCGACACCTTTTGGAGTTTCAAGCACACCATGCGCTTTATCCATAAGAAGGCGGCTTCCCCTCTGTTCTGACTGTTAACTGTGGCGGCCATGCTGCCTCCTGAGTGGGAAAAACGACTGGTTGACCTCTCAACATGACCAACCTGACACCCAATGATCTAGCCTAGCTTGGACCCATCTGTCCGGCCTCATCTTTCTCTTTGGCGCTTTCCTTGAGCATTATTATTACCAGCTAAAGCAATAGCAACCAGAAGCGGCAGACCCAATATAAGGTATTAAAAGTCTCGATGCCAATAAATAAAGCCGTGGATAGAGTATCTATATAAAATTTGGACGAAAAGAAAAAATGGAGGATTGACTTATGAAAGAGAAACGGTTCACCTTCGATAAAGCCAAGCAAATCGGCGACACTTTAGGCACAGACTGGAATAAGTTTGAAGTCGAACAATTCCAGATGGGACTCGAAGTGGAGCTTGAGCATGGGACCATAGATCCAAATACTAATGTGACCAATGATGACCCTCTTCTCACCGGCAAGATTGCCTTAGCCCATCTCAATGAATTTCCGGATTATTACACGCGTCTGGCGAAAATGGAAAAAGAGGCTGATGAATTTTGGGCTAAAGGATAGAGCTGCATGGAAGAAATCCATGACAAGAAGCCTTGCTCCACGAACAAACGCCGCATACGGGCCAAGCTCATCTTTACTCCCGGGTCAGGGATCAAATCAACTTTCCATGCCACGCAGCATTGGTCATTGGTTCTAAGTATAAGGATTTCCTCCTATGCTTCAAACACCTCACAATGATAAACAGCACCGAGCGATTTTGCAGAGCATCGCCCACCGGGCAATGCTCGAGCGAGGTTTGCTGCCTGACTTTTCTGCCGCAGCGCTTGCAGAATTGGGCAAGCTTCAGTCGCCAGCGATGAAGAAAGGTGCGCCAGTAGGTACGGAGCACCGGATTCGTGACATGTGGGATCTTCTTTGGGCTTCCATTGACAATGATGACTCGCGTGACCTGGATCAGTTAACTGTGGCCGAGGCCATGCCTGCAGACGAAGTAAAGATTCTGGTTGCCATCGCGGATGTGGACGCGGTGATTAAAAACGATTCAGCCATTGACCAACACGCACGCCATAACACCACCTCGGTTTATACTGCGGCCGAGACCTTCCCGATGCTGCCTGAAGAAATTTCGACCGATATCACATCCTTGAATTTCAACGAGGAGCGTCTTGCCGTCTTCGTCGAAATGGTGATTGGCGCGGGACGGATCCCAAGCGCCCGTGCGTTGTCCCAATTGCGGAAAGGCCATGCAACCTCGACAAATTATCCGCCCCAAAGAACGTTGCCCGCCCTAAGCAACACTGGCTGGAGGTATGTAAATATCGAGCGAACCCGGGTCTAGAGGCAGGACCTCTACGCTCCCGGTTTCGCGTTGTCAATGCAGGCTAAAACAGCAATTCGACGGCGTCGAATTTCCTCGTTCGTGAGAAAAGCGCTCTGGTCACTTGCAAAAGGGGGATGGAATTGTTACAATTATACCGGTACAGAACAATGAAACAAAGGGGTTCCCGTTGAGGGCGCTGCTTAATTCCCAAATCTAGTGGTTTTGGACGATCACTTTTACTCGGCTTAGTTCAACCAGGGATTATGTGGCGGCTTTGCGCCACATGAATCCTTAATCCGTTTGGCGGCTAGTCGTTGCGACTTGCGGTAGATATTGTGCGATTATCTGCCATTCCGAATCATTTAAGTCGTTCGGGTAAGCTTGTCGGGATATTGGCGAGTCATTTCGTGCACCATCACTATGATGCGGCATGGCGAGGCCGGATCGAATCGGGGCAGAAAAGGAGAGATAGATCGACCCAATCTGATGCGGAGTTGATGTGAGCAACCAGGGAACAGTTGACCTCTGGTGCTGAAAGAACCAATCATATTTATTATAGAGGTAACCAAGATGGGACTGTTAACGTGGATTGTTGTCGGTGCAATTGCCGGTTGGTTGGCAGGTCAGGTCATGAAAGGATCGGGCTTCGGCCTGATTAGCGACATCGTGATCGGCGTTATTGGCGCGTTGGTGGGTGGCTGGCTTGCTGGCACGTTCTTCAATGTGCCGGATGCTATCAACGGGTTTAACCTCACCACGATCGTTGTTGCGTTCCTTGGCGCAGTTGTTGTGTTGTTCATCGCCCGCTTGCTTAAGCGCTAGCCTGGGCAATGGCAGCGAGTAAAGAATGGAGGAACATCTATAAGCCAAAAGTCCTGACTTGTTATCACATTGTTTACTGGCAAGCATTAGTGTGACTCAGCCCGCGCCGTGGGACACCGCGGCATGGGGTGCCTGTGATATTACGAATCGCACTTCTCACACAAGGAAGTGAGCAACATGAAACTGATCAAGAACCTGGGAATGCTCTTATTGGGCATCTGACTCATCGTGACTGGCTTACTGCAAGTGGTCAGTATTCCAATTCCAGCCATCGGTACTATACTGGCTCTGCTCGCTATCGTTGCTGGTGTTTTAATCTTGCTTAGTCGGTAAGCAGTTCGGTTTCACCCTTTGCCGTTTCAGTGAGCGACTGGAACAGGCTCATTGCACTCTGCGCACGAACGGCAAACACACGCTCCGACAACGGTACGCGGGGCGATTCTTGGCATCCTCGCGTAGATAAAGGCGTCGCCGTCTTCTCATCAAGCGTGCCGTTGCAAGGGGCTTCAGCGCTTCGCAGCCTGATAATTTTCGTGTCGCTACGAAAGAGGATTATACAAAGTAGCTGTTGCATTACGCCGCTCAACAAGGGTTTGCACCCTGACTGTCGGGGATTCTGCCGGTAAAAATGGGTTATCGGCATCCCAAAGTTGGTTCTGATCTCGAAGTTGGTTCACGTCCCACCCGCCAGCAGATGAAAACCGGCGTTTAGCAGCCGTCCACTGAACATCGGCATGTACGCACCCCACATGGCTCCGCCGGCAGGTTGTCCGACCCTGCCACACCCGGGCCGAACGTCGGACCCCGCTTGAAGAGATATATATATAAAAGGAGATGCGACTATGAGACTCTCTGCTCCGAAGGTCATTACTTGGTGGATCGCTGTTGCCCTTGGTGTTCTTGGGCTCCTCGGTCACTTCGGCACAATAGCCAGTCTGAGCCCGTACTCGTTCTGGCTCGTCACAGCCGGGCTCGTTTTACTGGTGTTAGCAACACTCCTCAAGGACCTCTAGCTGCTCGAGTGCGTGGGCCCTGGGGTTGAGAGTCGGTCCGGGCCACCCAAGGGTCCACGCGTCTTCCGTTCAGCTTGCTGCTTCCGCATGGACAGCTGCCTAACAACTTCGCTGGTTGTCCTGAAAGCTATTGTCTGCTAACCGGTGCAAGTCCGGTCGTGACTTCGGCATCTCTATACAGATCTGCGCGGGAGCTGTCGGGTAACTGGCAGACCTACCGCGATGGCAGCCGTAGACGAAATCCACTATCAAAAAAGAAGACTATTATTATCGATGCTTTATCAACACCACACAACAGAATCAAGACGCTTATCCTCTTGGTGATCTGTGGCTTGTCGGCAATTGCCGCTGCCGCTGTAGGTATCGACGATAATCCGCCCGGTATACTGTTAGCCTTTCTTGCAGCTACTGCCTTTGTCCTTGCATTCGTCCACCCCTGGCGAACCGCAAGGCAGTTCAGGTTCCTCCTCTACGCGTCGATACTCGGCCTTGCTCTCTTCGCAATTCTGAACAACGTTTTCGCGGCTGTCGCCCACAATTCGGCAACCCCGGGTGCGCTCCAGAATCTGCTGCAGGGCCTCGCCGTCGCGGCCTTTTTTCTCGCCACTCTGATCTGCCCAGCGGCCTTCATCGTTGGCGCAGTCGGCTCGGTTGCCATGTTCATTCGCAGCCGTCGTCGACCAACGTGAATCCGTGAAGCAGCTGCCTAACACATCGTGGTCCCGACAGGTGGGATTCACCCCGCCAAAAAGGAGTACACTACACTCAATCTAACTCCATCAAATCGGCTTTATCTCGTCCCGCCCACCAGCGGGTACCGATTACTTGCAGTGTCAAGGCTTGGGATAGGTAGTATTCTGAACAGAGCCTTTGAAGATCTCCACGGCTATGAGAGCAGCCGTTTTTTTATTTTTCGTCTTGGATTTCTTTCCCAGGGAATGCTTCGCCGCCCCCCTCGCCGCCTGATTTCGATTAACTCAATCCAGGGATTTCGCGCCGGAGGTTGAATTTCTTGATCCAGTTTTTCATTCAAGCCCGCTTTAGCAAGCTAAGCCCAATTCCTCCATCCGTGCCAGCACCTCTGCTTTCGGAGCCACCCGGCGTGGCACATTCTTGCGCACAAAGCGCGTGATGTCGGTCTCGACACCCAACTTCATGAGCGCATATTTGGCGAACTGTTTGTACGTCAAGCCCATGCGGACGTTATCATCCAGGTCCCAAGCCAGAACCAGCATCTTGTACGCCAGGTCCTCTTCGCTGGCGTGGACATCGGTCTCTTCCTTGCTCAGCACATGCCAGACTGCCACCAACAGTTTCCGTGCGATGACCACGATCGCCTGGTTGGGTTTGCGCATGCGGCGCAAGTACTTCTCGTATTGTTCCTTCCAATACGGCGAGATGCGGATCGCTCGCCAGGCCGCTTCGACCAGCGCCCAGCGCAGTTCTTTGCGCCCGCTCTTGGTGATGCGCTTCTCGATGTGTTCCTTGCCGCTGTCATGCACCCCAGCTCCCAAACCCGCATAGCCCACCAGTTTCTTGGCGCTTTCAAAGCGGGTCACATCGCCGATGGCTGACAAGACCGTCATGCTGATCACCACGCCAAACCCGGACAGTTGCAGCAACCGCACGGCCTGCTTGCTCCATGTCTCCCCCAGGCTTTGTCGTCCCAACTCCGCGTCCACTTCTGCTTTGTGCTTGGCGATCTCCTCCAGCATGGCCAATTCCTGGCGGATTTGGATCTTCTCCAGCCCACTGATCTGCTGTGCCTCCCACCAGGCCTGATCGGTCAATGCGCCTTTGGGCAGAATCAGGTTGTGGCGATGGATCAAACTCTGCAAACGGTTTCGTATCATCGTACTGGTTTTCACCAGCCGGTTGCGATACGAGATCATTCCGCGCAGCTCGCGTACATGTGCGGGTGGTACCCACACTTCCGGCACAATGTCAGCAATCAGCAACCGCAGTAGCCGTTCGATATCTTTCTTGTCTGTTTTCACCCGCGCTTCAGCGATCTGCCGAACTCCACCAGCATGCGCCACCACAGTACGGCTCACCAACGGTGCAATGATGTCGTAAAGATCCCACACATTGGTGGTCGTCTCGAGGACGACCGCGTCTCCTTCTCGTAGATTTGCAATCGCCCATTCCTGGAATCTTTCCATGCTGATTCGTCGCGGCTGCATCACCCATTCCTGCGCAACATTTTGTCCCCCGGCCAGTACATATTCTTTGTGGATGTCCAACCCGATGTACCTGTCTTGTATTTCCCTTGCTTTTCCTGTTCCTTTCATGCTAAACTCCTTATGAGTTTTGTGATTGGGACGTGGATTTTTGGGTTTGAGTTGCAAGTACCGATGCGGGTTCTGGCTTTTGCCGTCCCAGATTAGTTTCCGCGAGAGTCCAAATAACGCAACGGGCTTATGATTTCTTGCAGTGAAATCTATCCCATACCGGCTTCCGGACTCCCAAATGCTCACGCCCCGTCAGCATTCCCGCGGTGGTATCGCCTCAAGGATACACTGACGCCACGTCCCTCACAAGAACATTCTAATAACGCTAACCGTTAGCCGCCTGACTCTTTCACAATAAGAGCGATATGAGGAGGTAAGCACGATGGTATCCTCAAGAATCAAGAATTTGGACCTTGCTGCACAGATTGATGAGGGACAACTTGCGTGGCATCGGTACATTACACCCATCACTGAACATTACGTGCGTCAAATCGCTCAACGAGATTATCGTGGCAAAAGATTGGCCTATTGGGGGCATATTACAAGGCAAAATACTATTTCAATGATGTCGGCCTTGAAACAGGCCGGTGCTGAGATTATGATAGGAGCCTGCAACGTTGACAGCACGGACGATGTCGCTGCCGCCTATGCCGTTTCAAAGGGGATCAGTGTTTACGGCTGGCAGGGGATGAGCCAGTCAGAGTATCAGGAGAATTTGGCGATCGTCCGTAGTTTCGAAGCCGATTATCTCTGCGATATGGGCGGAGAACTGTGCGTAGCGTATCTCGATAAAACCCCTCCAGTCAAGGGCGCACTCGAAGCAACAATGAGTGGGCTTCATCTCTTGAAAAAACACAGGTTGCCGTTTCCTGTATTTGATTGGAATAGTATCCCGCTTAAGGACCTGCATAATCGCTTTCATGTCGGGGATAGTATCTGGCCTGCATTTAGCCATGTAACCCAAATGGGGTTGTTTGGGAGACGTGTGCTGGTTGTTGGGCAAGGCCCTGTCGGAAAAGGGATCGCTGAGCGAGCACGTGATTTGGGAGCGATTGTGCAGGTGGCTGATTTGGATCCTGTGCGCCTTTTGGAAGCACGTCATCTTGGGTGTGAAACGGTTAGCTTGGATGAAGGGCTTGCTCGTTGCCACATCATCGTGACAGCCACAGGGGTCGAGGGAGCCTTGCGCGAAGAACATCTTCGCCAGGTAAGGCCTGGAACCATTCTTTTCAATGCCGGCCACTCGAATCGTGAAATTGACATAGACTGGCTATATCAGCAACCACACCAGCGACTGAAGGCCCACATTGAGCGGTTCGACATTGGAAAAACATACTTGTTCCTGTTGGCGCAGGGAAGTCTGTTGAATCTGGCTGCTGGAGCAGGCCCGTATGGCATTGACCAGTTTGATCACTATACCGCTGTGATGCTTTTGGGAATTGCCTGGATGTTTGACAGCATTCCAGAGGATATAGTGCCGGGGCTGCAACGGTATCCAGCCCACTTGGAGCGAGAAATCGCCGAGCTATCTGTCAAAATTCACTGCTAGCCCTAGCGTGCTTCTACCAGCAATGGCGGCTAACCCGCGCATACAGCGGACAGCGGCGCCGCCGCTGAGATATGCACAACTTCACGAGCAATGCGCGATAATTGAGAAGGAGTCTTGGCGGTCCCGCAGCTGCCGCTGAACCAAACCGTGAAGCCCTAGGCCTGCGGATCGTCCGCAGCCCCGTTGGGCCGCTTTTCACCATTATATGAGGCAAAGGAGTCTTCTCTATATTGCTTGCTGTGCGGGTCTAATTAATTCCACCTGCGGCGATTTTCAAAGTGAGAGATCTGCTATGGGTAAGAAATCGTTCCTTCTTCTGTTAGCAGTATGGATGATGTTTCTGATGGTTTCCTCATGCACTTGGGAATCACAGCATTTTTACGACAACGGAGTCTCCGACGAGGAATATATCTCTATCGCGCGTGGTCACGATGATGCTCGGGCGTTCTTAGAAAGATATCCCCAAGCCAAGACATATGTGGACCGAAGTGGCACCCTTGCTGTCGATTTCCGCGTAGCTAAGCACCCATTGACTAGCACAACCCAACAATGGGAAGGAATAAGACTTCGGGTATTCATAGATCCCAAGAAAAATCAACCTACTGAAACTTTTATTCAATGTGATAACAGAATATTAAAGAACAACTTGCAGCAATATTTGGGGCAATATTTCGCGACTCAAATATGCCCTTAAAATTGTTGGACAGCGTAGATCGAACGCATGCCAATCGTGTCACGTAAGAGATCATGTCAATGAATATGGACAAAAAACAAGAGCGAGCTAAACAATCATTGGAGCGGACCCAGCAAGCTCAGCGCTTTCGGCTAATAGTGTCTTGACCAGGCGGATCAGCTCCGGTCATTGGGCGGACTCAAAGGATTGTGAACTTGAAAGGATCTCTCAGAAGGAGATGGAGTGATTAGACCACCAAGATTGCAGCCCGGAGATACAGTTGGCCTTGTCAGTCCCTCCTGGGGTGGGGCAGGTATGTTTCCCCACCGCGTCGAACGAGGTGTGCAACACCTGCAATCGCTTGGCTTCAAGGTGAGGATAGGGCCTCATGCCCTCAACCAACTTGGGTTCGTCTCCGACACGCCTCAGAACCGAGTTGATGACATTCACAGCATGTTCGGCGATTCGGAGGTCAAGGCAATGGTGGCGGCGATAGGCGGAGACCATTCCTGTCATTTGCTGCCGCTGTTGGACTTTGACCTGATACGGAAGAATCCGAAGGTCTTCATGGGATTCTCTGACATCACGGTGCTCAACGTGGCTATCTGGAAGGAAACAGGCTTGGTGACCTTCAATGGGCCAGCGCTGCTGACAGATTTTGCCGAGTATCCCAGGATGTTTGAGTACACGGAAAGGTACATGCTGAAGGCGCTGTGTGAAGCGAGGCCGATTGGCGTCTTCGAGCCGTCGACTTGGTGGACAGAGGAGTTCCTTGATTGGGCACAGAAAGAGGATCTGAAGCGGCCGCGCGCACGGCACAGCTCCGCAGGCTGGAGTTGGCTGAGGGGAGGTGTGGCGGAGGGAGTATTGATAGGCGGATGCTTGGGGGCATTGGAGCAT
>Ga0315552_1002221_pt1 | contig 11559 bp, 9 predicted proteins | sample SalMarSW160170MG_2_FD_203102 | JGI IMG/M metagenome (GOLD analysis project Ga0315552, IMG submission 203102) | Salt marsh sediment microbial communities from the Plum Island Ecosystem LTER, Massachusetts, United States - Salt Marsh Sediment SW1601-70 ...
GCCCAAGCCCGCGTACTGGGCGGTGGACTACGCCGACAAGGTCTACAGGCCTCTCAAGGGTGAGCTGTTCACCACTGAGCCCTGCGCTTTCGTCGTACCCAAGGGGGATCCGGACGGGCTGTTCTTTTTCAACGCCTGGATCACAGCCAACAAGGATTGGCTGAAGGACAGATCCGACTACTGGTACGGCACCAAGGATTGGGAATACCTGCTGCCGGAGTAAAGCCAAAAGCTTAGCAATTCTACAGATCGAATCGAGCCGCCCGCCTTTCGCGGCGGGCGGCCTGGTTCACCTGGAGTATGAATTTTGATCGCTAAGAGAGTTCGGTTTCGGCCGATTGATGCCGTCATCATCGTTCTCGTCATCGCCCTGGGTGTGTACGTCTACTGGCGTATCGCCTACGGCCTGGAGTACAGGGGAGACTGGTCGGTAATCCCCCGTTTCCTGGTCCGCCGGGACGCGGAGACCGGCAGGCCGGTGGCCAACTTCCTGCTGATCGGCCTGATCACTACCTTGAAGCTCTCGATCTGGGCCTGCCTTTTGGCTACGATCGCCGGTTTCATCATGGGCATGTTCCGAACCAGCAAGAACCTGTTTCTGCGCATGGTGGGCCGGACCTATGTGGAATTGATCAGGAATCTGCCTCCCCTGGTGCTGATCTATATCTTCTACTTCTTCGTAGTGGACCAGATCATGCCCCTTCTGGGTGTGGAGGCCTTCATTCGCAGCCGCCCGGAGAATGTGAAGGCCATTCTGGCCGTACTGTTCGCCCAGGAATCCTTGTTCGTTCAGTTCGTTTCAGGTGTTTTTACGATTGCCTTTTTCGAAGGCGCCTACATCACCGAGATCGTACGAGCCGGGATCGAATCTGTAGAACGGGGACAGAATGAGGCCGCTTACTCCCTCGGTCTGTCCTGGTTCGACAAGATGCGCTTCATCATCCTCCCACAGGCGATCCGGCGCGTCCTTCCTCCCCTGGCGAACGAGTTCATCAACACGATCAAATACTCCTCCCTCGCTTCCGTCGTATCGATCCAGGAGCTCACCTACATGGGCAAGCAGGTTCAGGTTGCCACCCGCTTCATCTTCGAACCCTGGATTACCGTGGCCCTCATGTACCTGATCCTAACCTTGAGCCTCTCTCTTGCCGTAAGCCGCCTCGAAAAGCGAATGAGCCGCAGCGACTAGCGGCGATTGGCGGGTCAACCCTTTGAGCCTCGATCTTCCGCGACTCCCCCGTCTTTCAGCATGTGCCGGGGGTTCGCCGGTACCGTGCTCGCCGTATCGGCCACGGTTTTACTGATACTGCAATGATGTAGGAGGGATGGAACGCATCGTGGCCGAGGCGTATCGGGCCCTGGTACAATAGGAGTCTTCGATGTCGATGGAACGGGTAGTCTGGGGCGTACCGTCATTCTGGATCGAACGGTTTCCCCTGTACTATGGGCGGAGGCGGGGTTTCTTCGAGAGGCGCGGAATCGATCTCGAGATATGCTACTACTGGGGCGGCCCGGAGCTGGCCGCGGCGGTTTATCGAGGGGAGGTCTGGATCGGTGAGATGGGGCTGCCCCCTTTCCTCAGAGCCTATGCAGACGGGCTGACGGCCCGGGCGATCGGTTCCAGCACGATCCAGCAGCTGGATCACTACCTGGTCGCCCGACCGGAGATCTCGAAGTTGACGGATCTGCGGGGGAGGCGTGTCGGCATCCTCTCGGTCGGCAGCTGTGACGACTACTTTGCGCGCTCCATGCTGAAGGCTTCGGGGTTGGATCCGGACACGGATGTGGCGCTCATTCCCCTCGGGCCCGCCTACGGGGATGTGCATTGTTTTTCACCCTCCCCCGAATCCGGCATTCCCGGGGTGGACGCGGGATTTCTGGTCGAGCCCTTCGTGGCCCGGGCCGAGAGGCTCGGCTGGGTTCGGATTATAGCGGCGGTTCGGGACTACTTTCCCAGCTATCAGTGGGGAATCATTCTGGCCCGCAGGGATGCCCTGGAGCACAAGATCGAACTGATCCGCAAGGCCATGGATGGTTTTCGGGCCTCCTGCCGGGGGATTGTCGAGAACCCCGAAGAGGCGGCATCCTTCGGGGCTCAGGTGTTTCGGATTCCCAAGGAGGATTTCCGCCGTGCTCTCCTGCGGGATCTGGAGCACTGGGAGCTCGACGCCCGGCTCGATATCGAGGGAATGGAGAACTGCCTGCAGGTTCAGCGGGAGATGGGCTGCGTGCCCGCCGATCTTCGGCTCGAAGGCATGATCCGCCAGCTGTGATAGTTTGGGATGTCAAACAAAGCCGCCATACCTCCTCTGCACTACCGCCTGGTAGACGGCGTTGACGAAGGTGATGAAGTCGAACACCGGTTTTCCTGTTGCTTCCTGAATGTCCGCGGCAAAGGGAGGCAGATCGCTGCACTCCAGCAGGAGAGCTCCTATATCCGGGTTTGCCTGGACGAATCCGGAAGCGATTTCCACGACCTGCCTGCGCAGCAGATCGACATCCAGGGTCGTTCGGGTTCCCCCCATGAAACAGGCGTAGAACTCGGTGGAAGCCTCCAACCCTGCGACGACGTAGGGAATCGTTTCATCTATGCCGACGGGTTCGAGGAACTCCCGTGTGAGTCGTTTCTTGGAGGCGGTCAGGATGCCGACTTTCCGCCGCCTTCGGCCGATCATCCTGGAGATCAGGGGAACCAGCAGCAGGGGCGAGGAAAACACCGGGATGTCCACCTCCCCGGTCAACACCTCCTGGACAACTGAGAAAAAGCCGCAGGACATGACCACCGCTCTGACCCCGTCCGCCTCCAGCTCCTTCACAGTGTCCACTGTTCGCTGCACATCAGGAGAATAGCGGCCCTGTTCGTCCCGGACCGGGGCGTAGGGATTGTCGTGCAGCCCCTTGATGATCTTCAAACGCACCGGGAAATCGTAGGTGCTGGCGTTGCCTACGTTCCCGGGAATCAGGGGCTGGGAATGCAGCTGATCGAGCAGGGCGATCCCGATGGCCTGCCCGTAGTAGCGCTTGTCTCCTCTCACCTTTCCGATCATGATTTCCTCCCCGCCGTGGATCCACGACGAATGTGCTTTTTTATCGCAGCGGCGCGGTATTGTCCCGCCGTTGTACCGTATTTCAGCTGGCAGCGGATTCGAAGGCTCGGATGATCTCCCCCCAGGGCATGATCGGTTCGATCCAGTAGTGCAGGCGTCCCACGTAGCGGATCAGCTCTTCCAGCAGCTCCTGCAGCTCCGCCTTGGAAGACAGCCTCTCCACCTCCCCCGATACTTCCCGGAGCAGCCCCGTGGTGTCCCGCATATTCGTCATGCGGAAGTAGGACACGTACAGGTCGACCAGATGCTTGGCGATCCGCTTGACCGTGTTCAGGTCGGTACCGGATTCCAACAGAACCGTACGCAGGGTCAGGAAGGTATTCCTGGAAGCCACGGTTTCCTCCCAGGCGTACAAAGTGGGGAAGAACGAGGAACCCCAAGAGTCGGTGTAGCCCTTGGACTTGTCCAGGGCTTCGGCGATCTCCCAGGGCTTCTCAGTCCACATCCGCTCCCGGACCGCACGGAGCTTTTCGGTCAGGGTTTTGCCCGGCGCCCCGGATTTTGGAGGGTTGTCGGGTCTTTCCGCTTCGTAGATATCAACCGCCGCACCCTGCTGCTGCTTGCACTTCCGCGCCTCCCGCTGGATGCCTTCCAGATTCTCGGTGATCTTTCCGATCCAGCTGCACGGTCCCAAACCGGGCAGCTGGTCGCAGAACACGCAGACGTTCTGGGCTCCCGGAACGAAGCAGACGTTTCCCGCCTCCTGAGCGGTGATTTCGTTTTCGCCCCCCGTGTCGAGAAAGTAGGGAACCCGAATCATGATCTCCAGTCCCGCCACCTTGGCGATGATGGCCGTGCTCTTGAGGGGCAGGGATTCAACCAGCCGTTTGCAGCTCTTCGGGGCTTTGTCCTCGAACAGGACCACGGTGGCCACTTCATCCCCCACGCGCAGTTTCAACTCTCTTGCCATTTCGCTTCTCCTTTGTTGGCTCCCCTGCCGGTTACGATGGCGGATTTACCCGGCAGGTTTCCCCGATCCCCCTTTGGGGCCTTGCCCTACCGGCTCCACCCGTTGCAGCTGCACCGGAATCGAAGTGAGCAGGGGAAAGCCGCTGATCGGATCTGTGATGGTGTCGAAGGTGAGACGGTTCACATTGCCGTCGCCCGGCCAGCCGTGGGTGATCTGCACTAACCCGGGCAGGATCTCCCCCCCGCCCAGGATATTCGCCGGCAGGACGATCGAGCCGACCTCCGAGCTCACCCGAACCGGTTCACCCGCCTCGAGGCCTAAAGCTGCGGCATCCTGCGGGTGCAGGTCGATTTCCGCCCGGGGGTGGAGGCGACGGAACCTCGGGATGTTTCGGTAGCGGGAGTGCAGGTACACCCGCTTCCGAGCGCCGCTGATCAACAGGTAGGGGCGATCCTTCGGGGAAACCTTCGAGGGGGTTCGAACATGGTACGGTTCCTCATAGACCGGCAGAGCCGGATAGCCGAGATCCTTCAGATAGCTGGAGCTGAACTCGAACTTTCCCGAGGGAGTGGTCAGGGGTTGCCGATTGTATTTTTCATAGCGGACCGCTTTGTATGCCATGCCCTCCGGATGCTGCTCCAGCTGTTCCGGGCTTACGCCGGTGGGTTCGAGGAGCCAGCGGTTGACCTCCTCTTCGCTCTGCCAGGGGAAATACTGCTCGCCGAAGCCCAACCTGCAGGCCAGGTCCCGCCAGAACGAGTACTCATCGACAACTCCGGGGATCCGGAGGACTCTTCGGGACATGGAAACCCACTGGTAGTGGGCGTAGATGTGCAGCTCCGATCGCTCGATGAACGAGGCCGCCGGCAGCACGTAGTCGGCCAGGGCGGCGGTTTCGGTCAGGAAAAGCTCCCTGACCACGAGCAGGTCCAGCCCGCTCAAGGCATCGGCCACCCTGGTGACGTTGGGATTGGTGTTGGCCGGGTTTCCGCCGCAGACGATCAAGGCGCGCAGCGGATACGGCCCGGCGCCGAGCATGGCCTCAACCGCCTTCATGGTGTTGCACTCCTTGTAGAAGTCGTACAGCACCGGGTAGTCCGCCGCCCCGATCGGTTCCTGGTCCAGCAGGGGGAGCTGGTCGTAGAGGGTGAGGGAGCGCTCCCCCAGCGGCTCGGGCCAGGGGTCCCCGCCCGCACGGTCCAGTGCGCCGATCAGTCCCCCCAGGCAGGCGATGGCCCGCACCGCGTTCACCCCGTTCTCCTGGTGCTCCAGGGACACCCCCACGTAGTTGATGCTTTGAGGTCTCCCGGCGACGATCAACCGCCCGCACTCCTCGATCTGGTCGGGGAACAGGCCGGTGATCCCGGACACCACCTCGGTTGTGAACCCCTGGCTGTAGGCCGAGGCTTCCTCGAAGCCCAGGCTGTGCCTGGCCACGAACTCCCGGTCGTAATGACCTGTCTCGATGAGCCGCCGCATCAGGCCCCAGGCCAGGGCGCCGTCGGTACCGGGTAGGAGACGCAGGTGGAGATCCGCCTTGCGGGAGATCTCCGTGCTCCTCGGATCGATGACCACCAGTTTGGCCCCCCGTGCCCTGGCCTCCTCGATCGGATGCATGAAGGTGAAGTGGGACAGAGGGGGATTGGTTCCCCAGAGGAGGATGCAGCGGGCATTGCGGAAATCCGGGCAGGCGTTCCAGTAGCCCTGGACCAGCCGGTAGGCGATGTAGCGGCTGACGTAACAGAGGGAGTTCACCGAGAGGAAGTTCGGACTGCCCAGGGCGTGGAGAAAACGCCGGGGGTACATCTCCTGCTGGGCGAAACCCAGGGCTTCCCCGTGCCAGGCGGCGATGGAGCGCCGGCCGTGCCTCTCCCCGATCGCAGCCAGCTTGTCGGAGATCTCACCCATCGCCTGTTCCAGGGAGATTTCTTGGAAGGAGCCATCGCTGGTCTTTTTGAGTGGTTTGAGCAGGCGTTCGGGATGGTAAACCGTATCGACGGCCGCCGGTCCCTTCGGACAGAGCCGGCCCCGGTTCTGGGGGTGGGCTTTCATCCCGGTAATCCTGGTGATCCGGCCTTGCTCTACCCCCACCTCTATCCCGCAGCGCATGTCGCACTGCCTGCAGATCGTGGGAAGAGTTCCTTTGTCGATCACGCTTCGGCCGTACACAGGAACCTCCTGATTTCGCCCCCGGTTCGCTCCTGGCGCTACCGGCTGTTTCTGCTATCCCAGGATCTTCTCGATTTCCTGCCTGACCTTCTGATCCAGCGGCTCGGGAGTATGGTTTTTCAATATCTCTTCCACCCGCTTCCGCGCTCGCTCACCCAAAGTCTGACCGTCCTCGGCCACCCAGCCGTCGAAGTGGTTACGGTTGAATAAGCTGGGATACCAGGTCTCCCTGTAGTGGTTCACCGTGTGCTCGCTGGACAGATAGTCCCCCTCAGGACCGAGCTCGGCGATCAGATCCAGGGCCAGGGTCTCGTCGTTAACCTCGATTCCCCTACAGTAACGGCGGATGTAGCCGATCACCTCATCGCAGATGGCCAGCATCTCCAGAGAGTAGCACTTGCCGCTCTCCAGGTAGCCCACGTCGTGGACCAGATTCGCCTCGCCCAGGGTCTCGAACAGCAGGGTCAGGGATGCCTCCGCAGCGGCCTGTTCGTCCGGCAGCTTCGAGTCGCTGGACCCGCCGAGTCCGAAAACCGGCAGGCCGTAGTACCTTCCCATGGCCGTACGGGCGCCGTAACTCTCCGGTCCGGTGTAGGCTCCGGTGGTTGTGCGCATGTCGAACACATCCCCGTAGCCGCCGCTGTGGATGATCGGCGCCCCCTCCCGCTTCAGCTGGGCTAAAACCAGGCCGACCAGCTCCCCAGCATTGGCCAGGGCCACCGCCCCGGCACTCGTCACCGGCCCGCTCACTCCCCGCAGTACCATCGGCGTATAGGTGGTAGGCAGCCCCTTTTCGGCCAGATAGAGCACCTTCTGCAGGGAATCCAGGTTGTGGCGCAGAGGCGCGGTAACATTGATGTAGCAGCAGCCGTAGGGTTTCTGCTCGTGCTTCTTTGCTCCCCCGGCAACGACTTCCGCCGCCCGCACTACCTGTTTACAGCTTTCGAAGTCGTTGGTCACGAACATGATCGGTTTGCCGCTGTTCTCGATCATGGAGCGCATCTGCAGCCGATTGGCCGCCTCCGGGGGCACATCGGAGGGCAGAAGCGCGGACATGAGGAAGTCGATGTTGGGCAGGGCGTCGGCCAGTCGGATCGCCTCATTGACATCCTCCAGGCTCGCCTGCCGCCGTTTGCCCGTACGGTGATCCAGGATGAACAGGCAGTCCGAACCCGGCCCGTAGTACACCCGCCCGGGCTCCAGGAACAGCGCCGGCTCGCCATTTCGGTCGTGCAGCACGATTCGTTTCGGAGCGACCGACAGCGCCCACTCTACCAGCTTCCGCGGAATGTGGAAGGTGCCCGATTCGCCCCGGCCAACCCCCGCCTTGCGCAGGAGTGTTGCGGACTGCTCCTCGTCGATCAGAGCCCCGACCCGTTCCAGGATATCCAGGCTGGCGGCATGTATCCGCTCCGCTTGAGCCGGGGAGAGATAGTTCAGGTTGGGAACGTGGCCGCCGCTCGCGTTGGTCATTTTTGATACTCCAATCCGAATTTCGTCAGTTGCTCCTTGCAGCGGTCGTATACATCCAGGTATTCCCGGTTAGGCCGAACCGTTTTCAGATCGTAGCACTCGTCGAAACGCTTGCCGCGGGGGGCGTCGGGAATGTTGCTCTCATAACACCTGAGTATCCGCTTCACGATCTCATTGGCTTTCTTGCGGGTAATCCCCTGCCCGGCGATCAGATGACCCGTTTCCGCGCCGATCCTGGCTTCCATGCCGCTGGAACGTTCGGGAAGCTTGTTCCGAGCCACCGCCACCAGGTTGAGGTGCAGTCCGGACACCGTGGCGGCCAGGACCACCGCGGCGATCTCCTGAACCACCATTTCGGTGCAGGGACCGGCTGCGGTGAAGGGGCTGACCCCGATCAGAAGGTGGGTGTTTCGGGCCAGGGCCTGGCCGGTAACGCTGATAAGCCAGAGCAGGTCCCGGGTCGAATTGCAGCCCTGCATGAGGTGGAGGGGGAATCCGTCGTGCCACTGGGCGCCGAAGGCCAGCAGACCGAGAAAGTGATGCGCCACGTGCACGATCGCCGTGGCTTCCGGCCCTCCGGCGTATCCGCCCATGATCGGCCCGTACAATCCGTAGCGGTTGTAGCCCTTGTGGTCCAGAAACACGACCTTCTTCATGCGCTCGTAATCCACCTTCATCTCGGCGATGGCCGCCACGGCCAGGCCGTCGTTCGGATGGGCTCCGAACTCTTCCTGGACCGCCGCCAATGTAGCGTCGGTCTTCTCGGCGTTGGAGATCAGGTTGTGGATGCCGATCAGCGGCCGTCCTGCAGCCCGGGCCGCCTCTCGCAGCTTGACCACGTTCCAGATCGCCGCCTCCACCTCCTGGGGCGTGCCGGATTTGATCGGCCGTCCCCCCACGGTCTGGCTGAAGGCGCTGGAGAAGGTGTCACTCAACGGTTCCTGGGCGTAGCTCTGAACCATGGCCACGAAGCGTTCCTCCGCCACGGTGCAGCCCACCGGCGTGTTGAGGCAGAACGGCGGCAGGGAGTCTTCGATCTTGCGGTGCTGCATGACCCGGGTGTCCGGGCCCTGACCGTAGGTTACTATGGTCGGGGCGTGCTTGAGCGCCCACTGGACCTCTTCCCGGCTGAACTGGATCAGACGGCTGGTATCGCGGCAGTAGATCCCCTGCTCCAGGAACATCTCCAGGGCGGCCTGGTAGACCTTGTCGGCGAGGCCGTCATCCGAGGGGATGACCTGTTCCCGGTCGAAGCGGATCCCGTGCTTCTGGACCAGCCGGTTGGCCGCGATTCCGAGCTGTTTGTCGAACTCCTGCTCCTTGATGAACGGTCCCTTTTCACTGCGTTTGTATACGTCCCAAAAGCCGATCATTCTAGTTTCCCCCCTTCTTTGACTGCACCAGGCGCTTGGCCGTGTCCACCGCTTCGGCGGCGTTCTGCCCGTAGCCGTCGGCGCCGGCTTCCTTGGCGTACTCCGGGGTTACCGGAGCGCCGCCGACCATGACCTTGAACCGCTCCCGCAGGCTCATGTCCGTTAGAAGATTCACCAGGTCGGGCATGTAGGCCATGGTGGTGGTCAGGATCGCAGAAGCGGCGATGACATCGGCATCCAGCTCTTCAGCCTTGTCGATGAAGGAACGGACCTGGACGTCGCAGCCCAGATCGTGGACCGTGAGACCGGCTGTCTGCAGCATGGTCTTCACGATGTTCTTGCCCAGGTCGTGGAGATCCCCCTGGATCGTGCCGATCACCACGCTGCCCTGGACACCGCTGTCCTGGTCCTTCCCCAGATGGGGCTTCAGCACGTCCATGGCCGCGTTCATGGCATCGGCGCAACGGATCAGCTCGGGAAGGTAGTACTCCATCCTCGAGAATTTATCCCCGACGATCGTCATTCCCTTGGTATAGCCCTGCTCGATGGCCTGGAGCGGATCTGCCCCGCTGTCCAGAACCTCTCGGGCCAAAGCCACGCAGCGCTCCTGATCTCCGGCCACCGTGGCTTCTACGATTTGCTCGAAAAGTTTCATCTATCATTGTCTCCTTCTGTTCGCAATATGTCGCACATTATCTCGTCGCTTTCCCGGATTGGATCGTTGGGTATTCAGGATGGTAAGCCTCTGATGTTCAACAGGCGAGCGACCCTGTATTGCTGATTTGCCGGCTATTGCAGTCGGAGAGTGGAGATTAGGGAAACCATTTGGGATACCAGGCGAGAAAATAATCCTGTAGGTACAGTGGATTCTGGTTGATCTTCACCATGCAGAGCATATGTATCATATCCCGATGTTGCTGTCAAACCCATAGGGTTTGAACCCACAGGGTTTGAACCCTACGATTTCACTTCGAGTTCAATAGCTGGAATCGCCCTGGCCGGGCCCCCCTGCTCATGATTTGACATTCCCGGCCGGGTGTACTCTAATGGGTGCTGTCATCGGGGCAAGGAGTCAGCGATAGAAAGGCGGGCGGCAGTGAATGTGAAAATGCTCGACTTCACCGGCAAGGTGGTGTTCCTGACCGGAGGCGGGGGGGAGATCGGAGCGCGGACTTCTGGACTTTTCCTCCGCCAGGGGGCGAAGGTCGTAACTACAGACGTCGATTTTCCGGTGTTGGATAGTACCGTCGACTTTGAAGCCAACCCGGTGAAGATCGCCCTGGATGTCACGGACAGGAAGGAAGTCGAGGCGATTATGACCGCCACCGTGAAGAACTGCGGCCGGGTCGATGTCGTGGTCAATGCCGCCGGGGTTCTGGACATCAAGCCATTCCTCGAAATCTCTGAGGAGGAGTGGGAGCGCACCTTCGCGGTGAACGTGAAGGGGATGTTTTTCGTCTGCCAGGAGGCGTTGAAGCGGATGATCGAGCAGAAGACGGGCTGCTTCGTCAACTTCGCCTCGATCTCCGGCAAGGTCGGGGGCGTGCTGGCCGGAGCGGACTACTCGGCCTCGAAGGCGGCGGTAATCTGCCTGACCAAATCCCTGGCCAAGGTGGGAGCGCCGCATGGTATTCGGGCCAATTCGGTGGCGCCGGGGGCGGTCTACTCGCCGATGCTCGATTCGTACTATCAGGATCACGCCGAGGAGATGAGGGGTTTCGAGCAGAACCATCCGTTGGGACGATTCGGCAGAGCCGAGGAGGTGGCCAACACCGTGCTGTTCCTGGCTTCCGATCAGGCCTCCTATATCACCGGATCCTGCCTCGATATCAACGGCGGTACACTGATGGACTAGCTCCGGTTGGCTGATCCAGCCGGTATAACGGTAGTGGCCAAGACGGAAGTGCAAATCCACCGGGAAGAACGAGGGATCGGATGAAGAGCAACATCTATCTGCAAGAGGCCAAGGCCAATCTCGAAGAAATCAGCCGAAATCGCCGATTCTTTCATCAGAATCCGGAGCTGGGATTTCAGGAGTTCCAAACTGCAGAAAGAGTGGCAGGGTATCTGAAGAGCCTGGGACTGGAGGTAAAAACCGGGATCGCCGGAACCGGGGTCGTGGGTGTTCTTCGCTGCGACACGCCGGGCAGGACGGCTGCCCTGAGAGCCGACATGGATGCCCTGCCCATGGAGGAGAAGAATACGGTGCCCTACGCGTCGAAGAATCCGGGGATCATGCACGCCTGCGGACACGACGGTCATACCGCCATGCTGATGGAGACGGCTCGTTTGCTGGTCCATCACAAAGACTCGCTGCGTGGCAACGTCAAGTTTATCTTTCAACCCTGTGAAGATACGATTCCCAGCGGCGCGGAGCCGATGATCGCCGAGGGGGTCCTAAACGATCCGGATGTTGAGGCCATCTTCACGGTTCACCTGATGTCCCGCTTCCCCGAAGGGAGTATGTGGCTGAAGCAGGGATACATGACGATATCCTCGGCTGGCTTCGAGCTGACCCTGCAGGGAA
>Ga0315552_1002242_pt1 | contig 11506 bp, 12 predicted proteins | sample SalMarSW160170MG_2_FD_203102 | JGI IMG/M metagenome (GOLD analysis project Ga0315552, IMG submission 203102) | Salt marsh sediment microbial communities from the Plum Island Ecosystem LTER, Massachusetts, United States - Salt Marsh Sediment SW1601-70 ...
CCATCCACCGCCCGTATCTCCTCCCGCTTCGGGTCGGTGAAAACCTTGCACAGGGAGCAGACCTCGACCGCTGTAGTCCTTTCAGATTTGTCCATCGGCTCGCACATCATTTCTCTCGCAGCCGGGCTTCAATCCATGCCCCAGCAGGCGTTATTACTGCACGCCGTCTGTTTTCGCGTTCTCATACTCTCTGAGTTTGAGGAACAACAATCTCACACGGCCGGAGCAAAAGTCAAGCCGGCAACGCAACCAGGTGTGGCTGCGGTTCGGTGGCACGCGGGTCCGCTGTCGTGTGTCCGGAGCGAACCGTGTATTGAGGATGAGCCTATTACGCCCCTTCAGGGCTTTTGTATTTCATCGCGTGCTATTTCCCCAGGGCGTTGCCCTGGGCTTAGAATATTGCGCCCTTTCAGGGCTTGGGCACTCACTTCGCGTCCCCCTTGAGGAAAAGGGCGCGTTCCTCAATACTGCACCGTTCCAGAACTTGGCGCTGATTTGCGGTCGCCCTGTAAGGGCAGACTTAATAAAGCTCAGGGCAACGCCCTGAGAAAGGGCCCACGTTCAAGAATGATGAGCCCTGAAAGGGCGAGATATGTGCGTGACGACTCGAAAGATTCCTCGAGGCCAGTTCGAATAGCCCGGCGTTTTCTTCTCCTTGTAAAAGCGAGTGTACGGACGGGCTCGAGATTCCCGCACGGGCTGGGTCCAGGGACAATTCGGCCACTCAAATGGAGCCACACCCACGGAACCAAGAGCTGTCCGGATGGAGGAGGCAGAAAGAATTTAACGCAGACGCGCAGAGGCGCAAAGGCCCAGTAAATAAGAAGAGCGCGACCGATCGCTAATCCGAAATGCGAAATCCGCTAATGAGGTAGGCGATTGTCTCCCGCTGGCGGAGGATTGATTATCAGAAGTGAGAATATCTCGACCTGTTTTTTCACCTTTGATAACCCGTTGTGCGGCGAAGGAAAGCTCGCGAAAAACTCCCACAAGCCTAATTGTTTGCGAGAGTGTGGGTTGCGTAATCGTGGTCAGCCGATTTCTCCATTGGCACGCCCGATGCTCCCCTCATCGGAAAACCAAGTGGTGTTTTCGGTTGTCTAACGGCCGTGGGAGGGAGTTTTAGCCCACAAGAATGGTGCTCAGAGAGCATCCTTCGGAAAAGACGGGTGGCAAAAGTGTAGAGACGCCGGAGACGGAGTTTTTCTGCGGAAAACCGCCCGCTTGTAAGCAGTGCCCCCGCAAACTGTTCAGGTTGCCAGCCGGGGGGAGCGAATTGAACCAACGGACATGACCATGACCAAACAGTGCCCGGAGCTGACGCCGAGATATGTGCGAGGTTTTACCCTCATCGAGATAATGATTGTGGTGGCTATAATCGGCCTTCTTGCGGCGATCGCCATTCCATCTTTCGTGAAAGCCCGAATGGAAGCACAGAAAACTTTCTGCATAGAGAACATGAGGGTCATATTCCATGCCGCGAACCTGTACGAGATAGAGACCGGCGCCCTCTTGACAGGGGGAACAAACGGCGTCGTCCTTCGAAACACACTTTTCAACAATGGGTACGTTCGCAAACGCGAGATCTTCGAGTGTCCTGTGAGTGGGACCGCGGATTACGACGATTACAGGCTGGTTTACAATGGAGATAACCTGACCACCGTGATATGCACCCTCTATGGGGCCGCCGGGGGTGGCGACCACATCCTCCCATAAGTCATTGCCCTACCAAAAACCTCGCCAACAAGCCTCTGCCATGCGATATAATCTCTGTCATGATGAGGGTCTCAGAGATTCTTTGCAAGACAGCTCTCAGCAAATCCGCGATTGCGGACTACGCTCTCAATTGCTACGTCGGATGCGAGCACGGTTGCCGGTACTGCTACGCCAGATTCATGGCGAGATTCACCAACCACGAGGAGGAATGGGGCGAGTTTGTTGACGTGAAGGTCAATATCGCGGAGGTTCTGCTCCGGCGCCTTCCGCGAAGGCGGGTGGGGAGTGTGATGGTCAGTTCGGTCTGCGACGGGTGGCAGCCTTTGGAAAGTAGATACCACCTCACCCGCAACTGCCTCCGACTGCTCGTGGAGTGCGGGTATGACGTATCCATTTTGACCAAGAGCGCATTAGTCCTGAGAGACCTCGACATCCTCGGAGGAAAAAGGAACGTGGAGTTGGGCATGACCGTGACGACTTTTGACGAGGACCTGCGGCGAGTCATCGAGCCGATAGCTTCGCCCACCGCTCAGAGATTTCAGTCTCTGAAAGCGGTGGCTGGCAAGGGAACGAAAATCTGGCTGTTCATCGGCCCTCTTCTGCCTTTTCTGTCGGATACGACGGAGAATATCAGCCGGCTGATGGCGGAGGCTTCAAGGCTCCCCTTGACGCGAGTCTATGTTGATAAACTGAACCTTCGCCCCAAAGTGTGGCAATCGCTCAGGAATATGCTCTTCGAGCATTTTCCGCGGCTGATTCCTCGCTATCGGGAGGTTCTCTTCGATGCTGTCGCAAAAGAGCGATACGTGAACGAGCTCAGGCGAAAAGTCAAACGCGCTGCGGAGGCTCACGGCTTACGCCGCGTCACAACGATATTCTGAGGGACCTCATGCTTTTCAAGTTGAAATACGGAAAGGGCGAACTGCCGGTGGAGATACAACCCTCCGTTGAGGTGGAGGTGGTCGAGCCGCCTCTCCTTCGCGCTCTGGAGAATGTTGACGATGCCTTCATATCTGCTCTGGAGAATCCAATCGGCTCGCAGCCGTTGCGAAGAATCATTCCCCCTTCCGGAGAGGTGGCAATCGTTGTCTCCGACAAGACTCGCCGCTGCATGTATCCGGTCGTGCTGCCGCTGCTGTTAAACTACCTCAACGCCTATGGCCTTCCGGACAGCAGAATGTTTCTTCTCATAGCATACGGAGCGCACAGCCGGCATGCGGACGAAGAGAACTACACCATCTATGGAGGGGAAGCCATACGCCGTCTGAGGCTGTTCCACCATGATTGCCGCGACGAGTCTCGCCTCGTCCACCTTGGCGTGACCTCTCGCGGAACGACAGTTCGCCTCAACAGGCGATACCTCGAGGCCGCGATGTCCATCGTTCTGACGAGCGTCAGCTTTCACTATTTCGCCGGGTTCGGCGGCGGGCGGAAGGCGATTTTTCCGGGCTTGGCGTCAGAGGAGGGCATTTTGAGAAACCACAGGCTCTTCGTGCAGTTTGCCGGGGGCTCCCTCTCCAAGATTGGGGATTTCAAGGGCAACCTAAACAACCCCCTCAGCGAGGACCTTACGGAGGCTGCCGCGATGGCGCCGCCATCTTTTGTCGTGAATTTCTGCCTTAACCGCCACGGAGAAATCTCCCATATCTCAGCGGGGGATTGGATGGAAAGCCACCGGCGGGCGTGCCAATTCCTCCTCAAAACCCGCGTGCCGTCCGAGCGAAGAAGCGACCTCGTCATCGCAAGTTGCGGTGGTCACCCAAAGGATGTCAACTTCATCCAGACGCATAAGACTATTGATAACGCATTCGCTTTCGTGAGGCCGGGCGGCGTCCTTCTGGTTCTCGCGTCCTGCGAGGACGGCATCGGCTCAGAGAGCTTCCTCCAGTGGTTTCAGCATAAGGATGCCACCACTATGCGAAAAGCTCTCCTCGAAAACTATTCCATGAACGGCGGAACCGCTCTTGCGCTCAAAGCGAAGGCTGACACTTGTCAGATATATCTGTATTCTTGTCTTGACAGGGCGGTCGTCGAAAAAATGGGCTTGCGGCCCGTCCTCAACCTCAGGCAAAGTTTAGATGAGATTTTAAGCCGGGCGAATGTCAGGCGCGCCGCGGTTTTGCCCGAAGGGGCTATCACGGCGCCTGAGCCGGATTAACGCCGCGTGGCCAAGCTGCATTTCAACCAGCGCCGGAATCGTAGGAAAGAATGGTGGGGCCGATCGAGATTCAAAAAAACGACGAGTTCTACATGGGCGAAGCCCTAAAAGAAGCGAGAAAGGCTTTCGAGGAGGGCGAGGTCCCAGTTGGGGCGGTCATCGTGCACAAAGCTCCCTCCGAACCGCCAAAAATCATCGCCCGCGCCCATAATCAAGTCGAGATGCTTCACGACGCCACCGCTCACGCAGAGATGATCGCAATAACCCAGGCCGAAGAACATCTCCAAAACTGGCGGTTGCAGTATTGCACCATTTATGTTACCGTCGAGCCGTGCATGATGTGCTGCGGGGCGCTGATTCTATCGAGGGTCAGCAGATTGTGCTACGGCGCAAGAGACCCAAAAGCCGGCGGAGTCGAGTCGCTGGGCAATCTGCTGGCAATTCCCGGATTGAATCACCGCGTCGAGTTTTGCTCCGCCGTTCGGCAGCAGGAATGTGCAGCTATCTTAAAGGAGTTCTTTCACAAGCTCAGACGGAACGATAACGTGTAGGCGCCGCCGCTCTCTTCCAGTGAAAGGGGACGACTCGGCTCGGAGGGAGATGCTCCCGCCGGGCAGGCAGATGTGCCAAGCCCCTGCTCCTTCGTGAAGGCCTTTCCGCCGAGCAAGGTGGCAGGAGCGCGGTTGCTTCGCATTCGCCAGTTCTTGGCCAGTTGAAGTAAGCCGCGGAGAGATGCCAGAGTGGACGAATGGGACGGTCTCGAAAACCGTTGGACGCTTTGCGTCCCCTGGGTTCGAATCCCAGTCTCTCCGCCAGATACACCCCGACCCGCCTTCTCGGACTTGCAGCTCTTTTAAGCAAGAGAATTAGATCACTCCCGCGCCACGGCCGGGATGTGGGGCACATTTTTGTGTCAGGAGCGTCCCCAAGAAAGGCTGCCGGCACAACGTGTAAGCGCGCTCTTTCTTATCCCGTAACTATCGCCTACCGATAAGGATCGAACCACTCCGGGTCGTCGCGGTTCATAATCTGCAAGAGCTTTGTCGCCTCGATCCAGTCAATATGCCCGTCGCAGAAAAGCAGGTTCGTCCCTCCAGCGTGCCTTAGCCAGCCGTCGAGGTCGGCTATGTCATTCTCGTGCCCTGTGGGGATGAAGCTGCCATCGTTAAGCGTCATCTCGCTCTCGTCAACCAGCAGGATCTTCTTCGCAGGGTTCCTGATCTGGGACACCCTCACTCCCATGAGCACAGTGGATTGGTCATCCAGGTGGTAGTTCATCGAATAGCTCAGTCCGCGTTTCATTCCCACGGGGCCGACCGTCGGGCACAGGTAGATGTTCTTTCGCGGGTCCGCGTACCAGTCTGCTTTCATCCCGCGGCCGCCCCCGTAGTGGCCGACCCGCTCCATTCCTGTGACATAGGGCCACAGCGCCCCTTCTTCTATCCGTATCCTGATGCACGCTGCCGGATCGGTCTGCGGAACGGAAATGATGTTGCCTCCCCATGTCCAGTCGAATTCCATATTTCTGTCGCACCGCCCTCCTGCCGGGAGATGCCCGTCGTGTTCCCTGGCGAAGGCTGCGAAAGCGCCCCAGAGCGTTTTCATGTTGCTGATGCATCTTGCACGATGGATCTTCTCTCTCGATTGAGAAAGCGTCGGAGGGACCGTAACCGCGATAAACGGCGCGCAAAGCGCCAGGGCCATAATATCCACAGGTCGTATTCTGTTCATCTCACTTCACCTCGTCCGAAATGCCAGTGTTTCACTCGACCGTTCCAACCCTGTAAAACAGTTGGCCCGGTAACTCTGTTACATATCTATCCACCCATCTGTGCAACCCGGTCTGGTCCGCCTCCACGCTTATGCCAGGAGGCCAGGGTTCGTGGATATACTGTTTCCACTGTAAAATGAATCCTGCCGACGGGCCGCCAAGCCAATATAGAACAATGCACCTGCGACCCTCCGAGTCGGTTTCGATGGTCACGTGGGCCATTCTGGCGTACTCTCCGACACCCTCTATGTTACCCGTTCCTCCAAAAGCCCCCATGTCGCACCGAGAACCATCCTCGTCGTTGTAAACTGGGTCAGGGTTGCCGGCATCTATGCACGGTGACCCGGACTTGAGATGGTAATCCCCGCTGGCGGCATCAACGAACATGGGCGGCGTTGATATGTTTCCGCCCAGGCCCGAGAAAGATGGGTCTTCAATGTTTGAGTAACTTACCTCCGGGCGCAGACGACCGGAAAATGCCAGGCCATTGCCCCATACAATGGAATTCATTACCAGGGGAAGCGCTTGTCGAGGAGCGACCTCCTGGCAGTGAACGCCCCCCGCTCCTTCGCTCGCCGAATTGTCGGCAATCGTACAGTTGACAAGAACTACTGGGCCTTCCTCGCAGAAGACCGCCCCTCCTTGTTCTGCTGCATTTTTTGACACGACGGTGCGGACGAGCCGCGGCTCGGAGGACCAGCAGAAGAGTCCCCCGCCCTCCGGAGCGCTGTTTCCGCTGATCACACAATTTGTGGCGACGACTTCCGACGCCCAGGCATATATCGCTCCGGCACCCTCCGCAGCAGAGTTGCCGCTTAGTTCGCAACCGCTGATAACCGCCGAAGATTCGTCGAGGAAGATTCCTGCACCGAAAGTCGCGGAATTCCCCGTGATCTTGCAATCCTTGACTGTGACAGAGCCATAGGAACAATAGATCGCTCCCACCGCGTCAGTGTTGGAGTTTGTGACCGCGAAACCCTCTATCCTGAAGTGGGTCCTTTCCCTCTCAAACGGCGGGTCCTTTGGAGACACAGTTTCGTACCTCCGACCGGTGAAAGTAACCGCACAGGGCCCTGACGCTGCGTCTATGGTCGTCACGTCAGCCCCGGAACCGATCAGCGATAAGCTTTTCCTCATCAACAGCTTTTCAGCATAGTGACCCGCAGAGACCCACACCTTTTCCCCTTCCCCTGCGGCCTCAATCCCTTGTTGGATCGTTTTGAATGCCGTCTCCGGCGTTTTCCCGTCCCCCGATTCTGTAACTGAGCCGCTAACGAACCACTCTGCACCGAACGGCGACGAAGGATTGGAGACAAGGAAAAACAGGAATGCGCCGAGAACAACAACTCTGACAGACATCCTTATGTCCTCCCGTGTTGCCGGTTCTTTTTCCCCTCAGTGAGTATTAGCTCGAGGGCCGCGGTGCGCTCCGATTGTCCCTTTGTTTTGAACCTTCACGTTGTCACTCGAAAGCATTTCGCCGTACCACCTCCGCGATGATAGCGCGCAGGAACCACGGTGTCAAGATTCGGCGATGAGCCGACATATCAAGGGCCGGTCAGCCCGCTCCAGCGCAGGGTCACGGCATCTCGTCTCAAAACGCGGGTGTTGTAGCGGCTCAGATATTCCGCATAGGCAGGGTCGTCCGTTATTCCTTCCTCGGCGCCGAAGGGGTATCCTTTCATGGCTCGATAGGGGAGAGGCTCGACTCGGTCACCCGTAAACGTGCTCGGATTGGCGTCCTTAATCCAGCCATCCAGCCTGAGCACGTAATCTCGCTTTTGCCCGGAAGAAACCTCCGGCGGGGCGGGAAAGGTCAAGGTCAGTTCATCTCCGGGGCCGAAAACCACGAGGCGGTCATCAGCCCCGGTGAGGAGCGGCAGAACGACTCCATATCGGGTTAGCAGCCCCTGCTGTGGGTGATACGGCGCCTCGACCGCAACGCCGCCGTCCTTTTCTTAACCTTCTTTAGGTCTGCACTCATCTCGAAAATCCGGCACGGTGCGGGCCGCCTCCATCTCGTTCATCAGTTCCAGCATCTGGGCATTGAGCCGAACCCACGCCGCCCGGGCGCGACGGAAACGGCGGTAGTTCTCCGTCAGCCGTTTCACCCTCGCCAAGTAGCGACGCCGCACGTTCCAGGTGCGGGTCTTGCCTTTCACGCTGGCCGAAAGCTGCCGGCAGGTGTGCTTCTCACCACGCGCGCACTTGCACCGCGGCTTCCCGCAGGTACGCTGCACTTCGATGAGGGTGCCCTTCAGAAGTACACACCGCCCCAACAGCACCCGTTCGACCGCCTGCCGTTGCCTGGCCAATTGCGCAATGCGCTGCCGCGCCTGGGCGCGGCTGATTTGTGATAAGGGGCTCATTGTTCTTATACACCATGGTATCATAACCCATATAAGAATCAATACAAAAAAAGGGGGGAAATCAATTTTTCGGCATCTCTTCGCCCAACGGCTCAAAAATGTCCCATTTTCCTCGCAATCTCCGCCATCTTCCCTTATGGCAAAACTTCAGCCAGGCATTACTTCGCGAGATTCTCGTCAAGGAAGTTTCATTTTTCTGGGAACACCGGGCCTAAGATAAACCGGCTCCACCATTTTCTCCGGGTGGAAAGTGCCGCCTGCTACTTCAAGGCTCGCTCTGCGAGCGATGTATTCCGCGCTGGGGAAAACAGGATATTTCTCCATCTCGCAATCGGCCGGGAGGCGTGCGGCAAGGTGCGGCGAAATCGCTTCGGAGTCCGGACTGATGATGAGGGACGCGGGCGTGAGCTTTCGGGGAAGCTGTTCCCTGTCCACAACGCAAAGAGGACTAACCTCCTCGATTGCGGAATGCGGATTGCGGATTGCGGATTGGCGCGGCCCCCCAACGGCCTCCTTGCGGTTTTCGGGGCCGAGGTCCCCAATCCGGAATCCGGAATCCGAAATCTGAAATCTGTATGCGGCGTGGTAATACCCTCCCATCTTGGCGTCAACAACAACCGACATGGTCCCCGGATAGTCTTTTCGCCGGTAGGCAATTGCCTCAAGGGAACATATCCCGACGAGCGGTTTGCGAATGGCAAAGACCAATCCTTTGCCAAAGGCGATTGCCACACGGACCCCCGTCAAAGAGCCGGGGCCAACGCCGACGCCGATACAATCGAGCTTAGCGAGCGAGAGACCTGCTTTCTCCAGAGCTGATTCCAGGGTCGGCAGCAGTCTCGCTGAGTGATTCAGCTTCGCGTCAATTGTGTCCTCGAGCAAAAGCCGGTCGTCTTGCACGAGGGCTAAAACCCCTGTCCTTGTGGAAGTATCAATTCCCAGACTGAGCATCGCTTCCCTCTGCGCCTCTGCGCCTTTGCGTTAAGGAATCGGGATGTTCTCTTTTGCGCAGGGCGACAATAAACCCGCCCCCGAGCGGCGCCTATCAAATCCTCTTGATAATAATAGGCACAAACAAGGAAAGGCAAACAGTAATTTCGCTGAGGTTCGGCTGTGTCTGGGTCGCATGACATCCCAGCCACCGCGCGCATGTCGCAACTGCCGTTCACTCCTTACGCGGCTCGGGTCCGCGCTTGTACGAGGGTGTGGCTGCGAAATCATGGCATATCCGGCAGGCTTCCTTCAATCTCCTCCCTGTCGTCCTTGCGCCGGACCTGCCCCGCCCTTAGCCACCGGCTTCAGCTGGTGGTCATCGGATAGGTCGGCTCCGTCGTGGGAGCCGGCTTTAGCCGGGCTTCTCGCTTAGAGGATTCATCCAAATTCTGCCATCCAAACACAGCCACACGCCTTCCGGCCAGCGTCATTTTCGGCCACGAGGAGTGGGTGCAGAGCGAAAACGATTGTCGAGACGTGCCGAAACATGAGAGAGGTTATTTTGGAGGGGACTGCTGCGGTTGATTCTGCCCGTTGACCTCTGTCAGGCGGATGATGAAAGTTATCGGGCCTCGCCGCTGTGATGTGGTCTGCGTGCGCTCAATGGCCTCGCCTGATTCCGGCTTCGTAGCGGGCGGGACGGACGGCTGCGCGGGAACACCGAATCTGCCCAACACCGACTCGTAAGCTTGAGCCTTGAGTTTGACGAGAAGGGCATCCCCGTACGCGGCGCCGGAAGCCAAAATATACTTGCTTTCTTCCCGAGTGGCTGGCTCAACGGCGCCGCCAAGGTCGGCGACCATCTTTTTGATCTGGGCAAGCGCTTTCTTGCGATCCTTTACTTGCAGGACGAGCTCCGGGATAGCTTCTCCCCCGGCTTCCTGCCAAGCGAGGAGCACGCCCCCATTGACTCTGCCGGCGCTGGACAGGAAGTTAAAGAACGACAACGTCTGGTCATGTTCAGTCGTCTCGCGCCCTTCTTGGAAAGCGGTATCGGACGCACGAGCTCGCGAATCGCCATTGGCGAACCACGCGGCTTCTCTTTTCTTCCCGTGCTTCTCATCGAAAGCTGATGTCACTCCTTCCTCGATCCCATTGACCGGGAGTTCTTCATGTGCTCTCTCAAGCTGAAGGGCGTTCTGTAGCCCCTCCTCTCCTTCAGGTGTGGTTCCTCTTTCTGGCATGGCGGGGAGGGAATGATTCTTGGCTGCCTCGTCTGCGACGCCGGGAGTCGTCTCCGCCTTTTCTCCGGCGGGACGCAGTTTTTTCGGCGTGTCTGCACCCGCCAGAGCCATCCCATTGGTACTGACCGTGGCATCGGCTTCCTTCGCCGGAGGCGAGAGCTGGCGACTGCGGATAGACCTCCCCGCTCCAGCAAGTCCAGCTTTTTTCTCCGCCTGCGGCATATAAACCGTACCCGCCTGAGCACCCCAGCTCTCAGTCTGCGACTTTGGCTTCTCGACCTGAAGTCCGACTTCGGCAGCGTGGGCATCTGTCGCCGCCAAGCCTGCTTTGCCAGCAATAGGCGGGGACACTTGGGCGCCAGCCGCGCCTCTCGCCGGCGCCTTCAACCGCCTCAGCCCATTTTCCTCATAGTTGAGGCTCGCCAGTCGAGTGTGATATCCTCTTTCTTGCTTATCCGCCTGAGCCAAGCTTTTGGCCTTGTCGCCGTCAAAATCCTTGTGAGCCACGATGCTCAGCTCGCGGCTCGCTTCGGGGACTAACTCTCCGAGACCTTTGGAATCGCGAGCAAGCTCCCTCAGCTTCTCGGCTTCCTCGGTCGGATAATCGGGGGTCGGCTCACGTGGGTAAGTGCGGGCGAGAACTTTCGGATTGCGGCTCTCCGCCATCGGATAGCGGGTCGTCCGTTCGGGCGGAGAGAGTTGCCTGTAAGCCACCCAAATCCCGAATGCCGCGAGGACGACGCACCCCACCGGAACAAGAACTCTGGCCGTCGCTGGCCGCGATAACAATCGCCCCAGAACGTGCCGCCTCTCGATTCTCTGCCTGACCTGCTGGAGGAAGTCACTCGGTTCCTCGACCTGACCGGATTCCTTGAGAAGGCGAATGACTCGCCGTATGGACGCAAGCTCCTTGCGGCACAAGGGGCATGTTTTCAGATGCTCCTCGACCTGCTGCCTGTGAGGCGGTTTCAGCTCGCCTTCGGCAAAATCGTCGAGAAACGGTCTTATTTCGTCGCAGTCCATACACTACCACTCCCCCGGCCCGCACGCATCGCCCGCGGACCGGACTTCCCATCGGAAAACAGAACGAAGATGCAATCGGTAATCCGACGCGGATTCTGCTCGTCAGCTTTCCACCACATCTGCGAGCAGTTTTCTGATCTCCGCTCTCGCCCTATGCAATCTCGATTTTATTGTTCCTTCGGCACAGCCGAGGAGCTTGGACATATCTGAATAGGACAAATCTTCCATGTGCCGAAGAACAAGTATCTCTCGATAATTCCGCGGAAGTCTCGCCAAAGACTCCCGGATCCTC
>Ga0315552_1002251_pt1 | contig 11480 bp, 8 predicted proteins | sample SalMarSW160170MG_2_FD_203102 | JGI IMG/M metagenome (GOLD analysis project Ga0315552, IMG submission 203102) | Salt marsh sediment microbial communities from the Plum Island Ecosystem LTER, Massachusetts, United States - Salt Marsh Sediment SW1601-70 ...
CTTACGCCTCTGACGAGGCTAATTTATTGATTTATAATAGTAAGGCCGTAGGCCTTATATAGCATCAGGCAGGGCAGCGCCCTGTCATTGAGCGTTGCATTCTTCTTATAATCTACAGGTATCAGTTATTATGATACTGATATTTTAAAGGAACAGAACGTGGTTCACCGGCGCCCGGAACCAGGTAAATAAACTGGAGATTATGGTTTTCATCTTTCTGGAAATACTCAAGCCGGACAGGGTAGAATCCTTTTTTAAGAGGGATTATATATGATTTAAGACTCTCATCAATGTGAATTCCGTCATTATCGATTATTAATTTATTGCCCAACCAGAGTCTGGATCCGTCGTTGGATCCGATAGCCCAGAGATAGTATCCATCCTCCGTGATCTCGACATAACCCTCAAAAAGGCAGGCAAAATCGGCTTTTGCAGTAAGTTTCTTAAGACTGAACAGGCTGTCGGTGATCCCGGTCAGTGATGGTTTAAGTTTCTTAAAATCCGGCATTTTATCCCATGTTCCTTCATAAAATGAATATTTAAATCCTCCGCTTTCAATCTTTTTTGGTTTGGACAATGACGGTAATGTTTCTCCCTGTTCAAAATTACCTTTGGCCGTCACATCATATTTACCGCTTGTGGAGAATGATTTGAACACCAGATGAGCGGGACCCGTCAGGATAAGTGTTGATCCGGCTTTCGGGGATGTTTCGTCAGGTTCAGTTCCATCCATTTCATACCTGAGATCAGTGTAATTATTTGATAAATAGATAGTTGCAGGTTTATCTTTTAATATAATTCCGTTCATCGGATGAAAAGTGATTGAGCCACCCGGATAACCTGAATATGAATATTTAATTCCGTCATACATCGCTTTTAGTCTTACTGAATTATGTTTTTCGTTCGGGAAGGTTGCTGTTTTCCACCTTAAGCTTTGCGGTGCTTTAAGCTTCAACACAGAATCCATACGATCGATTCCCTGATTTTTATAAGTTGATTCTATGCCTGCAATCCATAGCACTTTATCAGGAGGAAGCTCTTGCAGCTTCCCGGAAGCCAGTCTGATAACAAAATCATTATTCCAACTAAGCGGAGGATCCGTAGCATAATATATATCAAATAGTTGAGGTTCAGTAAATATGGTATACATAACAAATACGCCTCCATAGGAGTGTCCGTATAATGAGTTCGTCCCGTTAGTCCTGTAGGCTTTGTCGATATAAGGAATCAATTCATCTTTAAGAAATGCCAGAAATTTATCAGCGCCTCCGGATATTGCCGGACTTGGAACATGTACAGGTAAGAAATCCCTGTCACGCTGATTTGCTCCATTTATATAGGTATTCGGAAGAGCAACAATTATTGCGGGTGGAACATATTCTTCATTTTTCGCAAATCTGTATATAAATGGAAATAAATTCACAACCCATTCACCGTCAGTCAGATATATAACTTCAAATTCTTCAGACGATTCGGTCTGGTAATTTTCAGGCAGGATGATCTTAATTGACCGCCATTCTTTTAAAGCATTTGAATAGATAGAATCGTTTATTGCCGGATTATCCTGGGCAGAAGCAAAATTAATCTGTAAAACAAATAAAATAAGTAATGCCCCCGGAGTGTGTAGAAAAATCCTTTTCATAGATTAAGTTTTAGATGAGTATTAATAATATATAAATACGTATAAAATGTTGGTATGCTGCAATAATAAATGATTATTTTACAATTTTATTACTTTATTAAAAAAATATTATGCGTTTTGAAGCCCGCTTCGATATTTTTGCATTGGTAATGTTGCCGGGAATTTCTCAAGGTATTTTCCTGATCTGCTATTTTCTGAACAGGAATAACCGTAAGAAACTCTCAAATCTTTTTTCCGGGTTTCTGTTGCTGACTTTCGTGAATCTCTCCTTTACTCTGTGCTCTGCGCCCTGTGCCCTGTGCCCTGTGCCCTGTGCCCTGTGCTCTGCGCCCTGTGCCCTGCGCCCTGTGCCCTGTGCCCTGTGCCCTGCGCCCTGTGCCCTGTGCCCTGTGCCCTGTGCCCTGTGCCCTGCGCCCTGTGCCCTGTGCCCTGTGCCCTGTGCCCTGCGCCTATTTCCCCTGAAACGCCACAATACCATCATACTTTGAGTATCCTTTCTCAGTTCTGACTGACATCTGCGGAATTCGGTTGCCCTTCATTGTGGCACAGCCTGTTTCCCCGTATTTGTTTATAGCTACGAATTTCTCACTGGGATAAAAGTTGGGATTAACCTTTTTATACCTGTCAACAATCATCTGAAGAGCATCTTCACAGGCCTGCTGAGGTGTACATCCCTCGCTCATCCTGAGTACAATATAATATGAAGCACACGATTTTATTACGTCCTCACCGCGGCCGGTTGCACCTGCTGCTCCAACCTCATTGTCAACATAGAGCCCGGCCCCTATTATGGGCGAGTCACCCACACGTCCGTTAAGTTTGAAGCTCAAACCGCTCGTGGTTGTGCAGCCTGCAATATCTCCGTTTATATCAATCGCCAGTACGTTTGTTGTACCATAATGATGCTCAATATCAGGGAAATCATGCCGGTACGACTCTTTCTTCTGCAGGTTCTGCAGATGTTCCGGAATGCCCCAGTCGTCTGCTGGACTCATCTCTTCTTTCCAGCGAAGCCATATTTTACGGGCTTTTTCGGTGAGCAGGTTCTCCTCCTTAAAACCCCAGACTTTTGCGAATTCCAGGGCACCGGTCCCGACAAGAAGCACATGATCAGTATGCTGCATAACTAGTCTTGCAACTGAAGCAGGGGTCTTTATATTTTCCAGCGATGCTACTGCTCCCGCCGAATAGGTCTTCCCATCCATGAATGAAGCATCAAGCTGAACCACACCTCTTTCATTGGGCAATCCTCCGTAGCCTACACTTGTATCTTCAGGATCAACCTCAATAACATTGGCTGCCTTTTCAACAGCATCAACTGAGGAACCTCCGTTTTTCAGGATCTCCCATCCTGCTTCCATGGCTCTCCGGCCCGTCTCATTTGTGTGACTGGTAATGATAAGAGGTCTTAATCCTTTCCCCTTTTCCCGGAAAGAAAATCCGGTAAGAGCCGGAACGACCAGCGCACCTGCTCCCATACCTATTGTTTTATTTACAAACCTGCGGCGTGAAATGGTCTTTTTCATAGTAGATTATTATAAATAGTTACTATCTGAATTATTTTAAGTTCATATCTGTAGTTACCATAATCGAAGCATTACTTTTTTTATCCCATACCTTAAGTTCGCAATGCAGCGGATTATTGAAAAAAGTGCCGGTAATTTTAAAATGAGCAGATACCCTTGAAGTGAAATCCGATATAGCTATTCCTGTTTCATTGTACCCGGCGAACAGATCATCATAATCCAGAACAAGATTATTCCGGGCATCAACAGCTTTCATCTCAAGTCCGGGAAAAACATATCCGTTTTCTTTTTTGAATCCTGTTAATCCCTCGATAATTACATAGATATTATCTTCAAAATCTATCTTATTATCAGTTATAACCTTATTCTTACCCTGTGAAAAAATGTAAACCTCATCACAGGTAACATTTGAAGGTTTCACTTTGATGTTTTCATTTTCGATAACATTAAAATCGAAGCTTGTTGTGAACGTCCCGTCTCCTTTTTTATCGCTGATATTGACGATCATTGTGTATTTGCCTTTCGATCTCAGCGGAGATGCAACAGTCAGGTCAGCGGAAAGCTTAAGCGGTGAATAATTCATACCTTCAGTATATCCCTCATAAAGATCATCTGCCCTCATCAGTGTATCGCCATCCTTTTCCCTGATTATTATCTCCATCCCCGGAAAAACATTCCCGTTTTCAATTGCAAATCCGGTGATGTCGTTAAAGAAAATGACAAAAGTCTCTCCGTAGATGAAGGTATTTCTTTTTGTTTCATCATTGTCAACAGCAATATATACATTATTGCACGAGAGATCTTTCCCGGCAGTTGTTAGTCCTGAAATAAGATCCTTCCCGGTTGATCTGCTGAATTTGCATCCTGTGAATACTACTGTTGCCAGCAATATAAAAAATATAATCCTTAGTTTGTTTTTCATTTTTCCGGTTATTAGTTTTTCAGAACATTATCCAGTTCATTTTTAATTAATTCGGTCCATATTTTATATCTCCGGGCGTTGAGTTGAAGTTTATCAGGAGTCTTTAAAAATTTTTATTATTGCCAGTTGCGGGGAGTAGATTTCGTTTATTATCTTGCGTGCCGGTTTCTACAAATATAAAAGCAATTATCAGCATTGGAAACCAGATAAAAATAATTATTAATATGAATGATCAGTCAATTACCACCAGGGATAGTTTTTCAGGCAGGTTTGCAGTAGTAGCTGCTGTTGCAGGATCGGCGATAGGTCTTGGAAACATCTGGAGATTTCCTTATGTGGCAGGTGAAAACGGGGGAGGAGCATTTCTGCTGGTTTATTTGATATGTATTATAGCTATAGGTATTCCGGTAATGACATCAGAATTTATAATTGGACGGGCGGCCCAGAGGAATCCTTATGGAGCATTCAAAGCGCTTGCACCCGGAAAACCATGGTTCCTTATCGGACTTATGGGTGTTGCGGCTGCCTTCATGATACTTGCTTTTTATGCAACAGTTGCCGGTTGGACACTCGAATATTTCTACCAGTCGATCACAGGCAACCTGGCGGGAAAAAACAATGCTGAACTTACCGGTATGTTTGACAGATTCCTGAAGGGTTCTTTCCGCCCTCTTTTATGGTTTGTGATATTTATGGGATTAACAGGAGCCATAATCATTTCAGGTGTCAGAGAGGGTATTGAAAAATATACCAAGGTGATGATGCCTTTTCTCCTTCTCCTGCTTATTTTTTTATGCATCAGGTCTCTTACACTCCCGGGCGCAAAAGCGGGACTGAAATTCCTTTTTTATCCCGATATAAGCAAACTTACGCCCAAGGTGATACTTGAAGCGCTGGGACAATCGTTCTTTTCTCTTAGCATCGGTATGGGAACACTGATAACGTATGGCTCATATATAAAGAAAAATGAAAACCTGGCATCATCAGCCGGAATGGTAACTATAGCAGATACTGCAATAGCTATTATTGCAGGTATCGCTATCTTCCCGGCAGTGTTTGCACTTGGCGGTTCGCCTGCCTCTGATACAGGTCTTGTTTTTATTGTATTGCCCGAGATCTTTCAGAAAATGCCCCTGGGTAATATTTTCGCAACATTGTTTTTCCTGCTGCTGGCAATAGCTGCATTAACATCGACAATATCTGTACTTGAAGTTATTGTTGCTTATCTTACTGAAGAGCTTAATATGAGCAGACGAAAGGCGACCATCGCTGCAACACTCTCTGTTTCTGTTCTGGGGGTGATAACAGTACTTTCATTTGGAGCTCTTAGTAATATAATAGTAGCTGATAAAAATATTTTTAGTATCCTTGAATACCTTACTTCCAATATAATGCTGCCGATCGGAGGTTTCTTTATAGTTCTCTTTATAGGCTGGTTCTTTAGTCCTGCTCTGGTGAAGAAAGAATTAACAAATGATGGCAGTCTCAAAGGAAGATATCTTCCTCTTTTCAGGTTTTTCGTGAAATTCATTGCACCGGTTGCTATAGCTATGGTTTTCCTATATAGTCTTGGGATAATTAGATAGGTATGGCGGTGCGATGGTATGGTGGTATAACGGTTTGATCGCACGATCGCACTCGGCTATATCTCATCCGAAAAAACAATCCTCGGCAGATCCCTCATATTATATCGTGATGCCATTACTTCTCCGTATGCGCCAGCCGACCTTATCGCAAATATATCTCCTCTCCGTGCCTCGGGGAGTTCGATGAATTTTGCAAATATATCGGCCGATTCGCACACGGGTCCCACAACATCATACCTGTATAAATGCCCTTTTGATGTGAGGTTCTCGATTTTATGATATGCCTGATAAAGGGCCGGACGAATGAGGTCTGTCATTCCCGCATCGATGATCGCAAATTGTGTATTACTGCCGTTCTTTATGTATAATACTCTGGATATCAGACTTCCACATTGTCCGACAACCGATCTCCCGGGCTCCAGATGAATCTCCTGTCCGGGCTTCAGGTCTACGAATTCATTGATAAGATTGAAATACTCGGCAAACTGCGGATTTTTATCAGGATCTTCATAATCAATACCCAGCCCGCCTCCGACATTGATAACTTTCAGGTAAATATTACGCGATGCAAACCATTCCTGCAGCTCATTAATATGTGCGCACAGACTCTGAAAGACTGACATACGGGTTATCTGTGAGCCAATGTGAAAATGGATGCCTGTAAGGTTTACATTTTGCATTTCCCGTAAGCTTCTGAGGATGTCGTCGAGTTCCCATGTATGTATCCCGAACTTACTTGCTTCAATGCCGGTTGTTATGTACTTATGAGTATGGGCTTCGATTAATGGATTGATCCTCAGTGCAATATTAACTGTTTTGTTCTGGAGTGAAGCAAGATGGTTTATCACTTCAATCTCTTGCAATGATTCACAGTTAAAGCAGAAAATATCAGCCCCGATAGCTGCTTCTATTTCTTTGTCAGTCTTGCCGACACCTGCAAAAACTATTTCTTCGGGATTAAAACCTGCCTCCATAGCTGCGGCAATTTCATTCCAGCTTACACAATCGGCTCCGAATCCATATGATGAAATAATCTTCAGTATTCTTGGATTTGCATTGGCTTTTACTGCGTAGTGTATTTTGTATCCCGAGTTTATTGACTCATTTTTCAGGGTATTGAGTGTTACATTGAGCATATCGAGATCATAATAATAAAAAGGAGTGGGCAGATCCCGGAATTTTTCTATTGTTTTATTGTCGATCATGTTCTTAGTTGAAAAGATGTTTACTTAAAAGTCTCAGGGCTTCGGTTTTATTTGATGTGTCAACCAGTAAAGAGAGGCTGTTTGGACTTCCTCCATAAGAGATCATCTTCAGTGGTATGGTATCAAGCGCCTGGAAAATTTCCGGTGCCGAGCCTACCCGTTCTGTCCTGAAATCACCTACTATGCAAATAATTGTCTGGTTTCTTTCCACCTCAACAGATCCAAGTTCCCTGAGGTCATGTGCAATCTCATCGAGATACCGGGGATTATCGATTGTCAGTGATACTGCAACCTCGGATGTTGTGATCATATCGATTGGTGTCCTGTAAGCTTCAAAAATTTCAAAGACTTTCCGAAGGAAGCCGTATGCCATTAACATTCTGTCGGACCTTATCCTCAGAACCGATATTCCGTCTTTTGCAGCAACTGCCTTATAATCAGCGATTTTACTCATTGATGTTATCAGTGTACCCTCATCATCAGGTTCCATCGTATTCTTTAACCTGACAGGAATATTTTTCTCCCTTGCAGGATTGACACTTGCCGGATGAAGTATTTTAGCCCCGAAATATGCCAGTTCGGCAGCTTCATCAAAGGATAATTCACGGATAACTTTTGTATTTTCAACATACCGCGGGTCGTTATTGTGAAATCCGCTGATATCTGTCCAAATCTGGATCTCTTTCACTTTAAGCGCAGTGCCGATAATTGATGCCGAATAATCACTGCCTCCGCGTTTCATGTTATCAATATCGCCGTAAACATTACGGCAGATGAATCCCTGTGTTATAATTATATTTACTGATTTATGTTTCCGCAGCTCCCTGTTTAAGTTTTCATTAATATAGAAATAGTCCGGCTCACCGTCCTTATCGATACGCATGAAATTAAGGGCTGACAGAAGCACTGACTTTATCTCTCTTTCCAGGAGCAGCTGATGGAATAATGATGTAGAGATAAGCTCACCCTGTGCAATGATAGCTTTTTCCTGGAGTTTGGTAAAAACCCTCAGTGTGAAATTATTAATGTAATCAAAATGAGAATCGATGAGCTCATGACCGGTTTTGCGGAAAGGATCAGTAGCATACAGGTCATGAACAACCTGATGGTATGCTGCCCTCAGAGCCTCAATTTTTGAAGAAGCCTCATTGACATTGCCTGTATAAAGCAGATCGGTGATCTCAACAAGGCTGTTTGTAGTTCCTGACATTGCGGAAAGAACAACTATCTTCCTGTCCTTATCGGTTATTAACGGGATAAGCGCTCTTAATCTGTCGGGATTCCCTACAGAAGTCCCTCCGAATTTCATTATTTTTATAATGTCCATTTTCCTTTTTAATAAAAAAACCTGCACATCCTGCAGGTCTCAGCATCAAAAAAATTCTTACAATTATGATGCGGACCTTAATAAGGATGCATAATAAGCCAAAACGATTTTATAATATGCTTGTACATCGGATAACAATCAGGGAGCAAAAATATACTTTTCCTTAATATGATATATTTTGATTGGATTTTTTTTGAAAATTTTGTTACTTTTGCCCCGCTATAAAATGCCCAGATGGCGAAATTGGTAGACGCGCTAGTTTCAGGGACTAGTGTCAGCAATGATGTGCAGGTTCGAGTCCTGTTCTGGGCACTATACCTTTCGTCGCCCAGATGGTGAAATTGGTAGACACGCCAGCTTGAGGGGCTGGTGCCGGTTACGGTGTGCAAGTTCGAGTCTTGTTCTGGGCACATTATTAAGCCAGGTCACAAATGACAACCTGGTTTTTTGTTTTATCAGGTATAAAACATATCCACTCACTCAAAAAATCTTCTTATCTGTAAAGGAAATTATTACATTTGTCCGGACAGGTTCAGTTTGATCTGCTAAAATCAATATATGCAACAAATAAATGATTTTCTCGTGATGCTCGACGGCTACATTGGAGGGCATCCGTGGTTTGTAATTCTGTTGTTGGGCACAGGGATCTTTTTTACACTCTATTTACGTTTTCCGCAATTCAGGTACTTCAGGCATGCAGTTGATGTTGTAAAGGGTAAATACGATCATCATCTTGATGTTGGTGATACATCTCATTTTCAGGCTCTTTCAACTGCTTTGTCGGGTACGGTAGGTACAGGTAATATTGCCGGTGTGGCCCTGGCAATACACCTGGGAGGTCCTGCCGCTCTTTTCTGGATGCTGGTTACAGCGGCCATTGGGATGTGCACAAAGATGGTTGAGGTTACCATATCTCACAAATACCGTGATATCCTCCCGGATGGAACAGTATCAGGAGGTCCCATGTATTATATGAAGAAGAGACTGAATATAAAGACGAAATCAGGCAAAGTGATCAAAACAGGTGCCTTTATGGGCGCTTTTTTTGCCGCAGCAACAGTATTGTCTTCATTCGGAACCGGAAGCCTGCCTCAAATTAACAGCATATCCAACTCAATATTTGCAACATTTGGTTTAAAGCAGATAATCACCGGTGCAATATTATCTGTTATTCTGGCCTTGATTATTATTGGAGGAATAAAAAGGATTGCCAAAGTTACCGAGAAGCTTGTCCCTGGCATGGCAGTTTTTTATTTTATTGGCGCACTCCTTGTGATCGGTACTAATTATCAGAATATTATTCCATCATTCTTATCAATATTTTCAACAGTTTTTACAGGTACTGCTGCTATTGGAGGTTTTATGGGTGCATCAGTAGCATACGCAATTAACAGAGGTGTAAATCGAGGTCTCTTTTCAAATGAAGCGGGACAGGGTTCAGCGCCTATAGCACACTCGGCGGCAAGAGCCCCTGAACCGGTATCGGAAGGGATGGTTGCAATACTCGAGCCGTTCATTGATACTATCATTATTTGTACCCTTACCGGCCTTGTTATTCTCTCTTCGGGAGTATGGCATGAGAAGATTGAAAATCAATTTCAGAGTGCCGATATGACTTTCCTGAACCGGATCTATGATGAAAACATACCTGAGCAGAAGCAGGTGGTACAGGATTATATCAGGAAGGGAAAAACACTTCCTCTCTTTGACGGGCAACTGGAAATCGTTGAGGGAAAGATGATAACGCCTGTTTCGCTTATAGCTGCACGATCATTAGCCGAAGACTTTACATTCTATGACAATAAAGAGCTCTATACGGGCGAGATCGATGTTACGGATGGTCAATGGAAACCACCTTCCGCTTCCGTTTCCGTTACAGGTAAATCGCTGATACACAGTGCCCCGCTAACAGCAGAAGCTTTCAGACACAGTGTCCTGGGCGACTGGGGTAAATATATAGTGAGCATAGGATTGCTGCTTTTTGCATTCTCCACTGCCATCTCGTGGTCCTATTACGGAGACAGAGCCTTAACATACCTTGTTGGTCCAAAATCTGTAATCTGGTACAGGATCATTTTTGTAATAGCCTTTTTCATTGCATCATTTACCGACACAACAATAATCTGGTCTCTTTCCTATATTACCATAGCATTTATGGCAGTTCCGAACCTTATCGGTCTCTGGCTGCTCAGGAAAGAAATAAAAACAACAATCGCTGACTATTGGGTTGATTTCTCGAAAAAAAAACCTGAAGACAGGATGTCAAAACGATGGCTTAAGAAAGACAGATTATAGAAAAGGGATAATCTGATATTTGAATAATGCTACTCCCGGATTGAATCATAGACTGCCTGAAGGATATTTCCCCGGATGCTGAGATCGGATAACAGGTTATTGTTTCTTGTGGGATTTACCCTGTTGCTCAGGAAGACATAACTTATTTCATATTCCGGATCGATCCAGACAAATGTCCCGGTATATCCCGAATGTCCGAAGCTGGAAGGTGAAGCGCTTTTCGCCGGATAAGCCTCCTCCTGTGGCAGCTCAGCATTGTCCAGAAGAGGTTTGTCAAATCCCAGGCCGCGTCGGTTATCATTTTCAGGATGCTGAACCCTGGTGTATTGCTCCAACACCTCTCTGGCAATGATCTGTTCCCCGCCGTAAGATCCCATACGGCGATACATCTCCATAAGCTTCATCAGGTCGTTGGCGGTGGCAAAGAGTCCCGCATGCCCCGAAATACCTCCCAGCATCGCTGCTCCCTCATCATGAACCGTACCGTGCAGATGCTGCTTACGGAACAGGGAATCGTACTCTGTGGGCACGATTCGGCTTAAAGGATATTTCATCCAGGGATTAAAACATATATCACCGGCTCCCAACTTATTATAAATATTTGCAGTGACATATTCATACCATTTTTCACCGGTCAGCTTTTCAATTATGTCCGGGCAAATAATAAAGGCAAGATCGGAATAGAGATATTTCTTTTCACCCAGCGGTGATTTTTTTATCTCTTTAAAGATCTTCTTCCTGTAATTGTCGTTTATGAAAAGCCACCGGGCAACCTCAAGCGGATATTTGTCAGACGATCTGTAATCAAAGATATTCCTTTTAAACTCCCCGTTTTTTTTTACCGTCTCTTCCCAGAAGGGGATCCATGAGGTAAGTCCGGCCTGGTGAGACAATATATCCGACATAAGAAGCTCTTTTTTGTTTGAATGTCTGTAATAGGGCAGATAGCTTCCAAGGGTTTTATCAGGAGAGAATTT
>Ga0315552_1002256_pt1 | contig 11471 bp, 8 predicted proteins | sample SalMarSW160170MG_2_FD_203102 | JGI IMG/M metagenome (GOLD analysis project Ga0315552, IMG submission 203102) | Salt marsh sediment microbial communities from the Plum Island Ecosystem LTER, Massachusetts, United States - Salt Marsh Sediment SW1601-70 ...
CCTGCTTTCTTGCGAAAGCAAGAAGGGGGGCTCGCTCGGAATGACAGTTTTTTAGGTTTTCCGCAGAGCATTCTTTTTACTGATTTCAAATCTGATTTGATAGGCGCCTCTTTTCAGCCTGTTTTATCCTGAAAGAATATGCTCACAATGAAATCGGCTGATATTTGCCCCTCTTGTTGCCTTTGCTTATCAAGATCGAGCTCCCGAATCTTCATAATGCGTGGTAGCTGCTCAAGCTCCAAGAGATACGAATAAAACGATTTAAAATCGCCCGTTAACTCCATCCTTAATGGCTGCTCTATGTAACCACTATTTTCTTTTTTCTCGAGGGTCCTAATCATCTTAGGTTCGAGATCCTGCTTTTGGGCAATTACAGTTACTTGTTCGAGGACTTTATGGATTTCGCTTGTAGGCGGCAGTTTGCTCTCAAAGAATCTGACGGCATCATGCAACTGCTGAAGCTGTTTTGTGAGGTCCTCTGCGGCGGCTGTGGCCTTCTCGAATTCGCTGAGTTTTGCCAACTTGGCCTCGACGCGTTGCTTCGCCTTGGCAAGATTTCTATTAGCCGGCCTGATCATATACTGGTATCCAACCACCGCTATACCCACTAACAAGATAAAAAACACAGCTTTTCTGAAAGCACTATTCATTTCTCTACCCTCATGTCAGATTTGCCGGACCTCTACGCGTCAAATGATAAAAAACACTATTGAGGTCCATGGCAGTATTAAAAGTGATAAACTGATTGCTCTGCATTGGCTCTGATTTTGTCAACATCCTCCCTGGTCAGATGAGTGTCTTTGCGGAGGTCCGCTGTGAGCTTAAATTTTCTAAAAGTCGCGTCGTCGACTTTGTGCTCTTTCGATTCCACGAGTGAGACACGGTTGAACAAACTTGAATCACTAAGGCGCTCTATATAGGAAGCTACCTGAAGGTCACTGGGCGCCATACCTTCTATATCTATGTGCGTCTCCAATAATTGTTCCCGAGTGATGGCTGTTTGTGCTGGATTATACTCTGCCTGAGCTTCCTGATACTTGCTTTTAGCCGGGGCCGGATGATTTACACGCTTGCCCTCCTTCTGAATGAGCTTTAGCCTCAGCAATGATACACCCGGCGGCAAATTGTTCGTCAGAGATGCCAATAGAATACTTCTCGGTACGGGTTCAAGCAGTTGTGTGGTAGTAAGAGCGGTTTTCATCATCTCTTTGCGTTTTACCTGAAGCTGCTCAAACTGTTTTATAGACTCCTGTATGTGAGTCATTTTCGCATTGACCATCTTTTCCTTGGCATCGAAGTTCCTTCGACGAATCCTTATCGTGAGGAAGGAGCCAGCCAGCGCAGCCATTACTAAGGCCAAAAGGACAAGATATATTAAGTTCGTCCTTCTGGATTCATTGCTTTGAATGTAATCATCAGGAACAAAGTTTATATTGAGCATTTCGTTAACCTACCTCTCTTTGCCGGGTTCGGCACAACCGGGCTGGCTTTTACTGAGCAGTCAGGACAAGCTAAGCCCAAAAGCCACAGCCCAGTTAACACAACCGTTCCTTCTATCGATCGCATAACGACAGTGATCAGCCATCTCCACAGCAGCCAGGCAATCTCCCGCCTGAGCCTGGATTTCCAATTGCTTTGCTATCGCTGTGCATACGTCTTTACTGACTACTCGACCTGAAAGGAAAATCAGGCGCTCAATCTGTGTGTTTCTGTGCATAGAAGCAAAGCTGCGTCTACAGGAAGTTAATTCAAGTACGAGTCTTGTAACGACCTTTTCGTCCGTGAGCTGCTTGGCCCCTATCGGTATGGAACAAGCAAAAAGCGGATTCTTGTGTCTGCAGATTACGAGATTCGTACGAGTTGCTTCGATGTCGAGCAGCATAACAACAACATCAAGGTCGTCTTTTCGCCTGCCAAAGAACCTGGCGTAACAATTAGCAAGCGCAATGGGCCAAACACCGATGGACTTAACCACAAGTCCAGCCCTTTCATATATTGCCAAGTGTATGTCAATGATTCTGCGTTCGGTTGACATCACAAGAATGTTGTCCCGATCCGTGGAAATGTATTTTATCAGCGTGTTTTTCTTACTGGGCTGAAACGGTAGCTGCTGTTTTATCTTTGCAAAAACCGCGTCCTGCAATTGGCCATCTGCGGTCTTGGGCATTCTCATCTGGTCGATGAAGACGTCGCTTGATGGCACTGCCGCAGTGACTTCCTTACCGTGAAAATCACCTCTGACCAACGCTTCTCTTACGGCTTCGATGGCCCATCTTTGCCAAGCTGCGCTGCCGGGCTTGACATCCCCCGGCCTATCAACGCGATCGCCGGCAATCAAGCTGATACTCCTTGCTCCATTGGCGAGCTGAGCTAACTTCAGGCTGTCAGGACCGACGTCCACACCAATTGGATACGCACGGTTTTTCAGAAATCCAAACATTTTACGTTCACCCATAAGAGGGGACTTGTAATGAGTATTCGTCCTGCCCTTTGAATGTATGTTATTTCATTGTTACTGCTCAAAACGACCTGGTCCTTGCTAAAAATGCTCATTTCGTCTCGATAGCTACACTAACGCACCCGTACCTACACTACGGGAGGGAGTTAACGTGCTAATTAAAATATATGATATGCACGGCAGGGTAGCCAAACGTACAGTAGAATATTAACAGCGCGCATGGGAGAAACTGATGTGGTCAAGGCAAATTTCCGATAAGATACCGAGCCAGCTTAACAAAAATGCCTTACAACAACTCGATACAGGAAAAAAGCCGAAGCTTCTGCGAGATTGAAAGGTCTTTACGAAAGAATTATCAGGACGGCTGGGCCCGCCAATAAGAATAGGAATCAACCGATTGATATCCATATCAACGTGATAAGCTCTAAGTCGATATTTTTCAGCGTCCTATAATTTTTATTGACATGCACTTATGCTACAGATATACTACACTATAAGGAAAATGGTCATGGGAGGTTCTCTTCATTCGCCTACGCATCGCTGCTCAAGAGTCGAATGTTTCAATCTTTTTATGTGGATGTACAGAAAAATGGAAAGCATCAAAAACACAAGGCACTGGATCTTGACTTATACGCTTGTCATCAATATCGGAGTTTTCGCTATAACAGGAAAAATCTATGCCGATGCCGACTCCTCGCCAAGGGCTGTCGAAATCCTCGACGTAAATAGCAGTGACGGTGTGGTAAACTATCATGCTGTAATCTGTGGTATCGCAGACTATCCAGGCCGGGAGATGGACTTAAACTATACTGACGATGACGCACATGATGTCTATAAGGTGCTAATAGCATCAGCTAATTGGAAAGCTGAAAATATAACACTTCTGGTCGATAGAGCTGCAACAAGAAGTGCTATACAATCAGCTATTGATGATATGTGTAACAAAGCAGATTCCGATGATATATGTCTGTTTTACTTCTCTGGTCACGGAGGAACGGCAGATACTGATTATTTCTATCCTCCCGATGAGCTTGATGGGTTTGACGAGTACATTTGTGCCTATGATTATGATATTATCGACGATGAGCTGGGACAATGGCTTGCTGATCTTCCTACAAGAAAATACATCGTATTTTTAGATACGTGCCGTTCGGGAGAAGACGCAAATCCTATTTCAAACGAATCAATCCTTGATAGTCCAGGCGATGCAAATAGCACAGGCAATATTATCTCGATGAAGGACGATGGTTTTGCCGCTGACATCGCCGCCAACTTTGGTTCCAATTCTGAAATTGGAGCGAAAGATTTTGATGATTATGACCGAGGCGTCGCCGTCGCTGCATGTGAGGCTGATCAAACTTCTGAAGAGCTGTATTACGTACAAAATGGTCTTTTTACTTACTTTCTCGTGCAGGGAATGGCTGGACCAGCGGATGAAAATGGCAACGGCTGGATATCAGCGGAGGAATGTTACGACTATGTTCGACCTCGGGCAGAAAACCTTGATTCTGATTATCTTCTCGATTATTCCAATAATGAACCTAACATTCAGAACGCCAAAATGTACGATGGCCATTCAGGTGAGTTAGAGTTCTTACAACTGCCGAATTGTATTCAGACTCTTGATAATTTTGAAAGTGGCGGTTTCGACGATAAGTGGACGCACTCCGGAGACGCCGACTGGAGTATTACTGACGATGAGAGACCTTTCAAAACGTACAGTGCCGGGACAGGTGTCATTGAGCACAACAGGTATTCTGCACTAAAGCTGACATGGAACTTTCCCGCCGATGGATACGTCACTTTTTGGCGTAGAATCTCATCAGAGCTTCGATGGCAGCGCGAATGGAGCGCTCACTGGAGAGAATGGACATTCTGGTGTTTTATTGATGATCTGACGTTCTACATTGATGATGAACTCGCAGGTGCCTGGGCCGGAGATGGGGATTTGCCAGACGAAGGCTGGGCTAAGGTAGGTTTCCCAATATTTGCCGGCTCCAGGACTCTAAAGTGGACCTATTCGAAAGACAGTTCTTGGTCAGAAGGCTTCGACCAAGCATGGATTGATGATATAAGCTTCCGGTTTCATTGCCAGTGTCCGATGGATGCCCCAGTCCTACAGTCTGAGCCACCGACAACCTTGGGACAAAATAATACGATTTCGTGGGACCCTGTAGCGGTTACCAATAGATACTACGTGCAGTGCTCAAATAATGTGAACTTTGACCTTAACGATCCAAATTATGTTATCAATAGCGGCTGGATCAAAGACACAAACTACACATTTACAGATCTCGATTCAGGTCAGCTATACTGGTACCGCGTGAAGGCCAGACCGGCGGAGACCTGGGTGCAAACGAGCAAGCCTGATTTCGAGGCTAACATGTTGTCAGATACAACCGCGACAAGCGATGGAGATGTAGTATTATTACCAAATTCCATACCTGGCTTAATATATGAGACCAACACGGTAGGCAGCACACGCAAAAGTTACACTAACAATGCGCAGACCCGGCTGGTAGCTTATCATTGCACAAAGCCTTGTACACTGTACATGATAGAGATGCACCTGAACATTCCTGTTGGTAACTCCGTAGAAGCTCAATTTTTAGTGTACGAAGCATATACGAAATCCGGCCAGTACACGCAAATTCATGCCGACAACAAGTCAATTACGGGCGAAGGTGATACATTCTATGGTTCTGGGTATATCGGTATTCCCCTCGAGCCGGGAAGATACTATACAATCGGTGCAGCCTGGAAGCAGGCAGTGACGTACTATTGGGGACAGAGCGATTCAGATGTTGCATTTGGCAATGCGTTCGGCCACGGGGAAATAAACGCCTATCCGCCACGGGACGAACACTCCGCCCCTATTACCGACAACTGGTACTATCACCAGAAAATTACCACAATACCGGATGAGTATGCATCTTCCGGTAGAATAATCTCGACGCAGATCGATTTACCAGCCGGCGATTGGGATTGGACAACAGTGGAGTTCGATGCTAATACACCTGAAGCAACGGATCTTACAGTGGATGTTCTAGACGCCTTTGATAACAGTGTTTTGCTATCGGATGTAGAGCCGGCAATGGACATAAGTGGTATTGATACCAATTCAATAAAATTGCAAGCGAATCTTTCGACCGTCGACCCTACCGTTACACCTGAACTTCATGATTGGTCGCTTACCTACACCAATGCTTCCTGCGAAAGCGAATGGTCCGAGGTAACACAGTCCCTGCAACAGTGAAAACTATGCGACTTTAACGTCAACAAACAATAAGGGCAATTTAATATTAAAGCGCCGTTAAGGCTCAAAAAAACCGCATTTTGCCGATAAGTTCTGCACAAAACATTACATTGAGGACTATTGGCATGGATGCAAAAGAAATCGAGAGCTATTTGTCTGCGTACGATTTTCTCGATCTGGCCTGGAACTTCGGATTATTCAGATTTTAATTTGCGGGTCATTAATTCTTCGATGGCTGTCTGGACAGGCTTATTCTCGAAGAGCACCTCGTAGACCGCTTGGGTAATAGGCATTTCGACATTGTATTTCGCTGCGAGCGCAACGACCGAACTGCAAGTCGCAATACCCTCAACGACCGATTCGGTAGCATCCTGAGCCTGTTGGACAGTCTGGCCTTTGCCTACCCTCTCACCGAACGAACGATTCCGCCCTTTGGGTGAAATGCAGGTTGTCACTAAGTCACCCAGGCCGGTTAGGCCAGCAAAGGTCTGCGGTTTTGCTCCCATGGCCACGCCCAGGCGGGTTATCTCAACAAGACCTCTGGTTAATAGCGCAGCCTTTGCATTGTCGCCTAAACCCGTACCATCGATGATTCCGGCAGCAATAGCGATGATGTTCTTCATGGCGCCAGCTAACTCGACCCCGACAACATCGGTATTAGTATAGACGCGCAGCCAAGGACAATTGAAAATGTGCTGGATGTCCTTAGCAAGTTGCTCATCATCTGAAGCGGCACAAGCGGTCGCGGGGAGCTTTCTGGCAAGTTCGTCGGCGATTGTCGGGCCGGAGAGGACGGCGTATCTCGCCGCTCGTCGCTCCGCCGTTAGGCGTCCTGTGGAGTGACTCGTGACTCGTGTTTTACTACCTAACACATCTGCAAGTATCTCTGTGGGGCGAAGGAGGGTATCATTTTCTATGCCCTTGGCAACTGAGACAATCGGGACACCGATGGGGATATATTCCTTCAGACGGGTCCAAACGGAGCGCATAAACTGTGAGGGCACAGCAGAGACAATCAAATCAGTACCAGCCATTATGCATTCATCATCAGGCTCAAATATGAGGGTCTTCGGAAATTTATATCCGGGCAGGAATTTCTTGTTTTCACGCGCCTTCTTTATCTGCGCCAACTGTCGTCGGTCATAACCCCACATCCGTACATAGCGTATGGCGTTTAGCGTATAGCGTTCAGCGTTCAGTTTTTCTTTTTGTATCCGCTCTACGCTATTACTATCCGCTATTTTTTCGCAGAGCAAGATTGCTAGGACGGTGGCCATTCCGCCGTCGCCGATTATGGAAATCGTCTCGTATTTCGTATCTCGCATTTCGTATCTCGTATTGTGTATCGTGTATTGCGTACATTGAATTGAATCGTCTTCTTATGCGATACCCGATTCGTACGACGCACAACAAGCAAGCATTAGAGCGACCATTTGCAGATATGTCAATCATGATATGATGCCACCCTACCACTAATACTGATTGTGAATAATCAATGCGCTTATTCTTGTCATTTCGAGCGATTCAGCCTTTAGCCCTGAGCGAGGTCGAAGGCCAAGCGGAGTCGAGAAATCCCTCGGCTTGGCTCGGGACAGCCATGTAGCCATGTAGGGTGGAGCTTGCCCCACCGTTATTTTATCGGTGGGCTGACTCGTGCTACGTAGCGAAGTGCTACTTCGCAGAGTAGTAAGTCCACCCTACATCTAAACCAGATTTCTCCGCTCCGTTCGCTGTGCGAACTTCGGTCGAAATGACAAAAGCGCAAATATCAAGCACAATTGGTATAAGTAGGTGGTGGTGAGAAGCTTGGTTAATTCTGGATGATATCAATGGCTTCGGGGTGAAGTCGTTGCAGGCTTGGAAGCTGGTTTCGGCCAAGTCTTGCGTCGATCAGGACAAAACTGTCTAGGTACCGCTCGCTTACAATTGTGCCGTGTGCCCGCAGAAAGCTCTGGACCTTGCCGTTGGATTGACTACTGCTGACGCGGAGTAAAAGCTCACCGCCCTTGTACTGGTCTGTAACAGCCTGGCTGAGATAGTTCAAGCCAAGGTGCATCTTGGCTGATATGCTAATGGCGTCAGGAAAAAGAGTTTGCAGCATCTCGAGCTGGCTGATGTTCCTAATAACATCAGTCTTGTTGAGCACCTTTAAGGTTGGCTTTTCGGCACAACCAATCTCAGCTAAAACACCATCTACAGAATCGATCTGGTTGAGCGCATCGGTGTTCGAGACATCAACAACGTGCAATAGCAAATCGGCGTTGACGGCCTCTTCGAGAGTGGCCTTGAAGGAAGCAACCAACTGGTGAGGTAAATTCTTTACAAAGCCGACCGTGTCGCTTAAGAGAACCTCAACGCCTTTGGCTGGCGACCACTTTCTCGTGCGAGTGTCCAGTGTTGCGAAAAGCCTGTCTTCGACAAATACGCCTGCATCGGTAAGTGCATTTAAGAGGGTACTTTTGCCGGCATTTGTGTAACCAACCAAACATATCTTGAACAGACCTTCACGAGCTTTGATCTCACGGATTCTGCGCTTGTCGATGCTGGTGAGTTCATGCTTGAGTTCTGTGATACGCTTATTAACCAACCGCCGGTCAATTTCAAGCTGTTGCTCACCTGGGCCTCTGGTTCCTATACCACCAACGACGCCAGCAGCGGTTGCTCCACCTGCACCTGCTACAGCGTCAAGGTGAGACCACATTCGAGTCAGTCGGGGATACGTGTATTCGAGCTGAGCCAACTCAACCTGTAGCTTGGCCTGCTTCGTCTTTGCCCTAGTAGCGAAGATGTCCAGTATCAACTCACTACGGTCCAGAACCTTGATCCTGATGATCTCTTCAAGCTCGCGAATTTGAGCTGGTGAGAGGTCGTTGTCGAATATCACAACGTCCGCGTTGAAACGTTTGACTCGCCCGGCAAGCTCGGTAGCCTTGCCTTTGCCAATATACGTGGCAGGTTTTATCACGCGAATTTTCTGCTGAAACCTGTCGACGACGACAGCCCCTGCGCTTTCAGCCAGGGCGGTAAGTTCAGCTAAATCGTCTCCGTAGTTTATACTCCGCAGGACAGCAGCTACGAGTATGGCTCGCTCTTTTCTGACTCTAAGGGTCTGGCGCAATTTCTCCAACTAAAGTGTACCTCCAAAATTGCACATATATTATAACACATTTATCCATACTATTCAAGAAAAGCAAACAGCATTACAAAACATGCTAAACATTGCGAAGGGCCAAATTCTCGTGGTTTTTAGGCCTGTTAGACCCAAAATATGCAGGGCAAAACGAAAGTGTAACGAACTTAAAGCATGAACAAGATCAGCCAGAGCCGTTGGCTTGATACCGACCGGAGCGCTTCAGAATAAACGGAATCTGTTTACCAGCAAAAATTTACCGACAGAGATTTTTTACTTGAAAGACGACAAAGTTTGGAATAATCTACAACGTGTGGCGACAATGGGTGAATTTGAAGTCGCTACCATCGGAATAGATTTTCTTTATTTGTGAAGATTTAAGGAGTCTGCTAAGTGCTAAAAGTTAAAGTCCGCTCAGGTGAGTCAGTTCAACAGATGATAAGACGCTTTAAGAAGCTGTGTGAAAAAGAGGGTTTGATCAGGGATATGAAGCGAAACGCCTACTACGAGAAGCCCTCAGAGCGAAACCGCCGGCGTATGCGTAAGGCACAGAGGGTTTCCAACCGCTAAAGCGGCCCGCTTTTGTCACAGCTTTTTTGCTTTTTTCGACCGAGCAAGCAGATTAGTGTAAAGCATGCTCGGTTTTTGTTTGTTAAACTCCCAGGCACAACATGCAAGATAATACCGAATTTTTAACGAGTACAACGATGCAAAAGGATTCTACGAAGATATCGTTGCAAGAGCGATGACAGATGTGCCGGCATTGTTGGACCGACTTACGAATCCGACATAGGCCAAAAGACCCAGTCGCCATCGTCAGACCACATCCTTGGTTTGCCCTTACTATCGAGGCCGAGCCGACCTCCATCATCTTCAAAATCGCTTCCGAAGCTGTAGAGTAAAAAACTATCATCGGTTCTCTTGTAAACCAACGGACCATCGCCAAATGGATCTCTCGGAAGACTGTCTAAACATCCGGTTGAAATCAGCTCATTAAGATTCTCCGGATACCGACCCTGGTCTTTCTGATACCGCATAATTGCCAGTAGAGTCAACAAACCAACCCGGTGCGTTTTTAGTCGCCAAGCTAACTGGCTTACACGTTCGTGTGCAGGCTCAACAATGTTCAACATCAAACTTGTCTGTTCAAGAGCTACACTCCATTCATTAGCGGCCGTAGACCCATTATGCAGGTCCCACGGTGTTATATCAAGCAACCTGTCAACTTGCTCAAAATATTTGTCAATTTGCGCAATAGTCTCCAGTCTGCCGGGATAGCTAAATGTAAGTAATTTAAAAAGGCTATCCTTCCAATCATCAGTTGCTACGTAAGGCAAACCCCAGATTAAAACACGCCCATCTCCTTTACCATCATCGGTAAAAGTCCGTTGAATTTCGTCATACCAAAAAACTTTTTCGCCTGTCAGACTAATAATTGGCTCATGCTCTTCGACTTGCACAGCTAATTCTTCCTGCACCACTTTTAAGCTGTCTACAGGCACATCAACATTTTTTAAAATTGTGCTAATTTCACCAAGGGCGAGAGCTTCAATTGCTACACCGACCAACTGCTCAATCAGCAAACCCTGGCCGTGTAAATGATCACCAACTCTCTGTAAGACGGTGCAGTTTTCAAAGGCAGAATCGATATTCCCATTGTAAGCTCGAAGCCGAATCTGCCAGCGCATGGCAAAGGCTAAATGTCTGTAGACCGGCAAGGCATCCATAACGTTCGGCATAAGAGTTTCTACTAACCGTCCCTCGCCGCTTTTCTGATAACGATTCCAATAGCATGGGTGCTGGGCAGCTATTCTTAGTGTTTCAAGAGATTTTTGATTGTCTTGGAGCCATGAGTCTAAAAGTTGTAGCTGGGCATCATTAAAATCTGCCGGCCATTTTGCGGTGCTTTCTTTCAGCCAGTCCGGCATTTCTACATAAAGCTCCATAGCCTTTTCATAATAAGGTCTTGCATTATCCGCCTCATCCCTATCAGTCCGTATAAACTCGGTCAGCCAATCGGCATAATTTACACTCAGGGTCGGCCTTCCAATAATCAGAGGGCTACTACAGATAAGTAAATACAGAAAGATGACTGAAAAAACTTGAAGGCCTCGTACGAGGACTTTTTTCCATAGTGGTCGGCAGCGTTTTTTGGCGCGGCGCATAAGAACTGCCAGCAGCTTGGCATCGCCGAAATCCAAAATCAATTGCTCAGCCCTTTTTTGTCTTTCTTCGTCACTTTTGCAATCGCGCAATTCATCCTCGAAATGCGCTACCAATTCAGCCTGAACATCGGCCCGGACCTTCCTGCGATAACGCATCTTTTTGAGTACCAGCTTTATAAAATCAGAGGCTGATGCAGGCAAATTTTGCGAATCTTTATATATTTTTTTCTTTGCCATAGTGACCTCGGTTATATTCTAGTGCTCTGTCGTAGGATGTTTGAGGGATTGTCATGCTGAGCCGAAGGCGAAGCATCTGGCCTTATCAATTGAGATTCTTCGCTTTGCTCAGAATAACAGTCATCATTTATCTTTAGACAGAGCACTAGTGCCGTTTCTAAAAAGAAACTTTCACTTTTTGTCATTCCGCACCCATTCGGCTGCGCTCAGGGCAAGCTTTGATGC
>Ga0315552_1002258_pt1 | contig 11459 bp, 8 predicted proteins | sample SalMarSW160170MG_2_FD_203102 | JGI IMG/M metagenome (GOLD analysis project Ga0315552, IMG submission 203102) | Salt marsh sediment microbial communities from the Plum Island Ecosystem LTER, Massachusetts, United States - Salt Marsh Sediment SW1601-70 ...
CATTCTTGACATCTTTGTAGAGCGTGGTTATGCTTGCCGACGTAGGCCGTGATCAGGATTATTGCTACGTGCAGGTTGGAATAAAGAGCCAGGGAGTTATATTTCGATGAGAGGACTAAAGATAGCGGGACTGGTTATACTAAGTTTGATTCTCTTCATCTCCCTGACCGTATTTGCTCTGGCATTTTCGCTCAACCGGACCGTACTCAACCCCGATTTTGTCACCGCTGAAGGCGAGAGGTTGGAAATAGCCCCGCTTGCCAGCGAAGCAATGAGTCAGATTTTGCCAGAGGAACTTTCGGGAGAAGACCTTGTCTCCCTGACGGAATCAATCACCACGCTGGAACCACAACTTAAAGGCAAACTTAATACCATAGTCTATTCTGTTTATGAATATCTGCATGGCGAGCGGGAGGACCCCGGGTTAGCGAATTTACTGGGGAGCACTCTCCTCAGTTCGGATTTCATTATCGCTGTCATAGATATAATGGATGGCCCGCAGCTGGCCAGGATATTCTTGGGGGAATTCGAAGGTGAAATCGCGCAGGAATTTCCATTACCCGAAGAAGCATCCCCTCATCTGGTTACCGGCTTTGAGGAACTGCTGACAGACCTGGAACCGTGGATAAAAGAGCAAGTAGAATACGCCGCCGGTCCGATAGCAGATTATCTGATGGGAGAAGTAGAGAGCCTCAACGTTACCATCTCCCTCGAGCCTGTGACAGATGACCTGAGGGGAATGCTGCTAGGAATCTTTTTGGATTTTCCCCCTGATGAACTGGAAGGGCTGACGCCTGAAGAACTGGAGCAGGCATTTGATGCATTCTGGGCTGAATTCGCCGAGGAAGTGCTACCGGCGACATTCCAGGTTGACGAGACGGTGATTGGCAAAGCCCCGCCCTTGCAGATTGCTTCGGTTACATCGACAGCGGAAACAGTCCTCAGCCAGGCAAGAAAATATATCGGCTATGTCCGGCTTGCATATATTCTCAGTATCGTCGTCAGCGCGCTGCTTATAGCGGGTATTGTGCTCATCTACCGCAATGTAAAAGGGTCAACGCGCACGCTGGGCATAGTGTTCCTGGCCTCCGGACTTGTCGTGCTGGCTGCCGCGCTGATTGGTAAGAATGTCGGCGGTGAGCAGATGTTGCGAGCAATGCTCGATGCGCCCCCACAACTACAGGTCTGGGCATCGCAGACACTGGTCGATCTTCTGGCCCCACTTCAATGGCTCGGCATTGGATTTATCGCCGGTGGCATCGCGTTGCTGGTGGTCTCCTTTGTTTACAGGTCAAGCCAGATAACGGATTAGCTGCGTCCTGCATTTTCATAATGTCGGGGCCGGGCAACTCGCCTTACTAAAACCTCTCGCCCCACTGCACTTTCAGGCGTACTGTTCAGCGTCAGCGTATTGAGACCACTTCCTATTTTGATGCGACCGCCTTGGCCCTGGGTTGTACTTATCCGGCCCCGAATTCCCATCATCTGACTGGCTCCAGCCCATACCCGAAAGGCAAAGATACGTCGGCCAACGCATGAGCGGCTGAGCAAGTGCTGCAATGTGTCCGAACGATGACCGTAGCCAGCACCTACAGTCGTTCCACATCCACCTGCCCCTCATCAATGTCAGAAGCTAGAGCAGGACGGTATTCCCAGTTGATATGTTTGCTCGCGTATCCACCCAGAGCTGTGGATGGCAAATGAGCTGTCAACTTCACCCTTTCCCCTTGATCCATGTAGAAAATCACTCGGCAAGTGGTGGTTGATACTTCGCATGTTGCCGTTACATCCCCTGCTGCTCCAACGTTCTCCAAAGTCACATGGGTAGTGCCGCCCAGCAGACGGCCGTTTTCGTCATACTGATAGTCCAAGATGAACTCCACTGGAGACACAATCGGTACCGGCTCCGGCGAGCTGGCGAAACGGCTGGTATCGCCATAGTCATAGGGTATGGTAACGGTCTTCCGGAGAGGTTTGGCCTTGCCTGCGAGGATAGTGTATGTTACCGTGACAGTCCCAGTGTAAGTGTTGCCCAAACCATCACTGACTTCAATCGTTCCAGCTTCGGAAGCGCCGATGAGCTTTCCGTTCTCATCGTACTCATACCGCGTTATAGTCTGTTCGCTGAGTCTTGTGAAGACAGGCAGCGCCAGGACGGATGATGTGTCAAACGTGGCGTCACCAGATGTTGCCCAGTTCCCGCTAGAATCACTAGACTTGACTCGAAAGTGGTATGTTGTATCGGCGGTCAAATCGGTCAAGGCCACACTGTGGCTTGTCACTAGGTTAGCGTCTAAGACAGAAGACATCCCGTAGCTAGTTGTCGTCCCGTATTCAACAAGTGAAGTCGCTTTCTCGTCTGTGGTCCAGCTTATCGTTGTGGTAGAAGCGGTGGTGACATAAGCGCTGACACTAGATATCACCGGCGACGTCTTATCATCCTCGCCGCAACCTGCAAGTAGTGCTGCTAGTAAAACAGTGATCATCAACAAAGCTATCTTTTTCATGTCATCCCTTTCAGCATATCGCCAATGGAAAACCCTGAGACTCTGTACGCTGCCCAAAGATAAGTGCTTTTAACGACTCAAATTATATAGCCCACTCTTGCTATTATGCAATCGATACCCCTTTGGAGCGTGCTTTCCTGGAAGCAGGTGGGAGGAAGGTTGCAGGTAACAAACTAGCGTTTTGTTACTCGCTGAATTCCAGGAACGCCATACTTCATAAAGTGAGGGATCAGGCCTACGCCGGAAAGAGCTTAATCCTGGAAAGGGGATTGCACTTTTCTGACGACTGTGTGATCCCGGTGCCCTTGTTTAGATAGGTTGATTAAGCCGTAAAAAGAAATACAGATAAGTTCCAGAAAACGATGGTTGTATAAAATACCAAAAATACCACCGTGATTGTATATACGAGCCTGGGTTTTGCATTATAGTTAATCCATAAAAGTAACGTGGCTAAAAACGCAGCTGACACCTTTATAGCCAGAAACGCCCCATGGCCTACCCAGGCGCTCAGGAAAGGATTCACTTCCGACCCGTGTCCACCTGTCACCAAAAACTCGGTTATCAGTCCGTCCGCAACTATTATGCCAAATAGAGTGTAGAGAGTGTACCTGACGGCTCGACTTTCAATATAAAAAAACTTTGGGACTTTCGATGCATTCATGTCTTTCAAATATATGAAAACAAAAGCTCTGGTAACCAGTTTGCAATCTTACGGAACGATTATCTGGGAGTCAATAGGACTTTTGAGTGAACAACAGTACCAGGGATTGTTCAACCTCGCTGGGTAGAATTCCAGGGACACCACAAGCTACTCACTGATAATATCTAAAGTAGCGGCTGCTTTCTGAGTAACGCTTTTATAGTCAGTTCTAAGACTCTTCCTGGTCCTCTCTCCCCTGGCGGGAGGGAGTTAGAAGGAGAGGTATATCACCCTCACCTGAATCCTCTCCCGTCAAGGGAAAGGAGATTGCCACGCTTCGCTCGCAATGACAGGAGGAGTCAAGGAGAGGAATGTAAGGGAGATGAGATTGCTTCGGCCCGAGAAATCGGACCTCGCAATTACACCCCCCTTCATGTCGTTGCGAGGCTGGTCCCGAGCGAAGTGAGGGAACTAGCCGAAGCAATCTCGGCGGGGGGTTCGAGGCGTGAAGGAATCCCTTCCTTTGCGATTCACGATGCCGAAGCAATCTCTGGTGGGGGATTTCCCGTTCACCATGTGAAACGGGACCTGCAATCCCTGGAGATTGCCACGCTTCGCTCGCAATGACAGAAAAGGAAAGGGCTCGCAATGACATGGGTCGAGGGAGAGGACTTTTATCCTAGCCAGTTTAGGACTTTCCCCATTACCTGAGTGCGGTTGTCCCTGGTTACCAGGAGCGTTTCGACTTCAGGGTGGCGTTTGATTTCGTCGGCGAAAGGATGGGTGTTGAGCATGATAGTGCCCAAAACTTTCTTGCCGCTGTTTATGGCCTCCATCACGGCTTCTCTGAACTGGGGCGACAGGAGCTCCATCTTGCCAATTTCGTCAATGACTACCAAATCGCTTCCCTCCAGCGCCCGGCGGAGAGCAGAAATGCCAACTCTGTTAAGAGCATCTGTATCTACTTTGTATTTGCTTACCTGGTAAGGGCTGGAGATGCCGACATGGGCTAATGTCGCATCCTGACCGTCGAGGGTAACAATCCTGAACCCCTGCCTCATCCCTCCGGTCCGTATCTCCTCAGTGTAGAAGCCACCCCCCTTGACTTGTGTCCTGGCCAGGGCTTCTTTGATAAGCGCAGTTTTACCTGTGCCCGGCTTGCCGGTTAGCAGGAGGGCCCTCTTCATTGTTCCTTGGGTGGAGCTTGCTCTGGAGCCTGGGCTTTTCTCTTTTCCTTGAGCTTCTTCTCTGGAGCTTGCTCTGGAGCCTGGGCCTTACTCTTTTCCTTGAGCTTCTTCTGGCGTCGGCGATGCTTCAGGGCAGCCACTTTCTTCTTCTTGTTCATTTCTCCCGCACTGAATCTAAGTTGTTGGAATTATTCTACCATATTGCAAGGGGGGTGCAGGGGAGCCCAGAGGAGGAAAATCCTACACAAGATTCAAAAATCAAAGGTCAAAAATCAAAATGACAAGTCAAAGCGAAAAAATGTAGTGCGAGGCTTTAGCCTCGTGTCAGGATGGGATAGCACGACCTTAAAAGGTCGCACTACAATTGTGTTTGAGATTTAGCCAATGAGATTGCCGCGCTTCGCTTGCAATGACACCCCCCTTCATGTCGTTGCGAGGCTGGTCCCGAGCGAAGTGAGGGAACTAGCCGAAGCAATCTCGGCGGGGGGGTTCGAGGCGTGAAGGAATCCCTTCCTTTGCGATTCACGATACCGAAGCAATCTCTGGTGGGGGATTCCCCGTTCACCATGTGAAACGGGACCTGCAATCCCTGGAGATTGCTACGCTTCGCTCGCAATGACAAAAAAGGGGCTCGCAATGACAGGAAGTGAAGGTTTGCTAATGGCAAAAAGAGGGGGCGGGGACAAGCCCCGCCCCTGCAAATCGATGTAGAAGAGGTTGGCCCTTTTAGTCTTCTCGCTCCAGTATAGTGGCAGCGCCCTGACCGCCACCGACGCAGGCATTAGCCAAGCCGTATTTACCTCCTTCGACGTTGAGTATTCTGGCGCAGGTGCCAACCAGCCTGGTGCCGCTGGCTCCCAGCGGGTGTCCGATGGCAGTAGCGCCGCCCTTGACGTTGACTTTCTCAGGGTCGATGCCCAGCTCTTTCATGCAATAGAGCGCCACTATGACGAAGGCCTCGTTTATCTCCCAGAAATCGATGTCCTTCGCTTCGAGGCCGGCGTGTTCTAGAGCCATGCGGCTGGCAGGGACCGGGCCTTTCCCCATCACTGTCGGGTCAACGCCAGCCCACCCCATGGATATGATTTTGGCCAGGGGCTTGAGGCCTAACTTCTGGGCCTTCTTCTTGGACATCAGCATCATGGCAGTGGCACCGGCGTTGAGCGGAGAGGAGTTGCCCGGCGTTATCTGTCCACCTTCCTTGAAGGAAGGCTGCAACCCGGCGAGAGCCTCCATCGACGTATTGGCCCTGATGCTCAGGTCGGTGTCAAAGACTTTCTTCGTTCCGTCTGCCTGCTCCGCCTCAACCGGCAGTATCTCCCCCGTGAAATACCCTTCCTGGACGGCTTTGGCCGCCATCTGATGGCTTTTCATTGCCCATCTGTCCATGTCCTCCCGGGTGAAGTTGGTCTGTGATAGCAGCTTCTCAGCGGTCAGTCCCATGTTCATGGTGGTCATCATGTCCCATTCTTTCCACTCTTCGGTGAACAATTTGGGATTAGGTTGCACCGGTACCTCTCGCCCGCCACCTCCCAGGGCCGGGATGTGGGTCATGTGCTCGATTCCGCAGGAGATGACGATATCGGAGTACCCCAGCATGATTTCCATAGCCCCCTGGTGTATCGTGGACATCGACGAGACGCACTGGCGGTCAATCTGCTGAGCGGGGACATTGAACGGCAGCTTGGCCAGGAAATTGATTGCCCTCCCTCCGTATATCCACTGCTCGAGTACCGGCATGGCCGTCCCCGTGAGCACATCGCCGATTTCCTCAGGCTTTATCCCGGTCCGCTTTATCATTTCCTGGACCAGCCTGGCAGCTAATTCATCCATTCTCAGACTGTTGAACACGTCTCTTTCTGGCTCCCTGGGCCTCGACCGGGAAAAGGGCGTCCTTAGATAGCTGACAATAACTGCTTCTTCCATAAAAGTAGTCTCCTTTCTTTGAATTTTGTAATTCCGGTGTCTTTTCTGAAATTGCGGGCCGCCGCTATGTTAGCTCAATCTCGCCCTACTGTCAAGGCGAGCTTTATCCCCGCCTCTTCGGAGCAAGCTCCACAACCCCCGGAGATTGCCGCGCCGAGCACTCATGGCGCTGAGTGCTCGGCTCGCAATGACAAAGGAAGTAAGGAACTGGCGGTGACAGAAAAGTGAGGAGCTGGCAATGACAAAAAGCTTGACAGTTTGAAAAAATATGGGTAAGATGAGCTTGAATTTCGGGAGCCCCGCTTTATGATGTTTTGCGTTTAACTACAAACAGTGTCTGTAACAAAATGGAGGTAAGAAATGGCACAGGATGATAACAAAGCCCAGTACGAAGCCAGACCCTGGATAAAATGGTATCTGGAAGGTGTGGCGCCGGATATTACAGTCGAGGAAAAGTCTGTGGTGGACACCTTTGACGAGACTACCGAAAAATGGAAGGACAAGACCGCTGTAGTATTCTATGGTAGAAAGATGAGCTTCAAAGAACTCAGAGACCAGGTTGACAGGTTTGCTACGGCGCTACATGATTTAGGCATCAAGAAAGGAGACAAGGTTGCGCTCCTGCTGCTTAATTCGCCGCAATTCATCATAGCTTATATGGGAGCCCTGAAGGCCGGCGCTACCTTAACGGCAATCAGCCCTGTTTATGTCAGCTCCGAAATCAAGTACCAGCTTGAGGACAGCGGGGCGAAAATGATTGTGTGCCTGGATATTCTTTACGATAATGTGGGAAAAAGTGGAGTCAAGCTGGATGCTGTCATCCTGACCAGTATCGGCGAATACCTGCCTAAAATGAAAAAGTTTCTGGGCAGCAGTGTGCTCCGGGCCGTATATCAGAAAATGGCCGCCCCGCCTGTTGAACTGTTTGAAAGAGAGGGAGTATATAGATTTCAGGACTTACTTAAAAAATATCCCCCGAATCCACCCAAAATCGAGTTCAATGTTAGAGAGGATATAGTAACTCTTCCCTACACTGGAGGGACGACCGGGAGGCCCAAAGGTGCTGTGATAACTCATTACAATTTCGCCGCCGCTCGAGAGCTCGCCGATGGGTTCTGGGGTGATATCGTCCAGGAAGGGAAAGAGACGGTAATAGCCTATTTGCCTTTCTATCACATCTATGGTCAAGCAGTGGTCATGATGGGAGGATTAATCCAGGGCTACACTTCAATACTAATCACCACTCCTGACCCTGATGACATTCTGAATGCAGTAGAAAATTACAAGGGGACTATTTTCTACGGTGTTCCCTCCCTGTATGATTATCTCAGGGACTATGAAAAGACTAACAGAGTAAATTGGAAGAAGATAAAAGTCCTTATCTCCGGTGCCGATGCTCTGCTTGAGGACACTGCCCGGGGCTGGGAAAAGCGGACCAACGCTCCAATCCACGAGGGCTGGGGAATGACCGAGACGACCTCGACCGGTATGGTCAGTCCCTACGGCAGGCCGAAAATCGGTTCTTTCGGTGTACCTCTGCCTGGTTGCGTGGCGGGCATAGTTGAGGCGGAAGGCACCAAGTTCCTTCCCGTTGGGGAAACAGGCGAATTGGTGTTCAAAGGCCCCAATGTCTTCGCGGGATACTGGCAGAAACCGGAAGAAACCAAGGAAGTGTTTTTAGAAGTCGACGGTGAGAGGTGGCTGCGCACTGGCGACCTGGCAAAAATGGATGAAGAGGGCTATTTCTACTTCTATGATAGGAAGAAAGACATGATTAAATACAAGGGTCTGCAGGTATTTGCCAGAGAGGTAGAGGAAGTGCTGGCTTCTCATCCTCAAGTCAAGGAAGCCGGCGTCGTCGGTGTCCCCGACCCCGAGGTTGGCGAGAAAGTTAAAGCCTTCGTCGTTCTGGAGTCAGAAGCCAGAGGGAGAGTGTCGGAGGAGGAAATTCAGAAGTATTGTGCTGGAAAGATTTCTGCCTATATGGTACCCAAGATAATCGAGTTCAGAGGCGAGGTGCCCAAGACCGACGTCGGCAAGGTATCCCGCCGCGAGCTAAGAGAGGAGGAGCTATAGAATGGCGCCATTTTTCGAAGTAGAAAACTTGACCAAGCGTTTTGGCGGACTGGTTGCCGTCAACAATGTTAGCTTCCAAATAGGAAGGGACGAAATCGTGGGCTTGATTGGGCCCAACGGTTCCGGGAAGACCACCATGGTACGGTGCATAATCGGCATATTTAAGCCCGATTCTGGAAAAGTCCGGTTTAAGGGCGAGGACATAACCGGATGGCGTCCCTGGAAGATAGTCCAGAGAGGGCTCGTAGGGACTTTCCAGGTAGTTAAGCCATTCCGCCGCCTCCCTATTATCGCCAATGTCATGGTCGGTTGCCTCTGCCCGCGGATAACCAAGGGAGGTGAATGGACCAAGACCACCGCGGTGAAAGCACGGGACGCGCTGGAGTTCGTGGGCATCGCCGATAGGGCTCTTGAGCCAGCCTCCACCTTGTCTCATGGAGACTTGAAACGACTGGAGGTAGCCAGGGCTATTGCTACCGAGCCCGAACTCCTTATTCTCGATGAGCCCTTCGGGGGACTTAATCCTGCCGAAACAGAGCTTGTCGCTAAATCTATGAAAAGATTGCACAAAGGAGGCCGGTTCGGCAGGCTTCATAGTGAAGGACCGGCTATGCTGATAATCGAACATAAGCTAAGTGAGCTCATGAAAATAGTTGACCGGGTGGTTGTCCTCAATTATGGAGAAATCATCACCCAGGGTACTCCAGAAGAAGTAGTCAAAAACCCCACCGTGATTGAAGCCTATACCGGCAAGGAGGTGATCATTGCTTGAGGTAAAAGATGTAGTTGTCCGCTATGATACAGCCACCATCCTGGATGAAGCCAGCCTGAAGGTGGGAAAAGGGGAATTGGTCGGGCTCGTCGGTCCCAATGGCGCCGGCAAGACCACTCTCCTCCGTGCCATCGCTGGTTTGATAAACTGGGACAGGGAAATCCTCAGGGGCACCACGAAGTCAGATGTAACCTTTGAAGGCAGCATAGAATTTGAGGGGGAAAAGATCAACAAGCTATCGGCATTTGAAATAGCCAAGAGGGGTCTCCAGCTCTGCCCGCAAATGGGTCGGCCTTTCGTCGAGATGACGGTCAAGGAGAATCTCCTCGCCGGAGCCTACCTCTGCAAGGACAAGAAAGAAGTCGATGAGAGCCTGGCCAGAGTTTATGAACTGTTTCCCAGGCTGAAGGAAAGGGAAAACCAACTATCCGGGACTTTATCTGGTGGGGAACGGCAGATGCTGGCTGTTGGCCGCTCTCTCATGCGCCGGCCTAAATTGATGTTAGTCGATGAGCCGTCAAGCGGGCTGGCCCCCAAGATAAAGGATGACCTGTTCAAACGCGTGGAGGAGATTTACAAGGAGCTGGGGGTCACCATACTCCTGGCTGAGCAGGATATCAGCTTTGCCTTCGCCCTCTCCAAAAGGAACTATGTCATGTCGAGGGGACACATCATCGCTCAGGGAACAGCCGAGGAATTGCTCAAGGACGAGACTATCAGGAAGACATACCTGGGCTTGTAATACAACCCCGCCTTGATCCGTCATTGCGAGGCTGGCCTTAGTCAGCCGAAGCAATCTCGGTGTGTACATTGGGCGGGTACAAGACCCGCCCCTACGACGTTGAACAAACAAGTAATTAGGTAGTGGCGGGGTTTATCCCCGCCTTGGGGGATGATGTGGGTGGGTACAAGAACCGCCCCTACTGCGTTAAACAAACAAATAATTATGTAGTGGCGGGGTTTATCCCTGCCTCGGGGGATGATGTGGGCGGGTTACAAGGCCCGCCCCGCCCCTGGTAAACAAACAGAGAGCTATGTAGAGGCGGGGTTTATCCCCGCCTCGTTCCGTCATTGCGAGGCCGGCCTTAGCCAGTCGAAGCAACCCCGGCGGGGACGGCGGGCGGGTACAAGTCCCACCCCTACAATTCGTAGACTAATGACCCGGAAAACGGATAATCCTTCCAATTTTCAACAATACCCTTTCTCACCGGGTTATTAATGATGTAATTGGTAACCGTCCTGCAATCCTCGTCGTGTCGCAAAAAGTGGTCGTAAAAACTTCTCTGCCAGATACGTCCTTTATAGCCGTGTCGCCAGGCGATCCTGGTGGAGCGGCTCTTTATTTCCCTGACAAACTCGATGATGCCTTTCGTTTCTGAAGCGCTTACCAAAAAATGAGCGTGATCCGGCATGATGCAATATGTATATAGTGGAATATTATTTTCTTTGCATACCGTCTTCAATAAGGCCACAAAATTGTCGGCTAAATGTTGATGAGAAAAGATTTCCTGTTTCCCCTTCGTAGCTATGGTGACAAAACAAGGTAGGTCAGGAGTTCGGTATATTTCGGGATCCAGGCGAATTTTTTGGCGATGTTTCAGGTTCATTTAAAAACCTTGATAATGTTAGCAACCCTGGTTGGCGGGTACAAGACCCGCCACTACGGCATTAAATGAACAGGAAGCTATGTAGTGGCGGGGTTTATCCCCGCCTTTCAGACATTAAACAGTGTCAAATGACAAAGCTCAAATGTCAAATCAAGCTCAAAATCCAAATGACAAAAAGCGGGCGGGTACAAGGCCCGCCCATACGGATTGAGGAAATCCTCGCAATGCCGAAGTAATGCCGGTGGGGCATCACGAAATGTTTTGTCCTTTGGATTTTGACATTTGGATTTATGCTGACTTTTCGAGGATGCGAGAAAGTGTCGGCATTAGAGTCTAGTGTTTGGAATTTAGTATTTGGCTCAGCGTAGATTGGCGCCACAGGCCCGGCATTCCTTACGCCAGGCGCCATTGGCTAGCTTACAACGCGGGCACTCTCGCTCAATTTTATTCCGTACCCACACGGCAACTCCCTGAGGCATGAACAGCAGCATCAATATCACTACAACAGACATAATAAGTATCTGGTTCCGGCCGATAAAAGTTGTTCCCCCTACACCTAAAAAGTGTAGAAGAGTATAGAGGACGATGACCCCGACAATCGGCCCGTAAATGCTGACAATACCGCCAAATGCTACCCATATTACTGCCTGGAAGGACATCGTGAGGACCAGGGTGGAGGGGCCGGCAACCCCGAGGACATGGACATATAAGGTGCCGGCAATCCCGGCGAAAAGACCGCCGATG
>Ga0315552_1002261_pt1 | contig 11451 bp, 7 predicted proteins | sample SalMarSW160170MG_2_FD_203102 | JGI IMG/M metagenome (GOLD analysis project Ga0315552, IMG submission 203102) | Salt marsh sediment microbial communities from the Plum Island Ecosystem LTER, Massachusetts, United States - Salt Marsh Sediment SW1601-70 ...
CTTATAAAGAGGCCGCAGAAAAAGGTATTGATTATATTCTGAATTCCTATGGAGGTAATTTTTACGGCGATGAGGCATATGCTTTGGCCCGTATGACCGAGGTTACCGGAGAACAGGCTTATGCAGATCTGGTGTTAGATTTCTACAATAGTTTGGATACATATGCATATATTAGCGGATTCGATGCAACTAGATCAGAAAAGGCTACTTTTTTCATATCCTACCATACCGTAGCAGCATATATGGTTGGAGCAAAAGATAAGGAAATTTGGCGTGAGGCTATTATAAGTTACCTCTCTCTGGTAGGCGACGATTTATCCTATTTCCCGGTGATGACTCTTGGTGTTGCCACATGGGCTCTGTCGCAGACAGGACCAATGGACGATACGAGGATAGATCCTTTCGGTTTAGGGGGAAGCTATTGGAAAAATGTAACCCTGAGAGATCTGCCGGATTTACTTTCTACACATCAAGTTCTTTCTGGTCAGTACGCTGGCTCTTTTTATGTAAGATTCGACCATAGAGCACCGGGATCCGACTATGAGGCTGCCGGATATACCGAAGATACAATATTCGGTCTTCTTGGCATGATTGCTGTGGATGCTGTTGGATCAACTGATGATGCAGCATTACCTGAAGATACCGGATCAGTTGATGAGAATAGTGAAGCCAATGATGATGTAAGATGGGATTTTGAAGATGAGATTCAGAATGCCAGAGAAGTGCTGGTTCAGTCTGTCCGACGTGGTTTGGTTCAAGAACATATTTGGTCAGGTAGTCAAATATATTATTTTTTCGGTGGAGAACTGCTTCAAACTCTTTCAGAGTAAGTTAGCTTTATTAATTATTATCGACTGGAGTTGTTTAATGAGGATGTAAGGTAACCTTGATGAGGTTGAATGTACTCCCACGCATAATAAAAATAAATGGGAGTTTCAGGAGCGATGATTATTTCAAATGAAAAGAAAACTTGTGCTTGGGTAAATATGAAATCGGCTTTTTTTCTCATTGGAATTGTTTTTTTAGGTGTAATACTTCTTCAAACACCTTTAATTGCATCGTCATTGATCGGTGAAGCAATCAATGCGGTTTCAAATAGGCTTGTAGCTGAACAGGTTAAGAATGGTAGTAACAAGGGGAGTTGGCCCGGTGAAATTAATTTAACCGGCTCGATCGTATCAGGAATGGTCAGTGCTTATGAACTGAATTGTGATGAAGAATGTAAAAGATCTGCCGAATGGGGTGGAGATTATATTCTTTGGGCTGCTCAAAACAATTTCTATGGTGATGAACTTTTTGCTTTAACACGTTTGAGTCAAATTGCATCTGATCCGTGTAATAATTCCTGGCATACCTCTGTTTCTGAGTTCTATTACAATGTTAAATATAATGCCGGTGGTACTGAGAATTACATTTCTAACTTCTATGGTATCGAACTATCTACGGCCGTTTTCTATATGGCAAACCATGTCGTTTCTGCATATTATGTAAATGCCGAGGATAAAGAAACCTGGCGTAATGGACTTATAGAATTGCTTTCAAGGGTTGATGATTCTTCATTTTATCCGGTAATGGCACTTGGCGCGGCCACATGGGCACTGGCAATGACAGGCCCATTAGATGAAACAAGCATTCACTCCTCCGGGGAGGGCGCTCCCTATTGGGAACTCAAGAAGCTGGCAGATATACCTTATCTTCTACTGAGTCATCAGGTGCAGGATGGACAACCTGGTGCCGGTGGTTTTTACTGGCAGTTTGGGCACACGGATAACAGCCCGAATGGTTATACGGAAGATGCGATATTTGCCACACGTGGACTTATTGCGGCTTATTGGGCGAATCCTGATCCTAATCTTAAATCTGCTATTCTTAAGTCTCGTACGGCATTGCTGAATGGCATTAGTTCAGATGGTGAGGTATGGGAGCGCCTCTCTCAAGAAGGTTCATTTTTTTACACATATGCCGGAGAAATGTTACAGGTTCTTGGGGAACTGATTGTTCCGGGTGACTTGGATATTGACGGAAGTATTAATTACTCCGACTATGCGCTTTTTATTAACAATTGGAATGCCTCTGATTGTCGTGAGTATTGCGGTTGTTACGGTGCTGATATCGACAAGAATGGGAAAGTAGAGTTCATTGATTTGAATATTATGACTGATAACTGGCTCAATGGTGTGAGCTATTAACTTTAATAGAAAGGAGTTAATTATGAGAAGGATGTGTAACAAGAACATGAGGAAAAGTAATTTAAAATTAATAGTTTTAATTGTTGCATTGGCTATAGCAGTCATGGCTGGCTTTGGCACGGCGGCTTATGCGGCTTCGGGCAGCAATCCGGGCATACAGTTACAAGATGATAGGGGCATCTTTGATCCCTTCACCCTGAACACGATTTTAATATCTGTGACTGGAAGTGGTTCGGATGCGGTTGTTTCAAGCGTAGTAACACGACCTCCGATTAGAATACCGATTAGGCCGGCGTTACGGAGTTATTTTAGGCCACCTTTGGTACAAATACCCTAATAAATGCATGTGACTACACGATTGAATTTGTGGGTTAATTGTGCGTAGCTGAATTCTGTTTTGTTCCGACACTTTACAAGGTGTGAGTTGGCAGCAGGGAGTGTTTGTCTAAATTTCATGGTAGTAATTTAGTGAACAACTGTGAGATTTAAATTTTGGCTTGATTAGTTGCAAATAGTTAAAGTGAAGATTCATTAAAGAACAAGTTGTCATACAGGTTTTTAAGGAGAAAAGCCTTATTGTGAAAATAAATTTGAAGCGGATTGGTGTTTGAGGGAGACGGCATCTTTCGCAAGTAAGTTATAGGAGGTGTCTAAAGTGAACTTCGTGAAGTATGACACTTTCATTGTTCGTTTATTACGAACGCAGTGTTATTTATACATATTTTTTGTTATTTTGCTATCCTTCAGTGTAGTTGGGTGCAATGATTGGGTAGTTCTGCCATCCGCAGACCAATTGGATGAATTCCAAAATGCCGGTCCTCTGTGTCCATCTATCGATTTGGACCGCATAGTTAAGGCTAAAATCACTGGGGAGCCATACAAAGTTATACCTGGTGAAGTGCTGGAATTAACTATGCCGGCCATATTAAGGATTGTTACGACCGAAGATGCTGATGTCACTGAAAGGGACGCTCAATATATATGTCGAGTTAATGAAAACGGAACTATCGCGGTTCCAATAGTCGGCGAAATCGAAGTAGCCGGAAAGACTCTTGCTCAGATTGAATCAGCTATAATTGAAGCATATTATCCCAAATATGCATTGACACTCCCATCGGTATTTGCCAGGGTGTTGGAGTATAAGACGGCGAAGGTGTCTATATGTGGTGCAGTTCAAGAGCCGGGGATTTATTCACTTCGCAGTGACCAGATGTCTCTTGTTGCTCTGATTATGGAAGCCGGTGGCATAATCGATGAAGGGGCTGCTCTTATCCGGATCATTCACTCTGAAAGTATTAACGAACAAGACGATAAAGAGATATTGGGACAAGTCGGAGAACAAGCAAAAAAAGAGACTTATGAGTCGATTAATACCGGATTAATTGAGTCTTCACCGGTATCTCATAACTCGAATGAAATCGATGTTCAGTTGAGTTACACACAACTCTCATCGCGAAGTACTGTAGGAGTGATGAAAATAACTTTTCATGATAAAGTCCTTCTCTCCGAGCAAATGGATGTTACAAGCGAAATCGAAAGATTGGCTTTGCTTAAGCGGTTATCCTGGAGGGAACCGCGAGTTTCAACTGTTGATGTGGAACGAAAGCTTTATGCACTGGCCGAGTCGATTAAATCCGGTTTTAGTGGAACCGGAATTGACAACGATAGGACTAACGAAGATATAAATCCATTTACAAATACAGATAATACTGCGACATGGCCAAGAGCAGAACTGAATTTTTTTAAGGCTGGTTATTACAGACAACCCGCCGCAAGCAATATATTAAATCAAAATATATATTCGAACGCGGATTTTAACAACGGTAATTCAAAGCAAAATGTGAACACGAACAAGGCAATCAACGAGGAACTTCTCGAAATACTTGATATGGTAACAAACCAAAAAACTTTGGAGAAAAACACAACAGATGAATTTCAGGAATCCGAAACCATTACTCTTCCAGTCAAAGGATTCAATATCCCGTTTGTTGATGTTACACTTCGGGATGGTGATAGTGTAATAGTTGAACGACTCGAGCAGCCGCTTTTTTCTGTAATAGGACTTGTTAACAGACCTGGCAACTTTCCTTATCCACCGGATGTGAAATATAATTTAATGCAGGCACTTGCATTCGCAGGAGGATTAGATCCGACTGCTGAGCCTCGCTACACTACTGTTTATCGTTTGAAGCCAGACGGCACGATTGTCCATGCGACTTTCGAAATCGCAAACGTTAAGAATAGTTCAAGTCTTACAAATGCTTTGAACATTTGTATAAAACCTGGTGACATTATTTATGTGGAAAATACACCCAGAACACGTACAAAAGTGTTTCTGGACAGGGTATTTAGGATTAATATGGGCACATACTACAATCTATCCGATATTTGGGAGGAACAACCAGAACAACCATAGTGAAAGTTTATCTAACAAGACAAAACCATGGTGAATAAAATGATAAGCCAAAATGATAAGCTCAACATGCTTGGAAAAAATAATACACGTGCGGCAATGCCACAGTCCATTGGATTTTCCCCTGAAACTTTGTTTCAAATCCTGTGGCGTAGTCGTTGGATCGTATTTTTTGCAGTGGTTTTGACTCTAATATTGGCTCTAATTTATATTGCCAAGGCTACACCTATTTATACAAGTACTTCTCGAATCTATGTTGAACAAAGCGGTCCAAAAATCCTCACAGAAGTTGAAGGTGTAATGACTCGGTCCATGAATTATCTCTTTACGCAGGCTGAACTTCTAAAATCATCACCTATACTTTCCCTTGCCCTCGAAAAACCGGATGTAAGACGGATGAAAATATTTCATAATATCGATAATCCTACTGCTTATCTAAAAAATAAAGCTCTTAATATCTCAGTAGGGAGGAAAGATGATATTATCAGTATTTCTTCTGATTCACCCGATCCCGTAGAAGCAGCACATCTTGTGAATTCTGTTGTTGATTCCTATATCACTTATCATGCGACCCGCAAACGAAGCACATCCGCTGAAGTTTTAAAAATTCTTCGTAGTGAAAAAGAAAAACGCGGCAAAGATCTAACAGATAAACTGATGGCAATGATGGATTTTAGGAAAAAGCATGAGGCTTTAGCATTTGAAGGCAGGCAGGGTAATGTTGTAATAGACCGGCTTGAAAGACTGTCTGTGGTTTTAACGGAAGCTCAACTCAACACTGTCGAATGCAATTCAGTTTATGAATCCACTAAAGAAATGGTTAATGACCCTGCAAAGATCAAGCAGTTTATAGAAGCGCAGCGTGCCTCTGGTTTAAACTTATCCCTGGATCAAGAACAAACGGAACTCACATCTAAATTAGAACAACTGGAAGACCGTCTTACAAATCGTTTGCGACAAGTTGCTCCGGGGCATCCCGCTATTGCTGCTTTTGAAAGTGACATCGACCGTTTGAAGGCTCAGATTGCCGAGATGGATGAAAAGTTTGCAAAGTCCCATTTTGCTGTGGTGGAACAGGAGTACTATGCAGCCAAAGAAAAAGAAGAGCAAATCAGAAAATATTATGATGAACAGCGTCTGCAGGCTTTTGACCTGAATGAGCAACTCGCTCAATACACGATATTACAGTCGGACTGGGAACAGACGAAGAGGGATTGCGATATTCTTGACGACCGGATAAAAGAATTAAATGTCACTGAAGATGTCGGTGCGCTTAACATCAGTATTCTCGAAGCTGCACATCCGGCAACTTCTCCGTCTTCACCACAAAAGACCAAATGCATGGCTTTGGCATTGGTAATCGGTATTATGCTGGGTGGAGCTTTGGCACTGCTTCGTGATTTGATGGACCAGAAGCTGCATTCGGCGGAAGAGATATCCACTGTTCTCGGTGTGCCTGTTTTGGGTGTTGTGCCGTCAATGTCAAAACGGGAAAGTGTAACAGAGCGTGGTAAGAAAGTGTACCTGGATTCAAAATCCTCCTGGGCGGAAGCCTATCGTACAATACGCACGGCTGTTTTTTTCGGTGCACCGGTTGGTGAAGCGAAAACAATGCTTGTTACTTCGCCTGCACCCTCTGATGGTAAGAGCACCTTGGTGAGTAATTTGGCTATTGCAATGGCTCAGGCCGGACAGAATACACTGATCATTGATGCGGATTTTCGAAAGCCAATGCAGCATAATGTCTTTGAAATCAACCATGAGAACTGCGGGCTTATCAGTGTCCTTGCCGGGGCTATAACATTACAGGAAGCGATCCGGTCCACAAAAATAAAAGGTTTAGATATTCTCTCACGGGGACCTGATGTGCCAAATCCGTCCGAGATACTAAACAGCAATAGCTTTGCTGAGGTTTTAAAGCTTCTTTCGAATAAATATGATCGTATTATTATCGATTCACCACCGGTAACACCTGTGACTGATGCCCAGATACTCGCTGCTATTTGTGACATAACTCTTCTGGTATTGAGAGCTGATAAATCTACGAGAAGACTCAGTCAACAAGCCCGGGACGGACTATTGAGTGTAGGCGCGCATATACTTGGGGCGGTCGTAAACGATGTTCCAAGGAAAAGTAGATACGGTTATTACAACAACAGAGGACAATATTACGGTTATTATGGTAATGACTCCCCAAAGAATAATAAAGTTGATGATAAAAGAACGGTAGCTGTAATGTAAAGATTATAACATTCTGAGAATATGCAGAACAAATGATAAACTTTATTAACGACAATGTGATTGATATCGATGATGGCGGTCTTAAAGGGCGAGCATGCGAAGAGTTTGTTGATATTCACTGCCATTGTCTGCCAGGTTTTGATGATGGTCCTGCTACTATTTCTGAAGCGTTTATGCTGTGCCGGGCACTTGCTACCGAAGGTGTCATTAAAGCAGTGGCGACTCCTCACCAGTTGGGTCGCTATGAAGGTCGTAATAATTCGGCAAATGTGAGAGAGGCTGTCCGGAGTCTTAATAATATGCTTAAAAATCATGGAATATCAATTAAAATTGTCCCCGGGGGTGAGGTTAGGGTGGATGAAAGGATTTGCCGGCTTCTGGAAGATGATACAATACTGACCCTTGCTGACGGCGGAAAATATATTCTTCTCGAACTTCCACATGAGGTTTTTATAGATATTGAACCGTTAATTCAAGAACTTGTATCTATGGGTATTCAGCCCGTTATATCACATGCTGAAAGAATTGCTGCCTTAACAAGAGAACCTGACCTATTACTTAGATGGCTTGAGCACTCTGCCGTTCTTCAAATAACTGCATCAAGTTTGTTGGGTGATTTCGGACATGAGGTCGAGAGAGTCTCTTGGGACTTTTTGGCTTATGGCTATGCTAAATTTGTAGCATCTGATTCGCATAATACACATTCCCGTAAGCCCAAAATGAGAGCTGCTTTCAGACGTATAAAAACGAAACTGGGTGAGGATGTTGCTCGTATGGTTTGCTTTGAGAATCCTCTGAGGGTGATAAATGGACTGGATATATTATCTTTTTCGCACCATAACCACCAGGAGAAGGAATAATGGGATATAAGCAGGTAGAGATTAATGTTACAAAAGTTACGGAGAGTATATTTAACAGGATTATTGAATTGTTGTTGATATCGCTTCTGGTATTCATGCCTTTTGCATTCGGCGCGGTAGAGGCATGGAGCGAAGAAGTTGTGATAGCACTTGTAGCAGCAATTATAATATGTTTTTTACTAAAGCTTATCGTTGAAGAAAATGCTCGCTTGGTTTGGTCATGGGCATATATCCCTGTAGCACTTTTTATTATTGTGGCGGTATTTCAAGTAATACCTCTGCCAACCGGCCTTGTTAGTGTCATATCACCAAACACGGCAGCAACAAAGATTGAACTTTTAAATGATTTGCCGAATTCAGAAAATTTGCTGGAAACTATGACGCTGAGTTTTTATCCACAGGCCACAAAACATAATTTGCGATTGGTACTTGCTGTAGCAGCAGTTTTCTTTGTGGTTGTGAACATATACCGCCGGGAAAACCAGATAAAACGACTCCTTGCTTCAATTGCAATAATCGGAGGCTTGCTTGTTGTGCTGACTCTCTTACAGGACCTCTTCGGAAATGGGAAAATATACTGGTTTATATCTCCTGAAGCTGGTAAAGCTTACTCCGGCACTTTCGTAAACCATAGTCACTACGGACAGTTTATGAATTTATCTATTGGTGCAGCGCTTGGCCTTGTTCTTGTAAACATACATGAAGCATTCATAGGAAAAAAAGTTACTACAGCAGTAGTATTCGAGTATTTCAGTTCTCCTGAGTCTAAATTAATATGGTTCCTCCTGGCAATGATTGTATTTGGGGCGGCTACGGTTTTCATTTCACTGACCCGCGGCGGAATGATTAGTATGCTTATTGCGGGGGGATTTATTACCTTGGTTATTAGCTCTCGGCAGTCTATGAAAGGCCGGGGCTGGATAATAGTATTGATGGCACTTGTCGCATTTATCTGTGTGCTGTATATAGGTTTTGACGCAGTTTATGATCGACTGGCAAGCATTCGTGAATTACACGAGGCAGAGGGGGGACGCTGGCAAATATTAAAAGATATATCACTTGCATGGACCAAATTTCCTTTTTTGGGAACGGGTCTTGGCACACATGAAGTTGTTTACCCAATGTTCGACCGTTCTACAATTTCTGCTCTTGCCGCATATGCTGAAAACGAATATGCCCAGACAACAGAGGAGACCGGCTTGATAGGTTTGGCATCATTGGTGTTTTTTGGAATATTAGTATGGATAAATTATGTTCGTAACATAAAAAATCCATCTATACCGATTTGCTTGGCTGCCTATGGTCTTGGATTTGGTTTACTTGCAATAATGCTCCATAGTTTAAGTGACTTTGGTCAGCACCTGCCGGCCAATGCATTTCTATCAGCAATATCATGTGCACTTTTACTAACTTTATCTCGAATAGGACGAAAGGTCAATCCGGAGACAGAGGTAATTAATACTTCTCGAAGTATTCGAATTATAGTTCTTATTGTTGTTTCAGGTGTTTGTATATGGGCCCTGTTTGGTGCTAATAATACTCGTCTTGCAGAAGCCCATTGGAAAAAAGCTCTTACGATCGAGCAAGGCATTATTAATGGAGATTTACCGGTGAGCGATGAAACATATGCAGGTTTGATATTTAACACTGCCAAAGCTGCTGATTATCAGCCGGAAAACGTAAAATACAATCACTGGCTAAATGTCTATCGCTGGGAGTCTATAAGCCGTACCACCGATCCCAATACAAACGAAATTATTATTTCTGAAAAAGCATTGGAGTTTGTACGCCGTATCGTTAATGAACTTAATAATGTTCGTCTGCTTTGTCCCACTTATGGAGCGGCTTATTGTGTTGTTGGTCAGCTTGAAATGTTTATTCTAAACGATCCAAACGGTGCAAACCATATTCGAAGAGGTTTTCAGCTTGCACCATGTGATCCAACAGCCTGTTTTGTAGCCGGTCTTCTTGATATTGAGGAACAACGAATAAATGCCTCTTTTGATAAATTCAACAGAGCATTTGAGCTTGACGGTAGGTTCTTCCAGAACGCTGCCAACATATATATCAATAATGTATTCAGACCCGACCTGGCTGTGACTCTCGCAGGTGATAACAGCAGCCGTTTGAACTATGTGGCCAGAGTTCTTGCAGATACGGAAGAACATAAAGATATTGTTGAGCAGGCTCGAGCCCGGGTAGTTGAATTGCTGAAGGAACAGTGCTCCAGGCCCAATGCTTCTGCTTCAACATATATCTCTCTTGCGAATATTTATCGAAGAGAAGGAAATTATGAGGCAGCGATAGAACATTATTGTTTTGCCCTTGAAATGGATTACGGTCAGGTTCAATGGCGGTTTAATCTGGCGAACCTTCTTGCTGAGGCGAACAGAATACCACAAGCAATTCATGAGGCAAGGATATGCTTACGTCTTAATCCGGAATTCAGACCTGCAGAGCAATTGATTGCGAATTTGTCAGTTCTTACCGGATCGGCAATCGAGGATAATATAACGCCTTAAGGCGTTTTGAAATAATAGTAGTTAACTTTCAACCGGTATTTAACATGTTTTTGAAAAAAAGCTGACAAGATAAAATTTCTTGTTGGTGCACTCACAAGAACGTAGTGCGCGCTGCCTTTTATAGCTGATAAACATAAGGAGGTTAAAAAATGCTCAAACTATCTGAAAATCCTGCTATCATTACACCGGAAGCAGATTCCCTGACACAGCTAAACGGCACATGGTGGGTTGCTTATACTAAGGCGCGTTTCGAAAAGGTTTTTGCATGGGAAATGTTCAATCGCGGAATAGGATACTTTCTTCCTATGCGGGAAAAAATTATATTCTCCGGGGGCAGAAAACGCCGTGTTATGTTACCCCTTTTTCCTTCATATGTGTTCTTCTGTGGTACGGAACAGGACCGTTATACTGCAATAGCAACGAATCGCTTGAGTCAAATTATAGAAGTTGCTGACCAGGAAATCTTAGTTGGAGAGCTTGTCAATATCGAAAAAGCATTATTAAGTAAATCTGTTATTGACAACTATCCCCGTTTTGCTGTTGGTAATGTCTGTAGAGTTATTTCCGGTCCAATGATGGGCACAGAAGGTATAATTATTAAAAAAGATAATGTTAAGGCACGCATGGTTATTGAAGTGACAATTCTCGGCCAGGGCGTTGTAGTTGAAATTGATTCGGATATCCTTGAACCGATCCGGTAGCGAACGGAATCCTTTTAGATTTTCCAGTTAATACACCTCCACATGAAAACTTATCTTTGTGTATATCTTGGTTCTGCTGTTGTTGCAATAATTTTTACCCCGATTGTAATTAAGCTTGCAAGCAGATTCAATGTTGTTGATTGCCCGGGAGCTCGCGCTGTTCATACTCGGCCTATCCCGCGAATTGGAGGAGTAGCAGTTTTTCTGTCGGCTATGTTACCTATTGTTCTTATCTTGTTCCTTAACAACGTTATAGGCGATGCTTTTCGGAATATGAAGTTACAACTGCTGACGTTATTTTGTTCATCGATTTTTATATTTTTCATAGGTCTGGCGGACGACTTGAAGGGTTTACCTGCTCGATTTAAGCTCCTGGCTGAATTGCTTGCCGCAGGGTCACTGTGTGTTATGGGTGTACGTATATCATCAGTTGCTATCACAGAGCAATGGACATTGAACTTTGGCTGGTTAAGTTATCCAATCACAATCATTTGGATTGTTGGTATTACTAACGCAGTAAATCTC
>Ga0315552_1002266_pt1 | contig 11442 bp, 9 predicted proteins | sample SalMarSW160170MG_2_FD_203102 | JGI IMG/M metagenome (GOLD analysis project Ga0315552, IMG submission 203102) | Salt marsh sediment microbial communities from the Plum Island Ecosystem LTER, Massachusetts, United States - Salt Marsh Sediment SW1601-70 ...
GAGCAAGCCATAAAATCAGCTGCCGAATCCGCTGCCATGATACTACGCATAGACGATGTCATAGCCAGCACGAAACCCAAAGCAGGCGGTCCAGGCGGCGGAATGCCAGGCGGTCCTGAAGGCGAATAATAAACAACCCCAATTTCTTTTTAATTATCCGCTATTTTTATTAAATTAAACGCCTAAGAGTACTCTCTCGCTCTCTATTGCTCCGGTAGTATAGTCCGGTCAAACCTTACTAAGCAATAACTTGCTAAGGGGCTATGTATAACGGCCTCTCGAGCCGTGGACCCGGGTCCGAATCCCGGCCGGAGCATTACCCAATCAGGCTTTGGCAGGGTACCACTTCTTGATTTCTGCAACACTTTCTCTTGATTTGTAATTGTAAAGCATGCAATCCAGAGATTTGGGGCATTCTAAGCATTCAGAAGGTATATCTTCTCCTTTTTCGCGTTCACCAAGGTAACCAAAATAGTGTTTGCATCCAGAATCGGCTGACTCATTTGCCTCCTCTGCACTTGCTGCCGCCTGCTCAGTTTGAGAAGGCTCTATCGACTTTGGCGCTTTACTCATAACCTGTTGTCGCTTTTCTGTTTCCTTTCGTTCCGCTTCCAATCGCTCTGCCATTCGTTCTGCCAGTTGCGTTACCTTTTGTTTCACTTCCATTCGACGTGCTTCTTTTCGCTCTGCCTCTAATCGTTCCGCTTCTTTTCGTTCTGTTTCCTTTCGTTCCGCCTCTAGGCGTTCTGATTTTAGTTCTGCCTCCAACCGCTCTGCCATTTTTTCGGCTTCTTGTAGTTTTGTTTCTAGTTGTTCTGTTTTTCGTTCTGCTTCCAACTGTTCTGCCCTTCGCTCTGCCTCCAGTCGCTCTACTTCTCTCTGTATTTCTTCCCGTTCCGCCTCCAATACTTCCAGCTTTCTTTCAGCTTCCAGTCGTTCTGTCTCTATTTGCTCTGTTTTCTTACGTTCTGCCAGCAGTTCTGACTCCAGTTGTTTTGCCTTGCGTCCTGTTTCCAGCAGTTCTGCTTCTAGCCGTTTTGTTTTCTTTTTCGCCTCTATTTGCTCTGTTTTCCTTTCTGCTTCCAGTCGTTCTGCTTTTTGTTCAGCCTTTAACCGTTCAGCTTCCTTTCTTTTGAAGTCTTCCTCGGTTGGTCCACGCTTTTTCTTTTTAGCTTTGCCTTGTGCTGTGTCCATTTTAACAAGTGTTTGGCAAGTGGGGCACACGTAGTATTTGATTATTTTAGGTTTAGAAAAAACTCTATTACAATTAGGATTTGGACAGCAATAGCTCTCTTTTTGCTCCTGTTTTTCTTTTTCTGTCTCCTGCACGCTTCAGCGCCTTTTCGTTTAATTAATTTGATTCATAAGCGTATTTAGGACTTGTTTAAGTAGAGTAAGTATTACTTATCCAATTGTATTCAATGTAAAACAGAGCTATACAAACATTCATCGTGGAAGCTTCAAAAATACATAATAAACAACGGAGACATGAACCCATCGAAAATGGGTTCATACATAGAATCGGGCGCATTTATTTTACACCTTTATGATAGCTCTTAAAATAGATTTTTTTTAACTCTAAAGCGCACGCGGTAAAACATTTTCAAAACTGTTTTACTCTTTCTGCTGTTACAGCATCAAGCACTAATATTTTTTCTTCTCCAGTTTTTACCCACCTGAATAAAAGCTTATATCTAGGAGTGTAGATAACTGTGCGCTCGGTTACTTCAAAAATTTCTTCCACAATTCTACACATGTCTTTTGGACGCTTAGCTATTCTTTCTTTAAGAAAGTTTACATCGGCATTTTCAGGAAGCTCTTCTATCCCAAATTTTTTAATTGCTTTCTCAGGTTTCTTCTCTGGAGTCCCAGAAGGAATATTATCATCAGCAGAATCACGGCCGTTCTTGTCCAGAATTAGAAATGCTTTTGCCTCGTCAATCAGGCGCTCTTCCGCATGTAGCTTGACAATTCTGTTTGACTTGGAAGTTACAGGCACGTACTTATTGGGGCGCAGAATAACTTCCCTAACTCCTTCGGGTACTTTGACTATATAAGTGCATTTGCGGAGGTAGTCGATGAAGTATTTTCCACTTATCACTATGTACGGTTCATAATACTTCTCTAGTGAAACAAACTGAATCTCTCCTACCTTGGGCTGAAACCAGTAAAAGGCAAATTTGGTGAAAAGTTGTTTCTTGAGTTTTTCGCAAGCAACCTTTATCAACTCTGGATCGACAAGTGCTTTATAAACGATAGTTTTTCTTTTAACAATTTTTTCTTTGGTGGAAGGAGTTTCGGCTGAGATTACAACTGGTTCAGCACTAACTGTTTCAGTCAAGTTTAACCGCCCCCACATTTTTTTCAATTAATTCTAATAGCTCTTGTGAATCCGAAAAATGAATCCCTGATAAGCGTGCTTTCTGTTAGCGCGCGCTCTAACGATAATTCTACGTTTGCTTGAAGATTTCAGGTGCTTGCCTCGCTTCCATGCGGAAATGTAGGAATCGGATATATGTCGGTTACGCCGTTAAGGGTCTTCAGCTTTTTCTGTAAAAACTCTAAAGTTTGAGTAGTTTCTTCAGCGTTTATCCACAGTCCTGCGTCCCAAGAACCGAAAATGTTTATGGTGTACTGCAAATCTACACCCGCAACTGGCTTTTGCTCCATCTTTCTTATGGCTTCTAACGTCTCAGCTAATTTAGCTGGATTCACTTTAAGCAGTATCAAATATTCTGGCATGTCTTTTTCCTCTTTTCGTTTTTTAAGTGATGATTCAGATCAACTTAACTGTTATGAATTTAAGATAATGAGCACAAACTTACCTCAAAAAAGCTAAACCAGAAATAGGCTTTGAGAGTGTCTGCGCTTACAGCATAGTAGTGCGGGGGGTGGGACCCCCTCATTTTACCAGTAAAAACGTGTTCCAATCCCGGCCGGAGCACCACAAATTTATGGTCAAGAACGAAAACGCGCAGTTTCAGGTTTAATCTATTTATAAGGATGGACTATGCTCTTAGATATGTCTGGTTTCTTTTTCCTGTTTCAGCACTTGGCTCGCCAAGGTTGTCAAGAAGATTACACTGAATGCTAACACTGCTATGCCTATCTTATACGTGAGTTCCATGTCGGAATAGAAAATTACGAAAACGGACACCAGCATCAGCGCTAGCACTAAAATTTCTTGCACGGCGCTCAAGTTTTTCAAGCCTAATCTCGAGCTCATTTCTATCCCAGTTAAGTATTCCCATTCTTCCGCAGCGCCATTTATTAATTTTCTCTTGTTGCGCATTTTCTGCATAAATGTTAAAACTTGTTGATGCGAATAAGCTTTTATAAGAATGTTAATGAGATGTCTATGAGAAAAATGTACCGCTTCCAAACGCGAGGGCGCAGATTGAATGCCCTACATTAAAAAGATAGAACTTAAAGGCTTCAAGTCTTTCGGGCCGCAAACAGTTAAAGTAGCCTTAGATAAGGGCTTCACGGTCATAACTGGTCCGAACGGAAGCGGAAAGACCAACATAATGGACGCGGTTTTATTCGCTCTCGGCGAACTCAGCTCAAGGAGACTTCGCGCGGAAAACGCGGCTAAACTGATTTTTCACGGCTCTGAAAAGGCAGGGTTAGAAAGGGCGAAAATGGCTAAGGTGATAATTCAATTTGACAATTCAGACGGCGTAATGCCTGTTGACACGGTCACAGTTACGGTTTCGCGGGAGGTTTACAGAAACGGTCAAAGCGTTTACAGGCTGAACGGCCGAAGAATCTCGCGAACACACATACTTGAAATTCTCTCTATGGCAGCGATAAGCAGCGTGAGCCAAAACATAATCCCGCAGGGCACCATAACAAGATTAACCGATATTAACCAGATGGAACGCAGGAAAATCATCGAAGACTTGGTCGGAATCGCCCAGTATGACGCTGAAAAGGCTGATGCAGAAGAGAAACTGCGGGTAGCAGACATCTCGATCCGCACGGCTATGGGTAGAATAGACGAAGTTCAGAAGCGAGTGGACGACCTTGAGCGGGAACGTAACCAACTTTTACGATACAGTTTCATCCAAAACGAGATCAAAAAATTTGAAGCGGTCAAAATTTCCCACGACATTATTCAGCTAAACAAAAAAATTGAAGAAACCTCAACTCAAGCTGACAAAGTCAGAAGCAAAGTTGAAAAGTTCCGCGAATTACGCAACGGCCGCAGGTCCAAAAGACGAGAGGTCGAAGGAGAATGGCGAAAACTCAGCTCAGAAATGGTTGAAGAAGGCGGCTCACAAGTACTGAAAGTGCAGATAAGAGTTGGTGAATTAAAATCCAAACTCACAGAACTTACGACAAAAATAAGTTCTGGACAAGCCAGCCTCGACGGCCTAAAGCGCGTGCGAGAGAACAACCTGCAGCAGTACCAGTCCATGAGAAACGAAATTCGAGAAAACCGATTAAAAATACGGAAGTCGCGAGTTGAACACGAAAAGCTTCAGTCCCAGATCAGCGCAAAAGACGCCGAACATGAAGTTCTGGCACAGGAAACCACTCAGCTTTGGGGCGGCTTAGGCGAAAACAGCAAGAAAATACGCCAGATCGAAATGCAAGTCGACGCGCGTTATAAGAAGCTTGCCTTCTTGAGATCAGAATACTTGAGGGATAAGACTGCTGTTCAACTCAGCGCCAGGCGGCTCAGGGAACTGAACGAGCGCAAAGAAAGATTCACCGCAACGCTTGCTGAAATTGAGAACTCACTGGCTGAACTTGACAAGGTCCAGAAAGAACAGAAGGCGCAACTTAAGAGTCTTGAGCGTACTCTTGAGCGAAGAACGGTTCAAAAAGAGACTGTTTCAAGAGAAATTTCTGAAGCGGGAAAAATAGCGATTTCAGCAAAGGAAGCGGTCATAGAATTCGTTACACAGAGGGAACTTGCTGAGACTGTAGCGGCTGAAGAAAACGCGTTAAGAAGCATAGAGGAATTGGGCGAGTTAGGCGCAATCTCGGGTGTCTATGGACGATTGCGCAAGCTGATTAAAGTTGAGAAAACTTACAGGAAAGCGATAGCCGCAGCTGCCGCTGGATGGCTTAACGCCCTAGTTGTGAAAGACATTGATTCAGCATTCACGTGCACGGAAACTCTGAAAAAGATGAAGCTGGGAAGAATAAAGATCATTCCACTCCAAGGAGCTTCAAATCCTAGAGCTCTAAAAATACCTGAAAGACAGGGCGTAAGCGGTGTTGCTTCAGCCTTTGTTAAATGCGCGCGAAATTACGAACCAGCAGTTAACTACGTTTTCGGAGACACCTTGATAGTCTCTAACGACAAAACTGGATTTACACTCTCAAATGAAGGCTACCGTGCCGTGACTGTCGATGGGAACCTTTATGAGGCTGGAGGAGCCTTCGAAAGCGGCTACTACAGGGCTCCTATAGACTTTTCAAAGATTATTCCCAGTGAAAATGCCATCAAAAGCCTTGATGAAGCGGTGAAAGCACTTCAGCAGCATCTTTCTCAAAGAGACAGTGAGATAACGGTCTTCGAAGAGGAGATTGAAGGAACCAAAATTGAGATCGCTCGCTTGTCAGATTCCATAACTACCCTTGACAGGGAAATGGTCAGAGTAAAACGAAATGTCAAACGAACTCAAAGCAACGTTAGACGCGTGGAAAGATACTGTGCAAAAATTGAAAAGGAAATAGAGACTGGAAAAGCCCAGATGGGATTATACACGTCTGAAAGAAGCGCCATTCAGAAAGAAATTCAGAAACTCCAAGTCGAACTCGCAGATCTGAGGAAGAAAACTGATGTGGGGCACATTCAGGAGTTGGAGGTCAAGCGGGAAAAACTCGCGGAGGAGATAATCACTCTTAGGCAGCACCTAGGCACGGTTCAAACCGAACTTTCTACACTTCAATCTCAATTTGACAATGTCTTGCGAGTTGGGTATCAAAACTCCAAAATCCAACTCTCGAAGGTTGAACAGCAGCAGAGGAAAGTTGAGAAGGAAGTGGCTGAAGCGCTTCAGGAGCGTGAATCTCTTAAGCAGGAAATTTCGGAGCTAGAAAAGAGCCGCGTTGAACTTTCTAAAGCGGTTTTTTCAGCGAGGGAGGAAGCCCAAAAGTTCACTACGCAAATAGACGCCATTGACAATGAGCTTCGGTCACTGGACGCAGAGTACGAAGAGGCTGACAGGCTTCTGAATCAGCTCCAACTCAGCGTTCAGACTTACCAGTTACAGCTTCAGCAGCATCAAAGCCAGCTTAGACAATTTGGCTACGAGCAGCCTTTAGAAACCACGGAAAAACAAGTCGAAGAAGCCCAAACCTCAATGCGAATGATGCAGTTTGAACTTGAAAGAATAGGTGCTGTGAACCAACTTGCCCTGTCGCATTACGCAGAGCAAATTTCAAGATACAGAGAATTATCCCTGCGTTTGAATGAGCTTGAAAGAGAAAAGCAAGCTATCGTGCAGTTTATGGATGAAATTGAAGCCAAGAAACGCAAGGTTTTCATGGATGCGTTTGAAAAAATCAACCTGAACCTTCAGACTTACTTCTCAAAACTAACTGGAGGCGGCAATGCCTTTTTGAAGCTTGAAAAGCCAGAGGAGCCTTTCCACGGCGGCATAGACATGCTCGTGCAGTTCCCTAATAAGCCGTCGATAGTTGTTAGCGGTGCAAGCGGTGGCGAACGTTCAGTTTCAGCTGTCGCCTTCATATTTGCCTTGAAAGAGTTTACGCCTACATCGTTCTATATTCTTGACGAGATAGACGCGCACTTGGATGCTTTTCACGTTTCGAAACTCGCCGATGTCCTTCTGGAGGAGTCTGAGAAACTGCAGTTCATAGTAATCACTTTAAAGCCGGAAATTGTGAACAAAGCCCAAAAAGTTTACGGAGTGTATGAACGCAACGGAGTTTCAAACGTTATCTCCACAAAGTTCTTGGAGGCGACCAGTTAAATGTCAACAGCAATGAGAAAGCCTTTTTACCTGAGACCTCCGTGGAACATTCTCTTCGAAATCAGCAAACTTGAAAAGCTCACGCCTTGGAACGTGAACATCGCTTACCTGCTCACATCGTTTCTTTCGGAAATGGAGAGCACAGGAAAGGTGGATTTCCGTGCTTCGGGTGTGGCGTTGGATTCTTCTGCGCTCATCTACCTAATGAAGTCAAAGCTTCTGCTCACTCTTCAGGAGCCGCCAATGCCGCCGAAGGCTCCGCAGGATTTTGTTCCGCCGCCTCTGTTTTTGCCTCTGAGGCGTGAGTTGACGTCAACAACTATAAGGAATCTGCTTGAAGTTTTAGATGATGTGCTGAAAGGTGAAAAGTTGCCCCATCTGGACAAAGTTATTGCGCAACCTGTTCTTCCAGCAGTATCCGACATCCTGTCTCAATTGGACATTTTCTTGATGGAAATCGAGGCGCAGATGGAGCAACTGTATGCTCTTCTCTGCGAGAAAGTTAAAGGCGCGGGAATAATCGAGTTTTCAACGCTTATAAAAGGAACTGCTCGGGTAGAGGCAATCCGCACGTTTATTCTGCTTTTGTTTCTGGCGCAGGATGGGAAAGTGAATTTGTGGCAGAATGAGGAAACAGAAGAATTATACATAGCTGTGGGGAACTTGGACATTGGAAAGGACGAAAAAACGATCAGCTGACACGAAGACTGCGGTTCAGCTGACGCCGAATGAAGAAAAAACGCAGCGTTGCCTGAGATTATTGGAGGCAGCCTTGTACGTTGCTGGTCGCCCTTTAGACCTTAACGAGTTATGTTCAGTTTTAAGCACGCGGTCGAAAAAGAAAACTAGAAAATTCACCAAAGCGCTTATGCAGGAGTATTCAGCCAGAAACACTGCACTTGAGATATTGGAGTTAAAGGATAACCGCTACGTTTTGCAGTTAAAAGCAGATTTTACTCCGTTGGTTAAGAAACTTGTGAATAGGCCTTTGCTTTCCGCTGGTCCATTAAAAACGCTTTCTTACATCGCTTATAGGCAGCCTATCTCGCAGAAAAGAGTAATCCAAGTGAGAGGTCAGCATGCTTATGGCCACGTGAAGCTTCTTAAGGATATGGGGTTGGTTGCGGCTGAACGCGCTGGGCGCTCCATGACTCTGAGGACGACGGATTATTTTGCGGACTATTTCGGTTTGACTCAGGACACCGCAACGATGAAGAGAGAGTTAAAACGCATATTCGGCGAAGCAATAAAGGAAGAGAGCTAATCCTAAAACGGATACGTTTATATGACAAAATAACGGTTGTAGTGAACACTCAAGTTGAGCGATTAAAAAAGGGACATGTGAAATGTCAGTTTGGCATGGCAGCTTACGCAAAAGAAAACGGACAGGCGGCAGAAAACGAGCCTACAGAGTGAAAAGAAACTATGAGAAAGGCTCCTTCCCAGCAGAAACCACCCTCGGGGAAACAAAAAGGAAAAACACAAGAGGTTACGGCGGAAAAATCAAAACCAAAGTCTTAAAAGACAAATACGCTTCTGTGACCGACCCGAAAAGCGGCAAAACCGAGAAAATCGAGATTTTACGCGTCGTCAGAAACAAAGCCAACGTGGATTACGACCGCAGAGGCGTAATAACAAAAGGCGCGGAAATAGAAACCGCGCTTGGGCTGGCGCGTGTCACCTCTAGCCCAGGCAGCGAAGGCGTTATAAACGCTGTTCTCATCGGCAAAGAAGAAAAAAGCTGAGCGCCCCCTACTGTTTTGGGTTTTCGCTTCGCACCTTTAAAAGTTGGTTCGCAATTTTTCTTATTACTTGCTCCTTTGAGCCTTTCTTTTCAACCATTATCATCCCAGTCTTAAGCCAAGGAGTCTTAGGATAGCCCGTTTCTGTTTTGATTTCATGTTTTAGACCAAGCTTTGCCACGGCTTCCTGAATTTCCGTGATTTTCGGAGACTGCACTGCTGAACTCTTTGGGACTCGTCGTCCTTCCTTTCTCGTTTTGGTCTGGTCGAAGTATGCTGGCCAAATTATAGCTTGGTCTTGTTTACGCAACTAATCACCTTTCATTTGTGGGCGAAATAGGCTGTTAATTTCGCATCGTTTTTGTCTACGCGAACGAAGCCGAAACGTTCAAACTGTATCACGGTGTCTGACTTTAACTTTTTGCAGGCGCTTTCCGCGATTCCCTCATTCACTGCCGCGTCAGGCATGACTACTTGGCATGGAAACTCTTCGCCCTTTGGTATCCAATGGATAAGCTTAGCTTTAGCTTTTCTCGCTTCGTCGTAGGCTTGGCTGGCAAACGAGGCTTCCACCGAGTCGGCGTTTACGCTTTCTATCCTGACGTTGAAAAGTTCCATAAGCCTAATCACCTTTCCAACCTCTGCAGCGTCCGCGTCTCTCTTTGCAATCCAGAAAATAGCCACCCCTTCTTCTCTTTTAGGCGTTACAGTGTATTCTCTGAAGCCACGTTCAGGCTTCTCTGGATGCAAAGGAAGTTTAGCCTTGAAGACTTTTGGGACATGCTTAACCTTTAGCTCAATCGACTCTGACACGAAGAAGTACCTGTCGCTTTGGGGGTCAAGAATCTTGCGGTTGTAAGCGTACAGGTTCTCCCAGCTTAACGTCACATCCGCAGTCTTAGGTCCAACATCAACAATCATTTTCTTAATGGCGTCTGGCGTGATCCCGCGCTTCCTTAAAGCCGCGAAAGTTGCAAGTCGAGGGTCATCCCACCCCGTGTAAGCGCCTTCGCGTATGCCCTGAACAATTTTTGACTTGCTCAAAAAAGCGCCCGTTATCTTCAATCTGCCATAGTGTATGGCTTCTGGATATTTCCAGCCCAAATGCTTGTACATGTACTCTTGCCGCACCTGATTAGTTAAGTGCTCTTTGCCTCTGATTACGTGCGTCACGCCCATAAGGTGGTCGTCTACGCCAGCAGCCATGTTGTATAAGGGCCAGACGCGGTATTTGCTGCCTACTCTAGGGTGCGGATACTTTTCTGTATCAATAATCCTGAGGGCAGGCCAGTCTCTTACGGCAGGGTTAGGATGGTCCAGATCGGTTTTAACGCGGACTACGGCTTCGCCTTCAGCGTAATCGCCTTCCAGCATGCGCCTCCAACGTTCCAAGTTCCTCGTGGCTGGCAGGTCTCGGCAATCGCAGGCTTTTCTGGATAACGTTTTTTTTCTGAACTTTTCGGGTTGGCACTCGCAGACGTAAGCGTTGCCTTCCCGCAAAAGCCGCTCGGTGTACTCGTAGTAAATGGGGAGCCTGTCGCTTTGAATGTATTCTTCATCCGCTTTGCACCCCAGCCACGCAAGGTCTTCTCTGATGCGGTCGTAGAATTCCAAGACGGGCTTTTTCACTTTGGGGTCTGTGTCCTCGAAGCGCAGAAGGAATTTGCCCTTGTACAAGCGCGCGTATTCGTGGCTTAGTATTATGGCTCTTGCTGAGCCTAAGTGCAAGACGCAGTTTGGGTTCGGCGAAAAACGCGTAACAACCTGCTTGTACTTGTCCGCGTTTGGCAGGGGTGGAAGCCGCTTTTCTTCTTCCAGCTTTTCTTTCTTAAGGGCTTCTGGCCATTTTTCCTCAACTATTCGTTTCTGTTCTTCAACGGAAAGGCTGTTGACCTCGTTAACTACCTTGCTGATTAAGCCTGAGAGCTCTTTTGCTTTAGTTTTCAGTTCCTGCCGTTCGCCGATTATCCTGCCCATAAGCGCGCCTGCCTGCGCCTTTCCGCCATGCTGTAACGCGTTTAGCAAAGCGGCTTTCAGAACGAGTTCCCTGAGGGCTTTATCTTTTTCCAGCGTCAATTGTTCTACTCTCGAATGTTAGATGGTTCTTTTAATCAAGAATCCCGCGAATGCTTTTAATTTTTCCTTAGCCTCGCTCTTAGGCAAGAGTTTATTCACTTCTTTCCAGCTCTCTTCAACTATCCGCGCAGCAGTGCGCTTCGCATGTTCTACGGCGTTGTATTTTTGCATTAAAGCGATAGCTTCGTCGCGGAGCGCTTGATCCGAAGTGTGCATGTTAAGAATCTGAATGAGGCGCTTCTTGTCTGCGCTGTTTGCGTTTTTCAACGTGTGAATGACCAGCAACGTTCTTTTTCCTTCAGTTATGTCCTGCCCGACCCCGCCCTTCTTTTTCGCAAATTCCTTCCCCGTCAAATCCAACACGTCATCTTGCATCTGGAACGCTACGCCTATGCTTTCAGCGAAGCGCCCGAGCTTTTCCACCAATTCCTTGTTGGCGCCTGCAAGCACCGCGGAGATTTTGGCTGCCATCCGCGCCAAAGTGCCAGTTTTATACGCGCACATCTGCAAGTAATCCTCTTCGTTTAGGTCATCTGCGTTAGCTATGCCTCTATGCCAAGTTATGTCCATGGCCTGCCCTAGGCTGAGGTTTATCATCTCCTGCACGTAAACCTCGTAGACGTCACGGAGCGTTTCCGCTGGAAGCTTCGCTTTTTTCTCCATCAGAGGCA
>Ga0315552_1002267_pt1 | contig 11441 bp, 5 predicted proteins | sample SalMarSW160170MG_2_FD_203102 | JGI IMG/M metagenome (GOLD analysis project Ga0315552, IMG submission 203102) | Salt marsh sediment microbial communities from the Plum Island Ecosystem LTER, Massachusetts, United States - Salt Marsh Sediment SW1601-70 ...
AATATTAACATTTGAACCCAGCAAATAAAAGAAAAAAATTGACATTCCTGCCAGTCGGCTATAGTTTCTTAGCGTCATTAATCTATCATGCTATTTACATAAGGTCTTTGCATTGAAAGACTTAAAACAAATATCTGTCATTGGACTCGGGCTTTTGGGTGGTTCAATATCATTAGCTATCTCGCGCTCACTACCCAAGGTTAAGGTCGTGGGTTACACACATCGAGCTGCTACCCGTCGTCGCGCAAGAAAATTATCCATAGCAAATAAAATCATGCACGATATAAAGAAAAGCGTGTTTGAGGCAGATCTGGTAATCATAGCCACGCCCATATCTACGTTTGAGCAGGTTTTTTTGGACATTGCGAAAGCGCTTCCGGCCGGCTGCATCGTTACCGACGTTGGTTCAACAAAAGTTCTATCGCACCGTTGGGCGGCTAAAAGACTGCCAAAGAGGGTAAGATATGTTGGGTCGCACCCCGTGGCGGGCTCGGAACAACGTGGCGTTCGATTTGCCAAGGCAGATCTGTTTGAGAGGGCTACCTGCATTTTGACCACGACCGCCGAAACGGATCGCCAAGCAGTGCAAACAGTAAAGAGATTCTGGTCACACCTTGGCTGCTCTGTGAAGATGATGAGACCGGACGAACATGACAGGATTTTTGCAAACATAAGTCATGTGCCACATGTAGTAGCGGCGGCGCTAATCAACGCAAATAGTGAAGAAGATTTTAAATACGCCGGCACTGGATTCATAGATACTTCGAGAATAGCGTCGGGGCCATCCAACATTTGGACAGATATACTACTGACAAACAACAAGAATACAATCAAAGGCATCGATAGAATCATCGCTGAGCTGTCAAAGCTAAAAAGAGCAATCAATAACCAAAACAAAAGGCAAATTGAGTTTTTATTGGAGGCCGCAAGAAATAAGCGTGCCGGACTTATAAGGTATAAAGTGAGAAGAAAGGAATTATTGCCGTGAAGCAGTGGCGTTTCGAGGTTTTCAGTCGGCCGGGCTTTGTTGATGTGCACGGTGGCAGTGTACTGGAAGATATTAGGGAGCTCGGCATTAGTTCGGCCGAAGCAGTCCAATCGGCGAAAGTGTTTCTTATTGAAGCTGATCTTGATGAGGCTTCTGCAAAACGTATGGCCAAAGAGCTTCTGTCCGACCCTGTATGCGAAGAGTACTACATAGGCAGAAGTTCTGCGCCGGCTGGACTGGCAAAGGCGACGCTGATCGAGGTGCATCTTAAAAGCGGTGTCACCGACCCTGTGGCTGAATCGGTGATGACGGCTATTGCCGATATGGGTGTCAGAGCGGAAAATGTGCGGACCGCACGAAAATATGTCCTGCTTGGTGATATCAAGCCCGCCCAGACCGAAACAATCGCAAAAAAGATACTGGCGAATGACTGTATCGAGGTTGTTCTGGTCGGCAATGAAGCTGAGCCACCAAGCCCACATCTGAAGCCATACGAACTGAAGGAAGTGCACTGGCCTGTATGTGAGCTTGATGACTATGCACTGATAGCGCTTAGTAAAGAAAAAGACCTGTTTCTGAACCTGGTTGAGATGCAGACAATTCAGAAATATTACCGAGAACTTGGCAGAGAACCGACCGACGTTGAGCTGGAGACGCTGGCTCAGACCTGGAGTGAGCACTGCGTTCATAAGACCCTCAAGAGCTCTGTTGATATGTCGATAAACGGCGAAAAAATCCACTTTGATAATCTGCTTAAAGAAACGGTTTTCAGAGCCACCAAGGAACTGAACAAGAAATGGTGCATATCGGTTTTTTCCGATAATGCGGGCGTAGTGGAATTTGACGAGGATTCCGCGATATGTTTTAAGGTTGAAACCCATAATCGTCCCTCAGCGATTGACCCTTATGGTGGATCAGCTACAGGCATCGGCGGAGTAATACGAGATCCAATGGGGACAGGGCTGGGGGCAAAACCTATTGCCAATACAGATATATTCTGCTTTGGTCCGCCAGAGAAGAAATTAGAAGAAATTCCTAAAGGGGTTCTACATCCGAGAAGGATCATGAAAGGCGTCGTGGCAGGCGTGCGCGACTACGGCAACAGAATGGGAATACCAACGGTCAATGGAGCAATTTATTTTGACGACAGATATTTGGCTAATCCGCTGGTCTATTGCGGCAACATCGGCCTAATGAACAAAAACAAGTGCTTTAAAAATCCGCAAAGCGGGGACTTAATAATAATGGTCGGAGGAAGAATAGGCAGAGATGGGATTCATGGAGCAACCTTTTCAAGCGGCGAGATAACCCATGAGTATGAAACAATCTTTTCCCATGCTGTACAAATAGGCAATCCAATAATGGAAAAGAAAATGTTGGACGTACTGCTCCAGGCAAATGAAGCTGAATTGTACGAGGCAATTACCGATTGTGGAGCCGGCGGCTTGAGCAGTGCGGTGGGAGAGATGGGCAAAGAACTTGGTGCAGAAGTTGACCTGGAAAGGGCTCCGCTAAAATATGCCGGCCTTAACTATTCTGAAATTTGGATTAGTGAAGCTCAAGAGCGAATGGTTTTAGCCGTCAAGCCGGAGAATTTAAAAGCGATAAAGAAAATATTTGATAGTGAAAACGTTGAGTCGACCGTTGTAGGCAAGTTTACTAATGACAAAAAACTAAAGTTGCGATACAAAGGCCAACAGGTAGGTGAACTTGACATGGAATTCCTGCATGAGGGCGTACCTAAATATAGCCGAGAAGCGATCTGGAATAGTCCGAAGCTAACTGAGCCAGGTTTACCTGAGAAGGAGAATTATAATGATGAACTTTTGCTGATTCTTTCGTCCTACAACGTGGCGAGCAAAGAATGGGTGATTCGTCAATATGACCACGAGGTGCAAGGCGGCTCTGTCGTAAAGCCGCTCACCGGCGTGACGAACGATGGGCCCAGTGATGCAGCGGTGATTCAGCCGAAGCTCAACTCGAACAAAGGCCTTGCCATTAGTTGCGGGTTGAATCCGCTGTATGGCGATATCGATCCGTACTGGATGGCCTTAGCTGGAATCGATGAGGCAATCAGGAACTTGATATGTGTTGGAGGTCGAATCGATAGGATTGCGCTGCTTGATAATTTCTGCTGGGGCAATTGTACAAAGCCGGAAACCTTTGGCCCACTCGTACGGGCAGCACAGGCTTGTTACGACGGCGCAATGGCTTTTCAAGCTCCTTTTATATCAGGTAAAGATTCATTGAATAATGAATTCACCTGCGAGGACGGAACCACAATATCTATTCCATCAACGCTCCTTATAAGCGCCATAGCGATAGTTGATAACATTAGTAAATGCGTAACAATGGATGCAAAGCAAGCTGACAATTTTCTGTTCATCGTTGGTGAAACCAAGAACGAATTAGGTAGCTCACACTACTATAAGGTCAAAGGTTATATCGGCGCTAATGTTCCAAGGATTAACTTGCAGATAGCTCCCAAAATCGCGCAGAAGATTTCAGCGGCGGTAGCGGAAGGTCTTATCGTTAGCTGTCACGACTGCTCAGAAGGCGGGCTGGCAGTGGCTCTTGCGGAGATGGCCTTTGCGGGCGGGCTGGGCATAGAAGCAGACTTACGTGGTTTGCCAAAAAGTAAAGGCTGTTCGCGAGTAGACACGCAGTTATTTAGCGAATCAAATTCCCGCTATATTGTGGAGGTCGAACCGGAGAAATTCGATGCGTTTGCGAAGTTAATGCTTAATCTGCCGTTCGGGCAAATCGGGACGGTAATAGATAAAAGAAATCTTGTCATAAAAGCCGAAGATGGCGAAACAGTTGTCGAGGCGGATATAGACTCACTAAAACGGGCTTGGCAAAAGACGCTCGATTGGTGAGAGAAGCGATGGAAAAGAAAGGTTCCAAAGAAACAGCTAAAAAACATGGTAAACCGAGCATAGGAAGACAGATGATGGCAGAAGTAAGAGCAATAGTTTTGAGGGCAGCAGGGATAAACTGCGATCTAGAAACCGAGCACGCACTGGAACTTGCAGGGGCACAGACCCAACGTGTGCACATCAACAGGATGATCGAAGATAAAAGCCTCCTGGACAAATATCACATTCTTGTTTTTCCTGGTGGCTTTAGCTATGGGGACGATGTCGCTGCAGGGAAAATACTGGCAAATCAAGTAATACACCATTTATACGAACCTGTACAGAAGTTCATCGAGAGCGGAAAATTGGTTCTTGGAATCTGTAATGGCTTTCAGGTATTAGTTAAAGCAGGGATCCTGCCCGGCGGTAATTCAACAGCGGAACAGGAAGTCACTATTACCTATAACGACAGCGGAAAATTCGAAGACAGGTGGGTATATCTGGCACCTAAGACAGACAGATGCGTCTTCATAGAACCTGGAAAGCAAATTTATTTACCGGTTGCACATGCTGAAGGCAAAGTTGTCACCAAGGACGAAGAGACGCTTGAGAAATTAAAGTCTGAGGGACAAATTGCATTCAAATATGTAGATGAGAAAGGCGATGAGGGTCGTTACCCCATTAACCCGAACGGCTCGGTGGATTCTATAGCCGGGCTGACCGATTCGACAGGCAGGGCGTTAGGACTTATGCCGCACCCAGAGAGATACATCAGGCCAACACAGCATCCCCGGTGGACTCGCTTGAGAAACAAAGTCGACAGCGATGGAACGATTATTTTTAATAACGCGGTCAGATACGTTCGAGAGAACCTCTTAACGCTGCCAGCCTGTCAGGCGGGGAATTAAAAGATTAATTCTTGGTGTCTGTTTTTAAGCCTTCGTGCCAGTAACAACGCATCAAAGATACTAGTAAGCTTGAATTATCTTGCAATGTTTTAATGCTACATTTAAATTGATTTCCTGATCAGGGCCCGTAGCTCAGCGGCAGAGCAGTGGACTCATAATCCATTGGTCGTAGGTTCGAATCCTACCGGGCCCAATTGTAAGCCCCTTTTAGGCAAGCGTTTACGAGCTTCATTCTTCCAGGTCGTGACATTCAGAAGGTTGCTGTGACCAGCGCCATCACGAGGCAAAGGAGTAATGGTTTCAAAGACTATTATCAAAGGATGCATCAAAATAAAAAAATTGTGGCAACAGAGATTTTAGTGTTTGGCTTTGAGATCTTAATAGGTGTCCATCGCGCGTGATCCTCAAGACGACTCTTCTGAGTAGGAGTCCAACTTGCTGGTGCCCGAGTGTAAGTCAGCGTCAATTCTCACTTTTCTGCCGTTCCAATGTGGATTTTCGAAGCCACTGATTTCAGATTTGGGCACAAATGTTAAGAAAATGAGAGAAATCCAAGACTGTCTCTGTTTGGGGAGTCCATAATATTTGACAAAATAACTAAACGTGAAATTTTTAACAAATAGGGGCCTTTTGCAGAAAAGCATAGTATCAGATAATAGATAAGTATCGACAGTTTTTTGATAGAATTGAGAATTGCTATCACAAGCTGATGTTTCGAATAATTGCTTCCCGTCAGCAGAAATGGCACAGGTTAAGGCTTTGGACCAGGAGAGAAACCCAAAATAAGAATAAGGAATGTAATACCCTCACAGAAACTGATACTTAAAGGGGGACAGGACAGATTGTCAGATGCCAATTAAAAAATAGGAGGACCATAGAACGGTCCTCCTGGACCGGCATCGCCAAGGATACGGTGACTTCAGCGTAACTTCGTTGAAGAACTGATGTACCGCATGATGCTGGTTCTTTTGTGATCTGATAGGATCAGTGAACCTTTTCCTACCGGTGATTTCGCTGGTAAACCTGCTAACTTGTGCCGCCAGACAAGTTGGCCGGTCTCTCCATAAAGCCAAGGTGCTCCAGGACCTCTGAATCAGAACTGGTGTCTTGATGCCCCTTCATGTTTTTTGTCGGTGAGTATGTCTACGATCCTACGCGCTGCCTGGCCATCCCAAAGGGGAGGAATCTGATATCTTTTGCCATCATTGTTGACCACGTCTTTATATGCAGCCACTATCCGCTGTGGGTTTCTGCCAACGATCTGGTTGGACCCACACGTAACGGTTGCGGGGCGTTCTGTATGCTCCCTCAACGTCAGACATGGGACCTTTAATATCGTTGTTTCCTCTTGAATCCCGCCCGAATCGGTTAGCACGATGGCTGCCGACATCATGAGCCTGAGAAAATCGAGATAACCTAAGGGATCAATTAGACGAAGTCCCACCATACGACCAACACGTTGGCCTAAGGTCGTGGAATACAGATTCTTGCGGGTCCTAGGATGAACCGGAAATATGACGGGCATATCTTTTAGGATGAAATCGATCGCATCCAGAATATGTCCAAAGACCTGTGGGTTATCCACATTGGCAGGCCGATGCAGAGTGAGCAGGGCATACGTATGGCCATTGATTGCAAGTCTGTCCAGGATGGTCGAGCTTTGAGCTTTTGCCCGATTCTTCAACAAGGTGTCAATCATCACGTTCCCTACAAGGTGCACCTTATCCTGAGGAATGCCTTCACGAAGAAGATTGTCCACACCACTTTGCTCGGTGCAGAACAGAAAGTCGCTTATGGCATCTGTTAAAACACGATTGATCTCCTCCGGCATTGAGCGGTCGAAGCTGCGCAAGCCAGCCTCTACATGAGCAAGCTTTGTCCCGAGTTTTGCTCCGACCAGAACGCAGGCAATCGTACTGTTGACGTCTCCAACCACCAGCACGACATCCGGTTTATGGTGGATGAGTACTGGTTCAAACCTCTTCATAATCTCTGCTGTCTGAACAGCGTGGCTGCCAGAGCCCACCTCCAGATTGATATCGGGCTTGGGAATACCCAATTCCTCGAAGAAGAGGTGACTCATTGTATCATCGTAATGTTGTCCTGTGTGGACAAGAATTGCATGAATGTTCTCGCGTCGGCTGTACTCAGCCATCAAGGGCGCTATTTTCATGAAATTTGGTCTGGCACCTACGACGTTTAATATCTTCATATATTTTACAATTGACATAAATAGACAGATCCGTGAGCGTCCTAAAAATAAATTAGCATACTATCGTGCCACCATGCAACAATAGCTCTTATCACTTGAGCAACCTTTATAAAAGCACTTTCTTGAAAGTAAGTTACATGCTGTTACATTTCACAGTGCTCTCCACACAACCATGAAACTCAAAGAACTTAACAGATTACCCTTGTTACTCCCAATGTTGCCTGCCACAAGCACATACAATATCAATCCGCCTCCAGAGTAAATTCATAGATTAAAGCCATATGTATCAGCGTGATCAGCGATATGCAGCGCACGTAGCAATACGTCGCTCGATCTCCTTGATGATATGATTATAGCCTTCCCCGCCCACGCCCCCGTAGCGTGATTGCAGCTCAGCATCGGGAATTCCTTCGGGCAGGTCAGCCGCTGGCGGGAAAAACTCCTCGACCCGAAAACCACAAGCCAGATGATCCTGCATGGTGCGGGCAGCCGCCTCGTCGCAAGTTGCCTGGATGGCGAATGTGGTGCCAGCCCGGTCCGCGAGCAGATCGGCGAACGAGAAGCCACTTCCTTTTATGTCGGCATCGAGTTCTTCCTTGAGTACACCGGCGGCGTCACTCACGAGCTCGTCAGAAAGTAGGGTGATCGCCGCGCTCACACAAAAATGCTTGGTCCAGTCGGATCGCCCGCGAAGAACGACGCGGCGTAGGACCTGCCGGGCGGCACCATTGTCAAGATCGGCAAGGACCGGCCCCAGGAATTCCTCGATGCGAGGATGACCCAGAAGCATTCCGAGAGTGAAGATACCTGCACGGTTCTCGATTACCGGATCACCACTGACAGAACGCTCTCGAGCAAGAGCAAACACGGTTTCAAAGCACACACCAAAATCCGGTTGCATATCAGGTGATTGGCTGACAACAGCAAGAAGGTGTTCTACTTGAGCCCGCGTGGACGCGAGCACATCTTCGCTTGCGCTGGCCGGGCCGAAAAGATCCTCTCGAAACCCAGAGGGCAGGTGCAGGCGACTGTAGGTGATCTCGATCGAGCCTGGCTCGATCGTCACTCTTCTAATGGCATTCAGAAATGGCTTCGAACGTCGGTCATGGCTAAGCAACGATACGACGACCGGCAAGGAGAGCTTGACAAGCCAGCGCGGAACTTGCATGGAACCCAGCCGGCACCGATCCATATTCAAACTCAGGATTCCCTCTTTAATTCCTAAGCCACCGGCCACAATTAGGTTCAGGTAGCGAGTTTTTCCTCCAAGCTCCACGCCAACGGACGCGGACAGCGAAGCCGAGTCGCGTGCTAGGCTGACCTTTGCTTTTCGGTTTGGTGATCCGAGCGACAGACCCCAGGAGAGCAAGACGTCGATGTCGTGCTCAGTTAACCGCAAGATGTGGGTCTGGCCCTCCATCAGAGATCTCGGACTCTTGCTGCGAATGAGATACACGAGCCGTCGCTTCTCGGCAGAACTCACGCGAGCCGCTTCAAAAGGCAAAGGCGTCTCTTCCACTGACAGCCACAGAATGATGCCGGCGCAAAGAGCAGCCAGGAAAGCCAGCAAAGCAATTTTCGGCAGAAGCCAAAGACGAGCCCGTCTGCCGCGCAGCCACGTCGTACCTATCCACGTTCCGAAGAGACAGCCCAGCAAGGGAAGCATCAAACCAACCACTGCAACCAAATGCCACGACCGGCCGATCTCGACGACGTACACGAGGGCCGCGAGCGTGCTTGCCGCTGCCAGAGCTGGAAGACTAATCGGAAACCGGCGAAGCCACCCCGAACCGCGGGGAACAACTATTGTGGCGATAAAGCCCACAGGAACGAAATACGCGAACTCGCAGAAACCCATGAGGATAAGCCCACCAATACACGCGAGGAGCCGGTGCGAGTCTTGTAGCTGCCACATGGGGACGTTCGCGGTGTCGCTGCCTTCGCCATGATACAGAGCCCGGTATACGAGGAATAGCGAGTATGCGGCCAGGACTATCCAACCGATGTATTTATGGGGACCACTCGTTCCTCTTTCCGGCCTCACGGCGATGTCGAAGCTGCCGTGGGCGGATCCGCCGCTGCGTTCGTGGAGGGAACCATCCGAAGTTTGTCTTTCAGGCGCGTTGACACGTGCTCGCGCAGAACGCACACTGACTTCAATCGATGGTCCGACTGGCCGACGTTGGTTCGAGTGCAATATCTTCTCTCCGTTCCCAACGTAGTGGTCTTTTGCAGATATCTTCGCTCCCATCCATTCTATATTCCGATCCAGAGAAATGATCAATCTCAATCATCAGGACTAACAAAAAAAGCGAAAGATTCCTTGCACTACTCTCCTTCATATCTTCGATCCCTCCGTTTGAGGATGATACTCGCTGGTACGTTTTCTTTGCAGGATAAAAGAACAAACAAAACTCTTGAAAACTTCATTTGTACCTACTGTTACAAATGCAGTACTAATGCAGCTTGTCCGGCCCGATCTTAATCGAAGTCATATTACTTGTTCACAGCCTGCATCCCACTTCCCTGGACAATTTTCGTGATCTCCGACCGTTCTTCCGTCGTGAATACGTCAATTTTTTGGTCAATCTCCAATGCGTTATTCAGGTGCTCTTTTGCTTGAACGAGGTCATTGAGCTTTGCACAAATGCGACCAAGCTGTAGAAGTGCCTTTGCTTGTTTCCGAGTATCAGGGGGTGATAACTCTACAAGTCTTTCAAAGTCGTTCCTCGCGTCGGCAAGCCGGTCCGCCAGATTTAACAGAATCGTACCCCTCGTATCAAGAAGATGCAAATCATTGGGCGCAAGGCCTAAGCCTTTATTTGCCAGTGTCAGTGCCTCGGCGTAGCGATGATAATGCTCTTGAAGAATCCAGGCAAGGTCATTTAGGATTCGTATGTCATTTGGGTACTGCTCAAGCAACTCCCTGTAGATTTTTTCCGCGCGCTCGGCATTTCCTGTCTGATAAATGGTGGAAGCCCAACCCAGGCGCGCATCTAAAGAGGCCGGTGACAAGCTAACCGCATGCTCATAAAGTTTTAATGCCTCTTTTTTCAGTTTCATCGAATCCGATGTGGCTAAGATTGAAGCCGCCGCCAGAAGTGTCGTTGGATCCTGCTCTTTGGCTGAGAGATATGCAGAACTGATTCCCTCAAGCTCTTCAAATCGATTCTGCGCTACCAGCCACAAAAATCGGGCATGGATGACAGTTTGACTATTTGGGTCTATCCGCTCCGCTTGCTCAATACTTTTTTCCGCCTGCTCCATGTCTCCGGTGAGACGGTACAGGTCGGCAAGTGTTACGAGTGCAGCAACACTATTGCTTCCTTTCTTTGTCTGGCAATAGGCCTGAAGCTGCGGAATTGCCCTCTGAGGCTGTTCCATGGAAACCAAAACATGTGCTCGCGAAAGCAGCAGCTTTTCATCTGTGGGATTGCTACAGGCCGCAGATTCAATCAGCGTCCGGGCCTCCTCAAGAAGGCTTCGATCCTTACTACTCAGCGCAGCTGCCACGAGCACGTCTCGGGCTTCCGTATTGTTCGGGTCTTCCTGAAGAACCAGATGAGCTAGTTCAGCCCCCATCTGTGTATTCTCGAGCGCAAGCTCAGCCCTTGCCCTAGCCAAAAGCAATTCAACATTGTTTGGGTTAGAGCCAAGAGCTCGAATCGCAGAATCGCGGGCGGTCTCGTATTCTCCCTCCTGCATCGTAATGCCAATCAGTGTAAGATGTGCGTCTACCGCCGTCGGTTCCAGTTTGATCGCGCTTTCTAACTTCTCTCTGGCAGCCTTAAGTGACTGTGGTGTCGAGACCTCTAACATTTGCAGAACCCTGAGCTTCATTAGTTCGAGATCCTGCGGCAGTCGTTCTTCAAGTGCTGCAAGGATTTTAAGTGCCCTTTGTCGGTCCTGCGCATGATCCCGCACAAACAATGTCTTCATCAACCTTCGCTTCAATCTTAGATCTTCAGGAAAGACATTCAAGCCCTCTTCAAGCGTCGTCACGGCTTGATCGAGTTTACCGTTGGTGGCATAGAAATTGCTTAACATTTCGTACCCTATCGCGCCCTTATCGGCGAAGGTTGTCAACTTCCTATAGTCATTCTCGGCACGTTCGAATTCGCCTTCCTTTGCTAGGTATGCCGCCCTCATTGTATAGGCACCGAAGTCGTTACTATTCGCCACATAATAATCAAGGATTCGCTGGGCCTCTTCGACTTGGCCTTCTGCCCTAAGAATGGACACTTTTGCCGCTGTGAGCGCCATAGAGTCCGGCGTTATCGCTTCGGCTTCCTTCAGGTAGGCAAAAGCTTGGTCAGTATCCCTGGTCTGCCAGTAGATCAGTCGCGCCAGAAGGATTCGTGAGTTCACATCTCGGTCGTCATTGGATACCCTGAGTTTCAATTCGTCGATGGCTCGGGAAAAGTCCCCCGCGCTAAGTGCCATTCGGATATGCCACGCACTGGCCACCCGGGTAT
>Ga0315552_1002277_pt1 | contig 11406 bp, 9 predicted proteins | sample SalMarSW160170MG_2_FD_203102 | JGI IMG/M metagenome (GOLD analysis project Ga0315552, IMG submission 203102) | Salt marsh sediment microbial communities from the Plum Island Ecosystem LTER, Massachusetts, United States - Salt Marsh Sediment SW1601-70 ...
TTCCAACCCGCACCATTTCAAGCCGGTAATCCGCTGAAGCGCGCACATCATCGATCGGTCTCGCCGCATGTTGAGCCAATTTTGCCGACTCCTCAATTGTTTCTTCGTCGAGCTCTCGTCCTTTTAAAAATATTTCAGCTTCTCTGGCATGGATAATCGTTGGTGCCACGGCACCTAAGGTGATTGAAGCACTTCTAACCTTGCAATTTACCGGTTCATCGATGACCTTCTCATCAAAAGTCAACAGGATAGCGACATTCACCAAAGAGATGGCCTGAGCACGCCGTAATGCAAATTTAACAAAAATCCCGCGTTGGTCTGCTTTCATAGCAGGGAAAGAGATATCAACCATCAATTCATCGGGACGCATCAACGTACCTCTAACACCAGTGTAAAAATCCTCGAGAGGTATAAGGCGTTCTCCCGACTGAGATTGCAGCCGCACTTGGGCTCCTAATGCCATCAGGGGAGTTATGGTGTCATTGGCAGGCGAAGCTGTAATTAAGTTGCCAGCTATTGTGCCTCGATTGCGAATTTGTGGGGCGCCTACCTCGTAAGCAGCCTGAGCTAGGGGGAGAGCACATTCAAAAATCAATTTGGAGGCTACGCAATGGGCATGTGTCACCAGGGGACCCAAATGAATAAATTCCTCTTCATCGAGATGTATGCGATCAAGGTCAGGAATCCTGCTCACATCAACCAGTGTATCAATTCCCTTCCGAACTCCTCTCTCAATTTCCAGAATTAAATCGGTTCCTCCAGCAATGATCCGAGCGCGCTTGCCTCTATCTGCCAAAATTGTTAAAACATCTTCAATATTGGTCGCATTTATATATCTAGACCACATAAATTTCTCCGGATTTGAAATAAGGCCTATCCAGCTTTCATCGGTGTGCCATCGCCTTGATGGTAAAGCATGATAATTTCTGCCATAATACTTACTGCGATTTCCTCAGGCGTTTCAGCGTGTAACTCCAAACCGATGGGAGAATGGACACCTGCCAGCTTCTCTCCCGAAATGCCTGCCTTAATCAGTTGTTTACGTGTGGTTTCCCAGCGCCTTTTTGATCCGATCACCCCCATATAAGCTGCCGAAGATTCCAACAAAGCAGGTAAGCCTTCTACATCGATATCGACACCTCTAGTAGTCAAAACTAGGTAGGTAGAATCAGTAATATTCAGGTTTTTCGGTAATTCTTTCATTGGGACCGGATGATATTCATCGGCATCTGGTACTGCTTCCGGAGTGCAGAATTCAGGCCGGTCATCATTAACCACCACTCGGAACCCAAGCCACTTAGCCAGGTGAGCGACGGCCTTACCTACATGCCCACTGCCGATCACGACCAGGGTGGGTTGCGGGTGAATCGGCTCAATAAATATTTCTACTTGCCCGCCACACACACCCGGATCTCCACGTTGGGGATCGCTCATACTATAATCCAATAATCGTGACTTCCCATCGATGATGGACTGCTTCGCTTCAGCGATCACACGGTTTTCCAATTCACCGCCACCTACGCTCCCTAATATGCGACCATCAGGGTAAACCAGCATCTTACTGGTTTCATGACGCGGCGTCGATCCTTGACTGCGGATAACGGTGCACAGCGCGCCAGCCTCATTTTTACGTTCGAGTTCAGCTAAAGCCTGGTAAATCATTAATTTCTTCAAAGGTCTTGCATACTGATGGCTGATATACACAGCCTGAGGTTTTCGTTTTACTTTCTAATAACCCAAGAACGACTCGCAAAAGCTGTTTTTTCCGTGAAATCACACCATCTGCCCGGCGGGTCCCATCTGGGTAGCGATGTCAGGATTCTGGGAAAATTGCCGTAAAATAACCTCCAAAAATCTTGAGAACTAAACTTGTGCTTGTCTGGCTCGTGCAGGTAACGGATCGTCAAAAAAAACGCCCTGTCCATGACGCAAGTGTAACTCTTGAACCCAACTCGCCACAATGAATCATATAACGTTTAGCTGCTTTCTGGAAGCTTTTTTCAGCCTCTTGAATTAACGGTTCTGTATGTTCTATTACGATTTGCCCTGGTGAATCTATATCTTTTTACCAATCGCTTTCAAAAGTGAACAAAACTGGTATTTGATTAGCTCTCTTAATCGTTATTCAGAGATACATCCATCTGGGCAAGTACCCGCCACACTTTTTCGGGCGTGATCGGAATGGCATCGATTTCAACCTCGCAGGCGTCAAACACGGCATTTCCGACTGCCGGAGCAACCCCATCCATTGGGATTTCTGCGACCGCCTTAACGCCGAATGGATGGGAAGGCTCAAAAGTCTCGATAAAAATCGTCATCAGATCAGGCATCTCATGGGCTTGAAAGATATGGTAGTTGCGGAAGTCGCGTTCGCGAGGGCGTCCTTCCCCATCATATTGCATTTCCTCGCAGACCGCATAACCCAGGGCTTGGGTCATGCCGCCTTCGATTTGACCAGACGCCGTGATGGGATTGACGATCACCCCAGAATCTACCGCCATGAGCAACTTGTCAACCACAACCTGACCGGTTTCAACATCCACCGTGACCTCAGCAAATTGCGCCGCAAAGGGGGGTGGTGCTACCGGAGACATGTAAGATCCCACACCCATGATTTGTTCCTGGTCTGCATGGTGCAAGGCGTGGTGGCCGATTTCAGACATAGTCACGCGGTTTCCATCAGGTGCTACCGCCAAGCGATCTACCAGTCGGATTTCATCCGGTTTAAAATTTGTGGCGTTCTCCTCATTCAAGATGCCCGCAGCCCGGATGCGAATCCGCTCCGCAACTTTTCGAGCGGTGCGCACAACGGCTGCTCCCGAGATATAAGTGGTGCTAGAAGCGTAAGCTCCTTTATCAAAAGGCGTGAAGTCAGTATCCGATGAATAAACCAAGATATCATCAACAGGAACTCCCAGCACTTCAGCCGCCATTTGCGCTAGAACTGTGTCTGATCCTGTACCCAAATCTGTAGCGCCTACTAACAGGTTGAACGATCCATCCTCGTTCATCTTGATGCTGGCTCCGCCCATATCCAGATAGGGGATGGCCGTTCCCTGCATAACCAACGCCACTCCAATCCCTCGCCGTGCAAAGGGTTTATCAGGGATCAGATGCCAAACAGGGTTTCTAAATTTTCGATCCCAATTAATCGCGGCTTTTCCCTGGCTGACACATTCTTCCAATCCACAAGATTGAATGATCTCTGGGCGAGGTTCGCGCCCCTCGCTCCACGCTGTACTGAATGGGTGCAGCTCTCCTTGCCTTAGAGCGTTTTTTAGCCTGAATTCTAAGGGGTCCAGGTTCATCTCGCGGGCGATTTTTTCCATATGACGTTCTAAAGGCCAAAAGCCCTGGGGAACACCATACCCTCGATATGCCCCGGCTGGAGGGTGGTTGGTATAGACAACATCCGCATAGAAGCGTATGTTAGGGGATAATCGATATGGTCCATCCCCTACATACAACGCCATGGCTTTGTGACCGGTGTTACCGGTGACGGTCAGCGCATGGCAGCCATAAGCACCGGTATCGCTGAGGGCGTACATAGCGTTGGCGGTAATCGTGCCGTCCGCTTTAAGGCCTGTTCTCAGGCGAACCCGCATGGGATGTCGCGACCGCGAAGCCATAAACTCCTCTTCACGTGTGTATTCATAAAATACCGGTCGTCCAGTCGCGATCGTCAGATGAGCAGGTACATCTTCGATCAAGATCTCCTGCTTGCCCCCGAAGCCGCCCCCGATGCGAGGCTTGACCACACGAATGCGTTTGATTGGTAGATCTAGAACCGGTGCAAGCTGGCGGCGGGCATGGAAGGGGACCTGTGTGCTGGTTCGAATCACTAGGCGATCGTCTTCGTCCCAATAAGTCACAGCTACGTGTGGCTCAATGTGGGCTTGTTGTACTTTCGGGACCTCATATTCGTGTTCAAAAATGTGATCAGCCTCCTCAAAGCCTTTATCAACATCCCCGATGTCGATTCGAATTTGAGCTGCCAGGTTCCGGGTTGGGTCTGATTCCCCAAAATTGACGTATTCGGGCTCATCGTGCAGCTGCGGTGCCCTAGATTTTAGAGCATCGGATGGTTCCAGGACAGTTGGCAACGCTTCATATTCGACCTTAATCAATTCGAGAGCTCGATTGGCAATTTCTTCGCTTTCTGCAGCGACGAAGGCCACACGATCGCCCACAAAACGAACTTTATTGTCTAACGAAAAGCTGTCCAATGGACCAGGAATTGGATCTGATTGACCAGCAGTAGAATAAATTACGCGAGGAATATCTTTCCAGGTTAAGACAGCAGCCACGCCAGAAAGGGCTAATGCCTGGCTTGCATCAATCATCTTGATGCGCGCGTGGGCTATTGGACTGTGTAGAACTTTCGCCACCAGCATACCGCGCATTTCAAAGTCTGCAGTAAAAGCCGGTTTTCCCTGAGCCAACTTGATGGCGTCTACCTTAGGTTCTGGCTTTCCAACTCGCTGCCAGGCTTTAGTTTCAGGTGTCACCTGGACGCGTGGCATGACCTGTGTTTGTGTTGGCAGGTCCGCTCCTGGATATCCCGCCTCATCCTGACCCGGGTGAGCCTCTCCCTCAGAAAACCAATCGGGGGGAGCTGGAATTAGACTATCAATAGGTTCTACCACCTCCCCCCGTGCCATTGTAGCAGCTCTGAGTACGGCCTTTACAGGTTTGAGATAGCCTGTACAGCGGCACAGCACACCTGCCAGCTGCTCACGCACGTCTTCTTCACTGGGATTTGGGACGCGCTCCAACAGCGCTTTAGCAGCTAATATCTGGGCTGGGGTACAATAGCCACATTGAATCGCACCGCTGTCTACAAAAGCCTGCTGGAGAGGGTGAAAACCTTCAGTCCGCTTCCAACCCTGGAGGGGGTGCTGCCCGATTGATTCGATCGTTTCGATTGAATGCCCTTCGGCTTGAGCTGCCAGATACACACACGAATTCACTGGTTTGCCATCTAATAAGACCGTGCAAGCGCCACATTCTCCTGTCTCGCAGCCGTGTTTGACCCCAAAATAACCCAAGCTTCTAAGCGCTTTGAGCAGACTCGTTCCGGGATCGATTTCCATTTCATGCTTGTCATGGTTGATTAGAAGATTTAATCTCATCACAACTCACCATCAAATTAGTCTTAAATATCGGCGGGTAAGGATCGCAGCTATTTCCCGGCGATATTCAGCGCTTGCCCATGCATCACCAGCATGGCTATACGCATTACGCGCGGCTGCCTCTGCTCCTTGGGCCTCGCTGCCATCAAAAGCTACCAGGGGCGCTTTGCCAAACCCCCCAAGAGCTACGCGAGTGCGCCCCGAAGGCCATTGAGCTACACCTACACAAACGATTGGTAAGTCTGCTGGCGAACGAGCTACATATTCATAACCCAATTTCGCATTCAACGGGATGTGTATCTTGGTGATCAATCGTCCAGGCAATCGCTCCGTACGCAAAGGTAATAGATCGCCCAGGTTAACCTGTTCTTCCCCCGGTTCCAGGGTAAGGTTCGTGTCCAGGGCTAATAAAGCCGTTGTAAAGGGTGAGCGACCATCCGATGCGATTAATGTTCCTGCAACGGTAGCTACCTGGCGGAGATTGTAGGTTGCTTCGTGACTTATAGCCTTTACCAGCGCGGTTGGTAATCCAGAAACCTCCAGCAATGACTGTAAATTGACCGCCGCACCTAGATCCAACGTATTGCCACGATTCTGGATAGTATTTAATCCTAAATCCTGCAAGTCCACAACTGCAAATCGGTTAGACTGTGGGCGGTTTAATATTGAACCACCTCCCATTGGAAATGTGGGTGGCTCTGACCGTGAAAGTAGTTTCAAGGCAGCTTCTAGCTTTTTCGGACGATGGTATTCAGTAATCATCAGGTTTTCTGGGATTTACGAGAGTGTTTTTTCTTCTGAGGTTATTCGTTCGAGGATTTAAAGACCGGGAAAATCGGATTGCCCTCAAGAATTTTAATATTAGACGACTTTTTCACCGCTTGGATTTCATCTTCATCATAGATCTTCCAACCCAATGCCTCCAGATCCGTTGAATCAAGTACTTCAGGTGGCAGGTCTACCAGGAGAGCTTCTGCTTCAGCTAACAAAGCCCCATCTGGTCCATAGATCTGGCTGGTAGAAGTAGCAGTACGCCGCTTACTTTTACCAATTCTGCCGATTAGCCGTAAAGGTTCTCCCACTGGCACATTTTTACGATAGCGGATGTCCAATCGCGCTGTATACATAAAACGCGGTGGATCACCTCCCATGTGCGCTCGACCGGCAACCTCATCTAACATTGCAGCAACGATACCGCCATGCACGACTCCCGGATAACCTTGGAAACGCTGGGGAACGGTATATTCGGCTGTTACCTCTTCCTCCCCGGATTTGTAGAATCTCAATTGCAGGCCAAATGGATTGGCGATACCGCATACGAAGCAATAACGTGAATTAGGTTGTGTGGATAACACTAGGTAGTTTCTCCAAATTAGGGATTAAAATACGCCTTTCTGCTATTCTTATGTCATTTATTTATTGATATCTCGGTTCTTATTATACTATCCGAGTTATAGAAACATTCCTCTTGAGATTCAGCACAGGATATCTAGATTAATAAGAGCTAGGGTTTAGCGCTGCCTCGTAATCATTCAAAGAAACCTGCGTATCTGGGAGTTCATGGCGCTCAAGAAATAGCACTCCATCCCTTTCTTGGTGTTCATGGTCATTATGCCGGACTGATGAAAAAGGGCATTGAATAGTCCCCTAGAAAAATTCTACGAAAACCTATGTACCCAACTCCTCCGATGTTTTTATCAACCGACAAAGAGAAAATAGATAGGGCTTCCGAGAGATTCCCTCAAAGAAAGCCCTATCTTATTTCAAAAAAGGATTTAGATACCCAAGCTAGAATCATTGGGCAAAGGTATCGATCAACAATTTTACATCGCCCCCAACCGGGTATAGAATTGGGCAGGTACAACCGTGCCTTTTATATTCAGCCACTTTCAAGCGTGCTTCCTGAGGAGTTCCTGAAGCAGTAATGCGGTGTATCAAATCTTCTGGAACGAGGTGTTTCGCTCTTCGGATCTGCTCGTGGGTAGCCGGCCACCCCAAAATAGTTTGAATCTCATTGACCACATCTTGGGTTACACCTGAAGCCTTGGCAATATGAGGTTGCTGGGCGAGGTATTGGGTGAGTAATTCACGGGTAGTATCGATGGCCTTCTGGGGGTCCTCGTCAACCGAACAAACAACCAACTGAGGGCAATCAAGATCTTTCAAGCTTCTCCCTGACCTGCGAGCACCTTTTTCGAGCAATTCCAATGCGTTGTCGTTATATTGTGGCGGAACACAATAATTGAGCACGACGCCATCTGCAATCTCCCCAGCCAGTTCCAACATCTTATCACCGGTTGCTCCAATCATTATGGGGACATTGCGCGGTTCCCTGCGACCATGCACGACATCAAGCTCGATCCCGTCTACATAAACAAATTCACCATGAAAGGTTACACGTTCCATATTCAACAACCGCCGTAAAATTATAACTGTTTCCCGCATAGCGCTAAGCGGTTTCCTGCGCTCAATACCAACATTGCGTGCCAATGGGTCCCACCAGGCGCCAATCCCGCAGATGATGCGGTCAGGGGCAAGATCATCTAATGTTAGAAATGTCGCTGCCAGTAACCCGATATTACGCGTCCAATTGTTTATCACTCCAGAACCAACTTTTATCCGTTCTGTGACGGCAGCGTAAGCAGCCATGGGTACAATGGCATCCCTAACCAAGCGCGATTCAGCTTGCCAGACAGCTTCAAATCCATGCTCTTCTGCATAACGCACATAATCCAGACCGTCACGTAGATCATGGGCGTCCTGCATATACAAAGATACCCGTTCAGGCATACATCTCCTCCTAAAAATAATCTTTTGGGGGTTCCCGTTTTGAATGAGGTCAAATGGTGACTTTGGGACCCTCAAATTGTTCGCCGATCAACTCCAAATCCTCGGGCAAATCCATGTCTAATGCCAGCGACGACAGTTCACAAATTTCTAATCGGGCTCCAGCCTGGCGGGCGCTTTCGCAGTGACGCTGAAAAGAGCCTGGACCGAATTCATAATCGATCAAACCTGCTGGACAAATTAGCAACGCGTTGGTACCTTCTCTTCGCCGGTCGGGAGCAACCACAACAACCGGAGGATTCTTAACCCTGTCTACCATTGATCGGATATCCTCAGGTGTTATTAAAGGTAAATCTGCAGGAATAATCAAAACACCTCGCGTTGAATATTTCTTGGCTATCACGGTTGCCCGGGTTAGAGCAATATTTAGATGTGATTCACCGTTTTCTTGAACCGTCCTTGCCCCATGATCCCGTGCCAAAGCTAGTGCCGCTGGATCACGGCTTACCACTAACACATGTTCGATCTCCGGGATCATATTTAATGTATCCAGAGTATGCGCTAGTAGTTTGCTATTGAGGTCTGTACGTTCATCTTGCGTAAGAACATTTGCTAGCCGTGATTTACCTCGGCGTAGCGGTTTTACTGGAACGATCGCCCAAAGAGTCATGTGAGATCTCCATCCATATTCTTATATTTACCATGTTTAAATACTTGAGCTATTCCTGTATATATTAAAACGTACATAACACCTGGGCAGTTACTCTCTTCTCCTATCCTGGAAAAATATCACCAGGAATCAATCATGTAGCGATTAAATCAAATCCAAACGCTATCACCTCCTCCGCAAGCCTTCTGCGATCCGCAGGTGTTTTCATCACCGTATCCGTAATTAAAGTCTTTAAGCGTAATGCTTGCATGGCCTCAAGGTGATTGGTATCTACAGTATCAAATACAAAGCCTGTCAGTATGCCTCCTTTAGTTTGTTCGCCATAATGTTGAGCTACTGCCAACGCCGAAGGCTTAACTCCAAATTCTGTGTACATTTTGGCTGCAGGCCCTTTTACCGCTTCACCTGCAATTATCGGGGATATCGCTAAAACTGCCCGGTGATCAGTCGGATGATGTGCCTTGAGCAATGCTCTTACACCCGAGACCTTCAATATAGGATCAATACTCACCCATGGGTTTGATGGGCAAATTACCACCACCTGGGCTTCCTCAAGCGCCTGTAAGACCTCCGGAACTGGGCGAGCTTTTTCGATCCCCTCGAATTTAAAACCTGTTACCCGTGGATGGCATTGACGCCGGACAAAATATTCCTGGAATGACAGCTGCCCTTCATCAGTGAGAACCAGGGTGGGGATTGGATCGTCGCTCACTGGGAAAACCCTGGAATCGACACCCCAGGCACGACAAAACTGTTCTGTCACCTGACTAAGTCTACAACCTCTTGCTAGCAAATGAGTGCGCTCTAGATGGGTGCCTAGATCGCGATCCCCCAATCTAAACCAAACAGGTCCACCCAATTCTGCTAAGCTCTCAAAGGCATTCCAGCTTTCATCTTCCCGGCCCCAACCTGTCACCGGATGGGCTATCTCTGCGAGGGTATAACAGACTGTGTCCAAGTCCGGGCAAATTTTCAAACCCAGGTGTTCAAAATCATCCCCCACATTGACAATTATGGTTAAGTCTTCGGGAGGCAGTATCTGGTAAAGCCCAGAAGCCATTTTCGCCCCACCCACACCTCCAGCAAGTGCAACGACTTTCATCACTCTGGTCAGCTCCTTATTTGAAGAGGGTAACTTCAGCGATAGGCTTACGTGCTCGAGACTCAGGCACTGTCGCAGGGTATCCCAGTAATAGCATCCCTTGTGGCTTCCAATTTTCCGGTAAGGATAAGGTCCGGCAAACGGTCTCTGGCGCAAAGAGTGGAGCGCAGACCCAAACGCCGCCTAATCCCTCTGAATGAGCCGCAAGCAGCAAGGTTCCCCCTGCCAGGGCAACACTTTGGACACCCATTATGTATTCAGCTTCATTACGCGCCTTATCGGGATAGATATCCCCCTGCGTGGCATCGAGGCATAGTACGATCACGACTGGCGTTTCTAATATTCGGTTTCGTGATCGTGCTACCAGGTGATCGACTTCCTCAACAGAAAAGTCATCCCTGATCAGGTCTTGGCGAAAATCTGCCCCCATCTGCTCGGCGAGGTGAGTTTTCGCCTCAATCGTGGTCAATACAACAAACCGCCAGGGTTGGCGATTATGAGCTGAGGGCGCCCATGTTGCCGTTTCCAGGATTTCTTCAATCAGAGCTTGAGGTATAGGTTGAGACAAGAAATGGCGCACTGACCGGCGTGAGCGTAAAAATTTCTGTATTTCTCCAATCTCAGGCGCGTATTCCATTTACTTGACCGATACGCTTTCCGGTAAGATTTTATAGATTATGCGCACATCCCCATGGTGAAACCCTTTGTAGTGGACTGTGCCGGTATATTTGCCAGCTAATATGTCGATGTGTTCCCTCGCAACAGCTGTGGTGATTTCCTCAACCCGGCCCTTTATTTGTAAATACCTGTATGGATCTTTCGGGTCTGGGATTATCATAGCGACTTTAGGTCGCTCCCGCATATTTTCAACTTTAACGCGGCCTTTTAAAGAATTGATTAGAATGTAATTTCCGTCCGTATTGAACCACACTGTGGTAATCTGAGGCGATCCATCTTTCATAATCGTAGCCAGGTGGGCGAAGGCGCGCTTTTCATCTTCAACCAGATCCTGGTGTGATTTAGGTATCTTCTCCAAAGACATCTCGTATAGACCTTTTTACTTAAAGTCAACCCTCAACAATATATCCATAGCTTCTATGTTTGGTCACTAAGAATATTAGATTTCGACCTCAAATCTGAAAACTCTCCCTCCTTTTGCGGATCCATGATCATTTATATTTTACCGCGTCTGCTTGGTTGGTTTGATGAGAGCCCTATGAAAATTTTGCTATCCGATTGCGCGGGATTCAATTCATCCAGGTCCTTATGTGCAAGTTTTAATATCTTTAGAACTTACGCAGTTGGTGGGAGGATGGGGGTGTTTGGACGGGCGTTGCCCAAACACCCCTGTTTTTCCCCTGAATTGCGTAACTACTAATCTTTTGAAAGTTTAGACTTAGGCGGTTGCATACGCTACCGGAATAAATCCATTTCTTTTGGTCTTATCAGTTCCCCCAGGTAGGATTCCCTCAGACCATAAGGAAATCCTCGCACATGGACGACGGGTGTTCCTTCTCCAGCTTGACCCATAATCAGAGATGCCGCAGCTGCGAGTTCATCGGCGACACCGACTTGAGTGACCCGCAATACATATCCAAACAAGTCTTGCCAGCCGCGTAGATCTGCTAACCCAGGCAAGCCTGAGAGACCGATTGTCACCCCCACCGTACCCATCCGCCAGGCCCGCCCGTGGGAATCGATAATCAAAACTCCAA
>Ga0315552_1002285_pt1 | contig 11384 bp, 10 predicted proteins | sample SalMarSW160170MG_2_FD_203102 | JGI IMG/M metagenome (GOLD analysis project Ga0315552, IMG submission 203102) | Salt marsh sediment microbial communities from the Plum Island Ecosystem LTER, Massachusetts, United States - Salt Marsh Sediment SW1601-70 ...
CGTTTATGCCCGGATATTCTGTTATCACACGGGCAAGCCTTGCATATTGTAGCTTTTCTCTGGCAACCTTAAATACTGTGTAAGCTGGCAGCGGTTCCAGACTGGATGAGTCCAGTAAGGAGGTCCCTCGCCAATTCGCTGACAGCGAATACCAGATGTTCGCTTTTAACCCGGCTGCGAGCGCAGTCGCAAAATTTTGAGCGACGTAATAGGCCTTGGTTGTTTGGAAAGTATTATCCTGGCAATAGCCTTCATTACCGGTTGACCCGCACAGGACAGTCACTTCGGTAGTCATCATCGGTTTATTCCCGAAACCGTATTTTTCTAAGGTCTTCCTCAAATAGCGAGCCTTGGCTGCCAAAGACGGGCCTTCGTCTGTCCAGCGAGTGCCCCAGGCAGTGTTTCCATATTCACCAAATCGCTGGTAATAATAATCATAAGAGTGATACGCCACCACGTCAAAATAGTTACCGCCATCATTGACCCCGTGGTGCCTTAAAATTCCTTCCAGGTATTTTGATTGGTTGCTGTTACAAACCGCCAGCAATTCAACATTACAAGGCAGCAGCAATCCACCGGTCAATACCTGAACTGCGCTGTTAGCCTGTTTAATGCGCGCATATATAGCTTCCAGGACATCTGCGAAATATTCGCCACCGAAATAGGGGTCATGCTCATCCCCCCAGCAACCATAAATATTATCGGGTTGAATTGAAGGGTGCGATGGGTCAGCATCCGGTTCGTTCCAAATCTGCCAGTATTTGACATTGAATGGAGGGGCGCTGTAACGCTTGACTGCTTCATACATAAAATTTCCAAATGCTGCCAGCTTGTCCATACGGATGCGTCCGCAGTAGTATCCATCCAGTTCTTGCGCCCAAGGTGGTGTGCTTCGCACGATCAAGACCAAATTTAAACCATCTTGGCTGGCGTTGATCATCTCTTGCTCCAAGTCAGTGAGATTACTCCACGTATAGGTCCCTTCGGTTAGCTCGGCATCTGACCAGTACAAAGCGTTGCGACGCACCCAGGAAGGTGCTGCTGTCACTACCTCCCCCAGTCCATTGTCACTATTGATCTGTTGCATTTCTACGCCAAAGACCGTGTTGGAGGGAGAGAAATTCATGGTCAAGGGCAAATATTTAGAGCCGGTTACGGATTCAGCTACTTGCACGGAATTAATTTCCCCGCTTAGTGGTGGCGAAGCAAACCCGGGTCTTACCAGGAGCTCAATAAAAACGCCAGCGATCAGGATAAATAGGAATGTCCGGGAGATATATTGCTTGAGCATAATGGATTTCACCCTTTCTGGTCTTGCCGATAAGCTTTGATCGCTTCGCTGGACTGACCCAGGAATTTTATCTCTCCATGGTCAAGCCAGGCTGCTCGCCGACACATGCTTTTAATCACTTGCATATTATGCGATACCAGCAGAATCGAAACCCCTTTGTCTCGAAACTCCTGCATCCGAGCTGCACTCTTCCTCTGGAAGGATTCGTCTCCTACCGCCAGAACTTCATCCACGATCAGCACATCCGGTTCTACATCCGTAGCCACTGCAAATCCCAGACGAGCCCACATCCCTGAAGAATAAGTGCGTAAAGGTGCATCGATGAAATCCCACAGCTCGGCAAAATCAACGATGCGGTCGAACTTTTCCTCCATCTGCTTATGGGTAAAGCCCAATAAAGCCCCGTTCAAAAAAACATTTTCTCGGCCAGTCAATTCCGGGTGAAAACCAGCCCCGAACTCCAATAAAGGTGCCACCCTTCCCTTAACCCAGACCCGGCCTTCGGTGGGGTGCAGCACGCGTGCCACCAGCTTCAATAAGGTACTTTTACCGGCGCCATTATTCCCAATTATTCCAAAAACTTCTCCTTTTCTTACGCTTAAATATACATCTTTTAAGGCTAGAAACGACTGGTGCCTGATTTTTCGCTGTAACCGGCGGATAATGTATTCTTTGAACGTGCCAATCCGTTCACTTGGCACACGATAGCGCACCGACACATTTTCTAAGCGTACAATTTCGTCTCGGTCGCTCAGGGTTGCCACCTCAGTCTTTTGCCGATCAGATACGATAGGCAAATTCATCTGCTTTCCTCGTAAAGACCATCCAACCAATAATCAGCACTCCCAAGGATAAACCACCTGCAATAAGGATCTCGGATATTCCCGGCAGGATCCCATCATAAACGGGCATCCGGAAGAGGCGAACAAGGTGATACATAGGATTGAGGCGCGCAATCCAAACCCGGTAAGCTTCTGGCAAAATGGATTCTGGGTAAATAATGGGGGTTAGATACATCCAGGCTGTTAACACGATCTGGTACATCTCGGCTACATCTGTGTAAAATACCGCGATGGCGGAGATAACCAGCCCGGTTCCTAAGGAAAACATAGCCAGAAACAAGACCGGTAGCGGCAGGAGAAATATTGGCAGCTTGACGGGTAGACCGGTTGCCACCATTACAATAAGTAGAGGCAAGATTGACAAGACCACATTGACAAGACCGGTGCCCACGGCTGAAAGCGCAAACACAGTTCGAGGCACATAGATGCGTTTCAATAAACCCCCACCCCAAACTAGATGCGAGATGGCTGCATTGGTCGTCTGGGCGAAGAACGTCCATGCGATCAATCCGCTCAAAACGAAGGCTGCATATCCAGGAGTGCTGCCAAAAGCCTTTGAAAACGCGATCGACAGTACTAGCATTGTGCCCAATGGATTCAGCATCGTCCAGGCAACCCCTAAAACCGAACGCTTGTATCGGGTCAGGATATCCCTACGCACGATCTGCACTACCAGGTCACGATAGCGGAAGATTTCACGCAGCTCATCAAGCGCAACCGAGCCCTGGCGTCTGGAGTCGTAAATTGGGACCCTTTCTGCTTTATTTAACATATTTGCTCGATACCTATCTGTATTAACGAATCTTCGATCAAAATAGCTTTCCTTTAAATCTGGGTATTATTGAGTAACACCTCTCACATTTGCAACCTTGAGGCAAATAGCTGTTACCTCATAATTACAGGAAATTATTCGGCAACATTGCCACCACACCAACCAGTAAAAACATCAACCATCGCCTCAGCCAAAGGCGCAGGCGCATAGGCAATGGAGCGTAAACCCCCTGGCGTAGCCATGCTTTCAAGACGATCCACGAGAACCATCCTCCACCCTCACGGCGGTGTACTCGCAACATCTCAGGCCAACACCGCTCGTCAGCTCCAACTGATTTTGCATCACCATGTAAGCGAAAGTTCGCCCACAAGCGTGAATGATAGTGCAATCTTGTGATTCGCGCAAGCCGCACCCATAAATCAAAATCCATGGCAAAATAAAAGGTTGGGTCCAATGGTCCAACGGCTTGCCATAAATGGGCGCGAAAAAAAGCAGCTTGTTGTGGAATGTGTACAAAACCGCGCCGTAAACGTCGGTAATCTGTCTGGCGTGCCGGAAAGCGACCAATCACCTCTCCATTTTCGTCAATTAGATTTACATCTCCGTAAACCATCCCTGTTTCTTTATGGCTCTGTAAAAAAGCCACTGCCTCAGAGACCGCACCTGGCAAATAAGTATCATCCGAATTTAACCAGCCAAAGATGTCACCTTTGGCACCCGCGAATCCCTTGTTGATCGCATCTGTTTGACCCTGATCCGGTTCTGACACCCACCAGGACAAACGGTCGGCATGTCGTCGGATAACCTCCAAGCTACCATCGCTTGATCCCCCGTCCACGATGATATATTCCAGGGATGGATAATCTTGACCCAATACCGATTGGATCGCCTCCTCCAGGAATTTTGCCTGGTTATAGGATGGAGTAACGATTGAAACGAGAGGCATTCCTTCCACGGATCATTCCCATTCATCAGTAGAGTAATATCGACAGGCAACATCTTCGGTCAAATCCCGAATTCGTTCAATGTCGCAATCACTCAATCGTTTCTTCCAATTATTCAGGCTGGCACGACTATCCAAGCGAACAGAATATTTGGATTGGTCCGGATTCTCTTGGGGGTTAGCGGTACTGCTGAATTTTAGGATAGTATGCGCTTCCCTTTGAGTGAATTCTAATCCGATCACCGCATAAATTTTTCGATACCCCTCCACGGGATCAATCGATAAATCTTCATGCCGTACAACTTGGAGCCGGGGGAATCTATCCTTGAATTGTGCAACTACGCCGTAGATGATCCGCCAGATCAAACAGCTTTGGGCCAGCAGGTCATCGGGTTTGGTAAGCATTTGTTCCATTTCAGCCCGGTAAGGCTCTAACCAGTCTCTCATCAAAAACGGTTGCCCAAGTAGATCAGCAAAATCGAAGGGCCATTTTAGGCGCATCAAACTGCTTGTAAAGGCCGCCGGGTGCCTCACCGTGATCACCACGGAGCATCCCAGCCTTTGTGCAAACCAGCCAATAGAAAAGACTGCGAAGGGATCCTTGAGCAAAGGAATCTGGCGGAGAATACGTCCCACCAGAAAGGTGCTCCAATCGCGGCCCATTCGAAAAATATCTTTGCGAGACTCGAGGGACCGTATTTCTCTGTAAAGATGATATCGAAGATCGATTGTGTCCTGCAATGCAGCTAGAAATTCGTTTTCATTGTCCCCACAAATATATGTGTACCAGTGCTTTACCGCTGCTCTCATCACACCGGGCCGGTGCAAGACGTTCAGCGGCTCGCTTATATACGCTACCTTAGGGCTGGCCGCCAACATTTTCCCCACCCAGGAAGTACCTGAGCGATGTGCGCCTGTAACCAGGATCGCTGGTAATTCGTTATTTATCACCATCTAAGCACAGCCCTGGCCAACCCTTCAACCCAGAGAAATCGCCTAGGTTTGGCCTCCGGTTCCGGTTATACCAATAGTACCAGTTCGCCAGGTAACCCCCACCCAGTAAGTCTAACAGGGCGTAAATCATCCTGTGCCAATGCTGGAGAGCAAAGCCGGGCTTTGCTAATATCGCCTGCCAATAAGCTTTGAGGGCTTCAAACGATCGTCCCCCATCGAGCAAATAACGAGCATTCAAACGGTGCGCTCCAGATAATACCTGTCGATGGTTCTCTTCGAGAAGGGCGGCTAAAGCCGGTTGAGATTGCATCCACGTCAGGATGCGAAATGCTTCCTGGCCAAAACCCCCTGCCTGTGCCACGTTTTTCGCTGCCGGATGGTGCCTTGCGGCTGCCCAAACTTCCGCCACATGTGCTATAGGGGCTCGAGCAGCTATCCGTAGCCACAAATGGTGATCGAGCAGAAAATGGTAAGAGCTATCCAACAAACCTACCTGATCCAAAGTGCTCCTTCGCATGAATACCGCCGGCTGGCAGATGATACGGTATCCCATCAAATTGGCTAAATCCCAATCTGGAAAAACCAGCTGGTTGAGCGCTTGACCGCGTGCATCAATGGTTATGGCATTTCCATAAGTCATACCTAAATCCGGGTTGGCCTGAAGAGCTCTGACTGCACCGGTCACAGCACCGGGAAGGTAGAGGTCATCCGAATTTAACCATGCCACTACTTCGCCATGTGCCCTCAAAAACCCTTTATTTATCGCTTCCGCTTGCCCGGAATCGGCTTCTGATACCCACCACGCCAGTCTGTCAGCGTATTTCCGGATAATTTCAACGCTGCCATCGGTTGAACCCCCATCAACTACTAAATATTCGATGGCCCCATAATCCTGCTGGAGTACCGAACGCAGGCTGAATTCTATGTAAGAGGCTTGATTGAATGAGGGTGTGACGATCGTGACAAGCGGTTGGTTTTTTGTAATCATCCCGACCCTATTGGCTGGAGAATCCCGGTTACACGTAAGCAGCTATTTGATTGGGTGGTGCAAATCAAAAATGATATACCCATCACCTTGATCGTAAACGGCATAGTTATCGTAAAGCAATTCTTTCAACTCCGGCTGTTTGTTCAACTGGTTCATTAAAGTCACCAGGAAATAATCCTTATTCCCCGTAATTTCCTTGAACCAATTCTGGACATCGATAGGGGCGCCACCTCTCAGCTCCCTGTATTTTTCGAGATGACCGCTGGGCAACCAGACTTGCGGAGTGATCCAACCGTAATAAGCCAGACGGTTTCCATAATCGTGGGTCAAAGCGACTACCGAGGAATTTCTACCCAGGGTATCAGCGATTTCTTGCCAGTATGCGGGTTCATTCCGATAATTGTTGCGCACCAATTCGACCCTCACATCCCAAACCTTAACTGAAATACCAAATAACAGCAACCCCAGAAATCCAACCCTGACCAGCCAAGCTGGTTTTAAATTAACCAGCTCTCTCAATCCTCGCCAGGCTAAAGGGGCTATTGTGATCGCAACAATGGGTATTAATGGTAGTTGATAATATGAGTGTGTATTTATATGATAAGGAAATGTCATACCATACAATAGATATCCCCCCCATAAACCCACCCCGAAGGCGCGTTGATCTGGCCTGGAGAATAAAAACAGCCCAAAAATCCCGCCCATGATCGCTCCAAAACCAATCAGATTGCTGGCCGTCTGCACCCACCTAACATAGAATGCAGGGTCCAACCACATTTCTGGGAAAAACCGGCCTTCAAACTGGCTCTCTAACGAGCCCAATATGAAGACCCCGTAAAAGTGATAGGTAATCATTGGCAAGATGGCCAGCGCCCCAACCACCCATACCTGAGGGTTGCTGGCTGCCCGGCGTAATCCCTTGCTTAATAATACCAACGCGAGAAACCCGGCGAGAACGGGGAAAAGCGCTACTGCCTTTACAAACAATGCCAATCCAGCCAGTCCACCTGCCAGCCAGGCAGATTTCCAGCTACCCAACCGGTGCCATCGGTAAATCGCCCACAAAGCCAGTATGATCATCATTACCATCAACGGATCTGGCTGAAAGCTACGGCTGGCGATGATCCCAAACGGTAAAAATAAGTAATAAGCCAGCGCGATCACCCCACCATCTGCAGAAGTCATATCCTGCACCAGCTTGAAGAGCGCTACCCCGCCAATTAACCAGAAGAGGGAAGCGTAGATGCGCGCCACCCAAACAGGATCGGAACCGATCAGGCCATAAGTCCAGGCCACCAACCCTTCGAGGATTGGTGGCTCGATTAAATTATAGCTGCCAAGTTGCTCGGCAGCGAGTTGCTGCTTCCATTGCGGTGCCGAGGGGAGATGTTCAAAGTACATATCCCGTGCGATGATGGCTGAACGCAATTGCCGGGTGGGATGAAAATCTAACGGTTGGTCTGTTAAATCATATAGGCGGATGCCTAATCCTAGGGTAAACATAAAAAATAAGAGTGCCCTCAACAGAATTGGAGACCGACCTAAAAAGGAATCTTGTTCCACAGCTGGTATTTACGACTCCGATGCTTTAGTTTAGAAAGAAGCTGATTCGGGATGAAACTAATGACCATCAAGAAAGCATGGCGAAACTCCCTAATCCCGAACCCGAGCTAAAATAAAGTATCGTAAGCGACCTTTGGAAACACTTTGAGTTTCCCTCCAATGGTCGCATCCAACACCTGTCGCCCGTCTTGGGAGAAAACCTGGCGTGCCATTTGGTAAGCTCGTTCAGATGTCTCCAGATCAGGTAATTGCCAGCGAAATCCCTTGCCAAAATAACGGTCGTCAAAATGATCCTTGTCATCGCCTTGCGAGAGCACTGCGGTATTGGGTTTCCCCTTCGTGCTGAAATTGTGATCTACCCCAACCAGAATGACCCGCTCAAAGCCCATGTGATAAGCTAGCTGTAAAGCCACATAAGTTACAGTTGCCCCCTCCCAAAGGCGCTGGCGGGCATCTCGGGCGAATTTTGGACCACTATAGGTGGTATGCAAGAAGATTGTGTCGTCGGCCGGTCGCAAGAGGGATCGGGCTCGCCAAGATAAGAACTTTGGAATCGGTAAATCACGGATCTCCTGCGCACATTGCTCAATCACCAGGTCGTTGACAGAGAGAAAATATGTGGTCTTGAAACCGAGTTCCGGGAATAAAAGATAAATCCGATTCATCCCAAAGGTATATTCTCCCCGGAGTTGGGAGAGTTTAGTGTGTTTAAGGCTGGGACCATTTCCCAGAATAAAGCAGCGTTGGCCTCGGTGCGCATCCTTTAGAGCCGTTAAACGGCGCATGCTATCTCGCCGCCAGGGGTGAAAAGTGGCTGAAGGCCACTGGGAAGCCCGCAATATCCGGTACCAACCAGATCGGCCAACTTCCCAGACTGGAGCGGGTAAGATCCGTTTGAGCGCAGACTTATATCTCACTTCTGTTTGGCTCATTCCGTACTCAATCTCGCGGTCGCGCCGCCGTCCACGATTAACGCCTGGCCAGTCATAAAAGAAGATTGCGTATTGTCCGCCAGAAAATAAATGGCACGCGCGATCTCTTCAGGAGTGCCTATCCTGCCAATCACCGTCTTACTTGCCAGATTTTCAAGACGCTGAGCTAACGAACCATCACCTAGATGGTTGCGGGACAAACCGGCTCGCAGCATCGGGGTGTCCACCGCCCCCGGCAAGATCGCGTTTACGCGAATATTATCCGCTGCAAATTCAATCGCCATCGCGCGAGTCAATGCCAGTAGACCACCCTTGCTGGCTGCATAACAGGCGATATTGGCTGAAGTAGCCACGGCGTGTACTGAGGAAACATTGACGATCGCACCACCTCCGCCTCTTTTGAACAGCGGATAAGCCAGCTTGACCCCCAGGAACACGGATCGCAGGTTAGACGCCATCACTGCATCCCATTCATCCACACTGGTTTCCAATAAAGGCTTGGCAATTTGGATGGCGGCGTTGTTAATTAGCGCATCCAGGCGATCGGTGAAACTCTTTGCCTGCGAAAAAATCTCTTCCAGATCTTGTGGAGCGGAAATATCCGCCTGTATGAACAAGCTTGTATTTGGAAACGGTTCTCCAAAGGGTGCTCGATCCACGCCAATCATCCGCCAACCCGCGTTCCCAAAAACCTGCACAACCGAGCGCCCGATACCCCCCGCGGCCCCCGTGACCAGCACGGTCCTCTCATCTTTCGAATAGTTATTAGGTGTTTTAGTATCCATTGTTCAAGGGTTAATAATCTGATTCCTTGTGGGCATTCCGCAATAAGTCTAGATCAGCCACATCCAAATCCAACCCATCCAACAGGTTATAAATAGTATTCCAATGTACGGTTTCCCAGGCAGACGGGCTGGAATTTGCGTTATGCGGCGCCAGCAGGACATTGTCAAATCCCATCAAGGGGCTATCTGTAGGCAAAGGCTCCTGCTCAAAGACATCTAAGGCAGCGCCTGCAATTTTACCCGCCCTTAAAGCCTTAATTAACGCGTCTTCATCCACAATAGGACCTCGCGCCGTGTTTATCAAAACAGCCTGGGGCTTCATCAACCCCAATGTTTTCCGGTTAATCAGATGATAACTGCTTGGATTGAGATCACAATTTAAACTGAGGTAATCGACCAGCGGTAGTAAATCTTCCAATGAGGTCATTTTCAAGCCGTTTTCCTGAACGAAATCAGGGTGAATATCGATAATGTCGTTTCCCAGTAACCTCATCCCAAAAACACGCGCCCGCCGCAATACAGCTTTACCTATATTACCCACGCCCACTACTCCCAAGGTACATTCGCTCAGAGAACGTCCGGGTAGTTTTGTCCATTTTCCAGCTTTCATGGCGTTATCCATCCATGGCTGTCGTCGGGCGAACGCCAGGATATAACCCATCACCGTGTCGGCCACTGCCATTGTAAATGCCTCTGGCGTTCGACACACCTGGATAGAGAGTTGCTTCGCGGTAGCCTGGTCTATCGAATCAATGCCGGTACCCCATTTAGAGATGACTTTCAAACGCGGCGCGCAAGCTTCTAACACTCGCTTAGTAAAGCGGTCATCACCGCAAATGGCGCCGTCAAACTCGCCAGCAATATTTAGCAGGTCCTCTTCATCGAGGCGTTCTATCACCTGCTCCGGCACGATTAACGCAATCTTGTAATGATCAAAAACGAACTGGAAACGCTCCAGTACTGGAATCATGTAAGGGGCAGAAAACAGGATCTTCAGCATAATTAACTTATCTTTTTATCTTCCATAAACCGAAAATCGATCCTTGATCTAAGTTGATTTCGGATCGCTTTTCCTCAGACTCATCAGGAATTCAGCGGTAAGAAAATCTATCTCTTCATCAATATCCCAAGCTTCTGTTGCCTCAATTTCAAACATCAATGGATGTTCACCCAGGCGATTTTGGCGCTTTACTAACGATTCACGCCCGAAGATATACAGGCAGGAATTTTCTTCGTACACGGGCAGCAGATCTTGCGTACGTAGTAAGATCGCCGGGTTGTGGTTAATCGGGTGCCCGAGGGCATCCCACAGGCGCGTTTGTATGCGAGTTACCGAAAATAAAGAGTCGTGTGTCGGATAATTTTCCAAAAATGTTTGAATAGCGCGGGAGATAGTCTCGGGTCTCAGCAGAGGGTTTGTGCTGTGTGTCTGGACATAAAAATCTGCCTGCACTTCTGCTGAATCGTAAAGCAAGATCTCGTTCATCGGAACTTCATCGCCGCATAAATGACCGGGGCGTACCAGGATTTTCACCTCGGGAAATCGATCTCTCAAACCCTCTATGATTACATCGCTATCCGTATCAACAACGATTTTAGAAATTTCTGAACACGTCAGTAGATTGTCAAGGATGTGAACATAAAGGGGTTGCCCGAGCAGGGACCTAAAATTTTTTCCAGGCACGCGCTGGGATTCGTGCCGCATGGGCACCAGGGCCACGATTTCTGTCATAATTTCTTTGCAGCATCCTTATAACGGATAGGTTCGATTTGGCGTGAAACTTCTCTTGATGATAATATCTTCCCACGCGGGTAATAAAATGTTTGCCGGAGTTCCCAGCTTAACGGTCCAGAATGGCGGAATCCCTGGTAAGTTCCCCAAAACTGCATTAAGCGAAACCAGAAAATACTCCCCAGGTTGGCTAAAAGTACCCGCTGTTTGGCAGCTTGCCACAGGTCGCTGGCACAGTTAGAGGTAAACAAGCGCAAGAAATCCCATAATTTGAAGCGTTCTTCGGGAAATATCCGCTTAAATGACATCGCCTCCCGCTTATAACGATTATAAACCGCCCGGGGAACCTCATCATGCAGGTGAATGACCTCTGCTTCACAAACATATGAAATTGTATATCCGGCTTCGATCGCCCATCGTGCCCAGGCCAGATCCTCCAATCCTGAGAGTGTCTCGTCATATGAATGTATCTGCCAAATCTCTCGACGGATTGTCGCGTTAGCATTGTTGCAGAATGGATGATTCTGGCGGCGTTGTGAAATATCTGGATACCAGTGTGCAAATATTTGATTTTCAGAGAAG
>Ga0315552_1002289_pt1 | contig 11372 bp, 9 predicted proteins | sample SalMarSW160170MG_2_FD_203102 | JGI IMG/M metagenome (GOLD analysis project Ga0315552, IMG submission 203102) | Salt marsh sediment microbial communities from the Plum Island Ecosystem LTER, Massachusetts, United States - Salt Marsh Sediment SW1601-70 ...
AAAGCGGACAAGCAGGAAAAAGAAAAACAAAATTACGACGCCATCTATCATCGCTGCCCCAAAGCGTATCCAGAAGCCCATATATTCAACAGATGCCGCTGGCACCGCTGTTTCAGCGCTACGTATCTCGACCGGCGAAGGTCGTTCTATATCGGCCGCCAAATCTGAGCCACAGTTAGCACAGAAACGCGCTTCGGGGGTATTATCATGCCCACAGCTCTTGCATCGCGCTGACGCCACTACGGCTACCTCACCTTTCATAATTTAGTTTCGTTGTATTCTATCCTGCCCTGCACGGCTACGCTTTAACACCATTATAATCCCATCCGGGGCTTGTCATTACCCCGAACCCACATCAATCCTGCGATTTGTTGGTAAGATTGATAAAGCGGGAGATGAACGTGCAGAAGGTGCGCCACCTCATTCACAGTCAACATCCTGTCCGATAGCTCGTCTGCAACTGACATAGGTCCAGAATCATCCTTTCTTTAGCATAATTATGCTTATTGAAGTATCTTTTAGCATCATTATACATCTACATCTTTACCAAAATGTTAAGTGCGGAACTGATATCTTAAGAAGAAGTTACAAATAGATTACATTCTATTAAAGGCAGTTAGTTGAACATTGCATCTCGCTGGGATGAATAAAAAAGCTTTTCTTTTGCTGGCGTATAATGACGTTATACGCATTCGATTCATTGAAGTCCGGCCGCAGTTTTTGCTAAAATCCAAGGACATCCAGTAAAACTGAATTTGCTTCTGGTTTTACTACTCTTGATGTCATGTTTGGCACAAGCTAGAATAGCAGTCAGAGGGCGAGGCGATTTACCAGATGGTGTTAGACTGTGGAATCGCCTGATTTTAAATTCACCTTATGACAGACGAGCGATAAAGGAGGACGAGCATGCCTGACCACCTGAGGACAATTGCCGAAGCAGTAAAGAACGGGGATGAGAAACTGACCGTCCAGACCGTTGATGAGGCGTTACGCGCCGGGAATGCTCCCGGGGAGATACTGAGCAAAGGACTGGTGCCCGGGATCCAGGCATTGGGGCAGCTTTTCAAGGACGGACAGGTCTACCTGCCGGAAATCCTGATTTCCGCCCGGGCCATGAGAAGCGGAACCGATAAGCTACGCCCGCACCTCGCCGGCACTGATATTCAAAAGAAGGGGACCGTGGTCATCGGGACCGTTGAGGGTGATATGCATGATATCGGCAAGAACCTGGTCAAGATGATGCTGGAAAGCAACGGCTATGACGTACACGACCTGGGGGTGGATGTTTCGGCAGATGCTTTTGCTGCTGAGGCCAAGGCAACAAACGCCGATATCGTGGCGACCTCATCTCTGCTCACCACCACCATGACCATTATCCCCGATATTTCCAGAGCCCTGGAGGCGGCCGGCGTCAGGAGCAAGGTCAAGATGATGATTGGCGGCGCGCCCATAACCCGCCAGTACGCCGATGAGCTTGGCGTTGAGGGCTACGCCGATGATTGCGCCTCAGCCGTGGACGAAGCTGAACGCCTGATAAAGCTGGCCGTGTAATCATGGTTTTTCCACAGCTCTCCTCTCGTCAATAACTTGCCATTCGCACTCTTACGTGCTAACATATCAGGGCTGGGAGGTAGCTGTCGAACTATCCCCTTGTGCCGAAGTGGCGGAATGGCAGACGCGCTACGTTCAGGGCGTAGTGTCCGTAAGGGCGTGAGAGTTCAAATCTCTCCTTCGGCACCATACAGGACCGGCGCTTGTAGCTCAGTTGGATAGAGCGCAGCCCTGCGGAGGCTGAGGTCGTGGGTTCAAGCCCCGCCAAGCGCGCCATACGGGCGGTTAGCTCAGCTGGTTAGAGCGCCTGCTTTACACGCAGGAGGTCACAGGTTCAAGTCCTGTACCGCCCACCATTTATTGAAGCTAAAAAAGCCCTTATGTTAACTGGTGCATAAGGGCTTTTTCTAAAATGGCACAAATTTGGCACAAATCATTAATTAAGGTAACGTAACCCTTCCAAATTCAGTATAGAATTCTCTCATCCCTGGTATATAAGGTCGAACTGCTAACTTTTTTATCTACATCATACTTTTTCAAGATCGACTTTATTACTGTTTTTTGCCAAGATGGACAATTCGGAGCCAATACAATTTTATCAATAAGTGTGTCTAAGTCGACAGGAATATGTAATCCAGATTTATCAGGATATTCATCAGAATCAATGTCCATTTCGTAAGAAAAATCTGTAGACCGTCAGCGATAATGGGACACAAATGAGGCCACTAAAACCGTACACTCTAGACGGGTGGCACAAGCTCCTGAGAGGTAGTAGACTGACTAAACAATGAAAGGAGCTAGTTGTGTCCAAGGAAAACAAAGATAAAGCTGATGCTGCTGAGGTCAGAACCCATGAAACCAGGGGCTTCATGCAGCAGGTTAGAGTGGCAGCCAGACGCAAATACACCCCAGAGGAGAAGGTCCGTATTGTTCTGGAGGGGTTCCGGCGAGAGGTGGCAGTCAATGAACTTTGTCGTCGGGAAGGCATCAAGCCGGGAGCCTATTACGCCTAGACCAAGGACTTCATGGAAGCAGGGAAGGAGCGGCTAACACGGGATACCGTCAGGGATGCCACGCGCCAAGAGATCGAGCAGATAAAACGGGAGAACACCGATCTCAAACATTTGGTGGCTGACCTGTCCCTGGAAGGTTATCGTCTTAAAAAAACAGCAATTCCTCCACTGGGGGACCACGACGGCGACGGCGCATGAGCCTCATTGAGAAGGCTACTATTTTAGCGCAGGTAGAAAGCCAGTCTACGGGAAAGCGCCAGGCGCTGGCGGAACTGGGGGTACCCAAGAGTACCTACTATCGGTGGCGAAGAAGGCAACTTGACCCGGGAAACAAAAGAAGGCCGTGGAACCGGATCACTCCTGATGAAGACCGCCGAATACTGGCGGCAGCTCGGGAGTTACCTGAGCTCAGCAGCCGGCAACTCTCAGCCTGGATCACCGATAATGAAGGCTTTGCCGCATCCGAGTCAACGGTGTACCGCATTCTAAGAAGGGAAGGGCTAGTGAAACGTCAGGAGACGCAACTCTCGGCCGCTAATGAATACCATACTAAGACCACGCGGCCCCACCAGATGTGGGCTACCGACGCTTCCTACTTCCGGGTGGTTGGCTGGGGCTACTATTACCTGGTGACCGTGATGGACGACTATTCCCGTTTCATCCCGGCTTGGAAGCTGCAGAAAGACATGTCGGCTAACTCCCTGATCGATGTGGTTCAGGAAGCGGTGGACTCTACCGGCATGACCGATATACCTGTCGAGGATCGCACCAGACTCCTCTCGGATAACGGCGCTGGCTACGTCTCCAGAGCCTTCCGGGATTACCTGCGTCTGGTGGGCATCGGGCATATCCTGGCTGCACCATTCCACCCTCAAACTAACGGCAAGGTGGAGCGCTATCAGCAGTCTCTAAAGCGAGAGGTGAACCAGCTACCCTATGAAGCTCCCAGCCAACTGGATAAGGCCATCGCCGACTTCGTCAACTACTATAACTACCGTCGCTACCATAAGGCCCTCGGTGATGTGACACCAGCTGATGTCCTTTATGGTAGGAGAGAGCAGATCCTGCAACGCAGGAAGGAGGTGCAAATACTAACAATTAATCGTCGCAGAAACTACAACCGGGGCCTCAGGGAGCTTGTTAATGCCGCCTGATTATGCCAAAGTGTTCGGTTCAAAAAGTGTCCCATTTCGCTGATTGACAACACATAGCGGTATCCCTCCCGTAAGGGTAGAAAACGCTTGGCCGGCTATCATCGACCAGGAAGCCTTTTATGCGGTGAGACAAAAGATCTCGGCTAATGCCCCAGTACAGATTCACCCAAGGACAGTTCCCAGTTTCTATCTGCTCAGCGGACTACTCTACTGTCACTGTGGAAAAGCTATGATCGGACGAAGTGCTAAGTCACACCGTTATTATTATTATGTCTGCAACAGGAGCTACAAGCAAGGGAAAGAAGCCTGTGCTGCTGTTAACCTTCCCAAAGAGAAACTGGAAAACCTGGTTATCGAACAAATCAAGTCCAAAATACTGACTCCGGAATGCTTGGATAAACTGGTAAAACTGGTTAACGAGGAGCTGGACTCGGCTAATACCCTCCTCAAAGATAAGCTGGATGCTATTGATGTCGAGCTACTCGATGTTGGAGAACGACTATCTAAACTGTATGATGCTTTAGAGACAGGCAAGCTGGAATTAGACGATTTGGCTCCCAGAATCAAAGAGTTGAAGGCGAAACAAGATGAACTGAGTAAGGCTAGAGTACAGGCTGAGGCTGATATGGTAGTAGCGGGGTTTCAGCACGTAGATGTAGAGACAGTGAAATCCTATGCTCAGGATCTGAGAAACCTCTTAGAAGAAGCGGATTTTATTCAGAGTAAAGCCTTCCTTCGGTCATTTGTTGAACGTATCACGGTAGAGGGGAGCAAAGCTAGAATTCAATACCGTTTACCAATGCCGCCGGATGGTAAGATGATCCAATATATCGGAGTTCTGCCTATTAACACCCCAAGTGGAGATAGGGGGATTCGAACCCCCGACCTCTGCGATGCGAACGCAGCGCTCTCCCTATTGAGCTATATCCCCACTGGCATTTAGATTATAACACAGATTTAACGGTGAATTAACCGGCGGGGCTCAGCACTCGATCCGTTTGACCCGGTAGCGCAGCCGGCCCGCGGGCACCGCCACCTCAACCGTCTCCCCCTCACCCCGCCCGATAAGTGCCTTACCCAGCGGCGAGACGCTGGAAATTTTACCCTGAGTCGGGTCTACCTCTCTTGGATTGACAATCTGGCAGCGCAGCTCCTCACCGGAAGTCATATCCTGAAGGATGAGGCGGTCACCAGTACCTATCTTGAGACTTTTCTTTGGCTGTTCATCGATTACCCGGGCCGCTTTGAGTGTTTCCTCCAGTTCCCTTATCCGCCCCTCCAGATGCCCGCGCTGCTCCCTTGCCGCCGCCAGAGGCGCGTTTTCCCGGAAGTCCTTATCGTCGGCGGCCCGACGTATCTGCTCGATGAGCTCAGGTCGCCTGCTCTTCAGTGCCTTCAGTTTGTTTTCAAGCTCGTCATACCCCTGGTGCGTCAGTTCGATAACCTCGGGCAACCCCTGTCTGGTCGCCAGCGATGAGCCAGCCTTCGCTTTCTTTGCCTTGAGGTGGACCGCCAGATTTGCCCGGCTCCATCCCGCTTTTCTGGCATGAGTCAAAAAAGCACGCAGCTGGTCCAGCTTGCGCCCGTAATCAGTATCAGACAGAGACAATCGCTCCGCATAGCCGGCTACTTCCCGAGCGCTGAGGCGGGCCAGCGCCCGCTCCCGCCCAAACCAGCGGATAAATTTGTACACTTCCGGCTGACTGATTTCCCTCTCTTTGGGCGTCAAGCTGGCCAGAAACTGGCCAGCGGCCTCTTCCAGGCTGATATTCGGTGTGTTTTGGTCGGTCATAGAACTGCTCAGTAGATTATTATATATCGTTGCCGCCCCAGAATGGAAGCCTGATGCCCCCGAATATTCTGGCCACCACCGCTCGCCGGAGGAGCTTCAAGATTGCCTGGCTGTGCCAGTCGAAGGACACGTCTTCGGCCTCAAGCAGCGCTTCACCAATGCGATTCTTTTCCATCACATCGAATAAATGGTCTACCTGCTGGTCACTCAAACGCTCGAACAGCTTGCGTGCCCGGTAGCCAATCATAAGCTCCCGGCCCAGCCTGCGTTTCCACTCTTGCTCGTAGCGGGACAGGTTTTTCGCTGACACATCGTTCTTGTGCAGAGCCCTGTCCAGCGTACTGGCCGCAATATCGGCACAGAGCATGCCGTAGTAAATGCCGCCACCGGTGGTCGGCTTGACCTGCCCGGCAGCGTCGCCTACCACCAGGACTCTTTCGCCATACGTCCGGCGCAGTGGTCGGAGCGGTATGGCGCCGTAGCTCGGCTTCCATTCGCCGGGCACTATCTTGCCTTCGGACACCAGATAGTCCAGCAGTTTTTTCAAATGCTTCTCCGGAGCATGACGCGACAGCAGACCAACGCGGGCATTTCCGGCAGTGGTCGGCACAAGCCAGCCAAAGAACCCCGGCGCTACTTCCCGTCCAAAATACACCTCAACCTCGTCCTGTCCAGACGTGGCCACCTCTGTTTGCGCCCCGGCAACAAAATCGGCCGCTTTCCCAAATCCCATCCTCTCGGTCAGTCTGGTACCATGGCCACTGGCAATGACCACCACCTTTGCGGCAAGGCTGCCACCCCTGCCCATGCAGTAGGCCTCCACACCTTCCTTGGTTATTCGAATATCATGGACGGCGCCGCCAAATATATATCGCGCCCCCGCATTTTGCGCTCGTTGGGCCATTGCCAAGTCAAAAGCCACCCGGTCCAGAATACTGGCCTGATACTCATCCCGCTTTATGTAAAGAATTTTTCCCGCTGGCGAGAACAACCGGGCGCTTTTTACCTTCCGCAGGATAACGCTCTCATCAATGTCAAAGTTGTGGACGCACTCCTGCCCTATGATGCCGGTGCAGCTTAATTTGTTTCCCACCTTCCCCTCCTTTTCCAGAACGGTAACCGCCCATCCCAGCCGCACCAGCATGTGGGCGATACGACTTCCCACCGGTCCGCCGCCAACAACGATTACATCATGCATCGCTAATCAACCAAGAGGACTGATGATAGAGTAACGCATAAAACAATGCCATAATATGAAATCCGCAACAGAAATTCAAGGGGATACTATGACAGCATAAAACGCCCTCTTGCCCTTTATTGCCCGCTCTGACAGGTTTGTGTTACTATAGTGGAGAATTGCCGGTCTTGAGCGGGGTGTAGCGCAGCCTGGTAGCGCACCTGAATGGGGTTCAGGTGGTCGTCGGTTCAAATCCGACCACCCCGACCATAGGCTCAAAGATAATGAGTCAGACCACCTGATACTTCATAAGTAGCAAAGGTGGCTGAATCTAACATAGACCACCTAATTAGGTGGAAACAGGGCGGGTCCGCAAAGTGAATAATGGTTACTGCATTGCGCCCGGAAGTGAAGCCAGGGACTTCCCTCAAGTCGCTGGTGAATGGATTCGTACTTACAAAACGGACTGAGGGTAAAAGTCCCCGCACAGTAGAATTCTACTCGGAAAACCTAAAGCGTTTCCTCTGGTATGCTTCAAAGCAAGATTGGCCTGATGATATTCGTATGCTTACGGAATGGAATATCAGGGAGTTTTTAGGTTATGTAGCCAATGAAAAGTGTCGCTGGGGGCTAGAAGGCAACGGCTCGGAAACTTCTCAAATCAAAGCATCACATGCTACGGTTCACCATTACTTTGTGGTGCTGGCAAACTTCTTTGGTTGGGTAGTTCGCGATGGTTTCCTGCTGGAAAGTCCAACAGCCAAGATAAAGGTTGCCAAGCCAAAGGCGAAGGTTATCAAGCCCTTGTAGTGGAGCGTAAGTTGAGCTGAACAATCTGAGTTTTTGTTAGGGACTTACCAGTGGAAGAGAGCGGGGCATTTAGCATTTACGAATATCTGCGTATAACATGGATTACACGCTATAAGTTGAGGTAAGGCGTGGCTAATCATTATGAAAGACCGCGCTTCGAGTTCCATAGCCACGCCGGCTAAGTCTCTACTTACGGAAGAGGCTGCCTTCAGTCGGTACGGTATAACCAAGGCTCCGTTGCTACGCATTCCGATGAAAAGGCCAATACCTTGCACTTAAAGATGAAAAGTATTACTGATACGAAACTATAGTTTTGAGAATAACCTTGCCCGTCAATGACCATTAGCGTACAATACAGGTAGGAGCTGAATCAGGCACCAGTCTAAGCGAGGCGAGGGCGACAAGTGGCCAAGGGGAGAGTGCCTAAGGTGTTGTCTGTCTCTTTGTCTCTTTGTTTGTGAGGAGTTAGAGGATGCCTCAAGTGGGAGAGGGGAACTCGGCGACGAAAGTAGTTTTTGACCCAAGCCTGGGGAGGCATGGCGGCAGCAGGTACAGAGGCGCAGGCGGCCGATTTACTCCCAACCCTAACAAGGGAAAGCTTTGGTACTGCCAGAAGTCACCCACGGGTGCGCATCACTGGATCATCACAGCGCATCAGGGTCAGTGCAAGTATTGCCAGGCGGTGCAGGACTTGCCGACGTCGGCACCAAGCACCCCTCTAAGACGGGGCCGGGGAGCGTAGCTTCTATCTATTGAGTAGGAGATACCAATGAAGGGAGATTGTTCTCCCGACTGACAGTCTTCCTTCACTTTTTGGCTTCTTGTTACTCTTAGCAGGAGACCGGGCTTCCAGGATGTTCTCATATTTAAGAGTACGCTCCAGCGATGGCTGCCTGTTCATATTCCCTTGACAAAATATTGATAAGCTCTCTAACGGAGATTATTGAATCTACCCTGTAGGCATTGGCCCCGGCAAAAGCAAAACCTTTTTCCAGGTTTCCCTTTTTAGCATTGGTTAAGGCAGCACAAATGCAATATGGAGAGCTTTCAAAATCGCAGGTCTTCAGACAATGCCAGCCGCATTCGTAAGGCATCTTTTTTCCCAGTGACACATCCTTAAGGAATTTATTCTGTATAACCCTTCCAGGTAACCCGACGGGGCTGTCAATTATGATAAGGTCCTCTTTTTTGCATCTTACATATGCCTCCTTAAACTCTATGGAAGCATCGCATTCGTGAGTTGCCACAAACCTGGTGGCCATTTGCACTCCCTGAGCGCCTAGCTGGATAAATCTATAAATATCGGCACCGGTAAATATCCCCCCGGCAGCGATTACGGGAATGCTCACATTAGAATTCTGTTCGTAGGGTTTTACCACGGAGATTACTTCAGGCAGTATCTTTTCCAGACGGTAGTCAGGATTATTTATCTGTTCCTTTTTGAATCCGAGGTGTCCGCCGGCTAGCGGACCTTCAACAACCACAGCGTCAGGTACGCGGCCGAAATGCTTCTGCCAATATTGAAATATCACTTTTGCCGCTCTGGCTGAAGATACTATTGGCACGACCTTGGTCCTAACCTTCTCCAATCCATCCGCTAGCAATGTCTCAGGGATCCTTAACGGAAGTCCGGCGCCAATAAAGACCGCATCTGCGCCCTCTTCTACGGCAATCTGCAGAAGGTCAAAGTAATCTGTAAGGGCAACCATTAGGTTTACCCCAATAATGCCCCCCGTCATCTGCCTCGCCTTTACTATTTCTCTCCGCAAGGCTCTCTTATTGGCTTCCCCGAAATTCTTATTGAAATCAGGCTCAAGCATTCCGATTCCGGTAGCGGAAATAACTCCAATACCACCCTCGTTGGCAACTGCTGTGGCAAGGCTTGATAAAGAGATACCGACCCCCATTCCTCCTTGAACAATCGGTATATCAGCCTTCAAATCACCAATCTGCAGCTTTGGCATCTTCTTCCCGAAGCCCATGAATTACACCCCTCCAATGGGATACGGTTTATTGCGGACTTACTCTAGAATTGTAAAAAACAGAACCTCGATGAGTATAATAATACAGCCTTGTCCTATAGTCTACCAAATAATAGAAAGAATGCGAAAACTAACCGTTTGGGCAACAATATGAGACCTGAAAAGTGAATCAGCCTTCGATTGCCGTGGCTGTACAATTTGACGGTTTGTGCAATCCCGGCAATAATCTCTTGAATTGTGTAGCTGATCCCCTTAGAATGTAAGAGTAAAGGCATGCTCAAAAGTTCTGCCTATTGTAACCCCTTCCCCACGCCCATTATGATGAAACAGGTTACGAACTTAAAGCAGATGCTGGAAGCGGCGGCAGAGACGTATGCCGGCAAGACTGCTGTTGTCTGCGGCGAGCGCCGCGTTTCCTATGCTGAGATAGACGAGGCCGCCAACCGGGTGGCCAATGCCTTCGTTTCTATGGGGGTGAAAAAAGGCGACCGCATTGCCATGCTGATGGCCAACAGTCCGGAATTCGTAAACATCTATTTTGCCATCATAAAAGCGGGCGGCATCCCGGTGCCGCTGGATGTCCGTTACAAGGTCGATGAGCTGGCCTCCGTGTTTGGCAGCTGCCAGCCCAGAGTACTGGTGGCGGAAAGCGAGCTGCTGGAGCCCCTGGTGCCGGCCCTTTCCCGATTTGAATATATTGAGCACGTAATTGAGCTGGGTGCCAGGTATGAGGGCAGGTTTCCCGGCTACGGGGAGATAATGGCGAAGGGTTCCGCAGAAAGGACAGAAGTTGAATTAAAGCCGGATGACATCGGCATTATTTCCTACACCAGTGGGCCGACGAATCGGCCGCGGGGAACGGTGATTGACCACCGGAGTCTGGTTTTCGAGGCGATAGTTTCCGGCGACGGATTTCAGCAGACAGAGCGCGACAAGCTGATGCTGTTTGCGCTGCCCATGTACCACATGTTCGGGCTGGCTTCGGTGATGCTGGCCTCCATCCAGAAAGGGAGCACGGTGGTCATTGTGCCGGGTACAGGCCGGTCGATAACCAGTTTTCTGGAAACCATTGAGCGTGAACGGGGAACCATGTATATCGGGGTGCCCTACATCTACGCCCTGGCCATAAACGTTGCCGAACGTGAGGGTTTACGATATGACACCAGTTCGATTCGATTCTGGGGCAGCGGCGGCGCCACACTGACCATTGACCTGATAGAGAAGTTCAAGCAGTGCTATGGTGCCGATATCCTTGATGTCTGGGGACTTACCGAGTCGGTATCCCATATCACCCATCACCCTCCGGGCGACCCGAGGAAACCGGGTTCATCAGGGAAAGCTTTGCCCGGCTGGGAAATAAGAGCGGCCGATGATGGTCACAACATATTGCCCCCCAACCAAATCGGCGAGATAGTGGTACGGGGGCCAATGATGAAGGGGTACTATAATAATCCTCAGGATACCGCTCAGGTGATAAAAAACGGGTGGCTGCAAACCGGCGACCTGGGCTATGTAGACGAAGCCGGCTATCTCTATCTCACCGGCATGAAGAAGGACATGATTATCCTGAAGGGCCAGAACGTCTGGCCAGGTGATATTGAAGAGGTGCTGTGCCGCTATGATAAGGTGGCGGAAGCAGCCGCTGTGGGCATTCCGGACAGGCTGCGCGGCGAGATTGTGGCGGCGGTGGTTAAACTGAAGAGCGGACTTTATGCCACGGAGCAGGAGATCAGGAATTTCTGCCAGAGCCGCATGGCCGACTACAAGTTGCCGAAAAAGGTCTTTTTCACCAGATCGCTGCGGAAAAGGGGCATAAACAAAGCAAGCAAGAAAAGACCGGAAGACTACTTGCCAGATGTGCCCTCATTGTAATTCAGCTTCCTGGTAACGCCT
>Ga0315552_1002293_pt1 | contig 11369 bp, 8 predicted proteins | sample SalMarSW160170MG_2_FD_203102 | JGI IMG/M metagenome (GOLD analysis project Ga0315552, IMG submission 203102) | Salt marsh sediment microbial communities from the Plum Island Ecosystem LTER, Massachusetts, United States - Salt Marsh Sediment SW1601-70 ...
GAGCGAACCGAGCATTTGGGCAACGCCCTTCGCAATTTCAATATGCTGACGGCTCCGGCTTTTATCCTGATAATTGCCGTGGGACTGGGTATCCGCAGAAGTATCAGAAAAAGGCATTATATCAGTCACACAAGCGATGCTTAAACAGAGACCCTAAGTATGGTAATTGGTTAAATAGTAACTGGTTAAATTACTACTAATTACCAATCACCAATTACCGGTTACCAAAAAATGGGAGTTTTATAAATGAGCGACAGAAAACTTGTAATACTTTTCATAGTTGCGGTTGTTATGGTGATACTGGCTGTGATTCAATCGCAGATTTCCACCGGGCCGGCACAGCCGGAAACGCCCGGCTATCTTATAACAGGACTCAATACTGACCGTATAGGCAGTATCGCTATAGGAAAAGGCGATGACATTATTACCTTAAAGCGGGTCGGGGCCCGCTTCGTTGTCACCAACAAGGACAATTACCCGGCAAAGGTAAGCGAAATAAATAATCTGCTCACAAAGTGCCAGGAAATTCGCTGGACGCAATTTATTACCGATAATCCGGCAAACCACGAAGACCTCGATGTAGCCGAGGGAAACGCACGCGGTATTGTCAGATTTTTCACGCCCGAACCAAATTCTACGATTCTTGCAGGGGTTGTGATGGGAAAAACAAGAGAGATGGGAGAAGGCACTTATGTAAGACTTCTTTCGAGCGACAAGAAATCGAGCGATAAGGTTTACCTCGCCCAGAATGTTCCGTTCTTTAGCAGTGATGTAATGGATTATATCGAGCAAAAGCTTATATCCTGCAAATTCGAAGATATTGAGTCGGTAACGGTCGCTTCATCGAGCGGTGAATATACACTCAAAGCAGACCCTAACAGCAAAGAAATGATGCTGGAGAATATCCCTGTAGGAAAGAAGTTAAAAGCCAACGAAAGCAAAAATGTTTTTACAGCCCTGGCAAATTTCAGGTTCGATGATGTCAGGAAAACAACGTCCGGCCTGCTCTTCAACAGGAAATATGTGTGCCGGCTGAAAAACACAACCGTTTATACTATAGACATCGCCCGGAAAAATGATGAAACCTATATAATCTGCGATGCAGACTTCACAGATACCGTTGAAAGACCAACAAAGGATGAGACGGATGAGCAACTGAAGGAAAAAGAGGCCAAGCTCCTCGCCTGGGAAACTGCAAAGGATTTCTCCGTTAAACATAAGGGTTGGATTTACAAAATCCCTCAGTGGAATGCTAAGAATATGACAAAGGAGCTTTCGGACCTACTCGAAGACGATGACTCTGCGAAGGAAACAGAAATTCCGGAAGAACCCAATTCTGTTGGAATTGATGAACTGATTGATTCTTTAAACATTAAAGATGCCAACTCTGTAAAGCCCGAACAGTAAAGTACTTAAATCCGGATTTCACACATTAAACTGTGTTACACAAAGAGATTTGTCCAAGGTGCCGAAAGGATATATCCTCACAAAAAGACAGCTAATCGTCGGACACTAAAGCCAATTAAGAACAATAGTTTCTTGCCCAAATATTTCTGTTTAGCCCTGCATTTGACGAAGAGTTTTTACTGTTAAAGTCTAAAAGGACAGCTTATACTATTGCTTTAAGATTCACAAAAAACGATTTGCTATAACTAATTTATGGAGGTAAAGAAAGTGAGTAATTTAAAACATTCAAAAAGTATAGTTTCAGCAACCCTGTTAATTTTCCTTATTCTTACTTCAGCCGTCAAGGCGGAAATTTCAACAAAGGCGGATACCGATAAGCTGCTTAAGATGCTTCCAACCGAGAGTATGTTTTGCGTCCGTGTGAACAATCTTGAGAACAGTCTCAGTCAGATAGACCAGTTTGCGACCGGCATATCACCTATGCCTATGTTTATCTCGTTGACAGTACGAGGTCAGTTGGCAAAACTGTCAGGCAATCCCGAGCTTACAGGCCTGAATATGAGCGGTAATTTTGCACTATTTGCAGTACCAACGGCCGGAGAACAACCAACGGAGCCAAAACCATCAGATATGTTCATCGGCTTTCTTGCGCCCGTTACGGATTATAAACAGTTCATAGATAGCGACCCTAATCTAAGCCCACCGGATGCAAACGGAATATCAAAATTTACAAGTGGCAAACTCGGTGGATTGTTAATTAAGCAGGTCGGAAACTACGCCCTTATAGCTAAAGCCGAGTATAGCACCTTCGCCGCGAATGCGAAATCGCTCTCTGCTGCTGAAGCAAAAGGATTAGCCGGTGTTCTCGACACCGATGAGGCAAATAGGGCTACGAAAGAGCCGCTCTGGACCTTTGGAAATGTTCAGTTAGTCTCGAAGGTCTTCGGCCCTCTTATCTTCGGCAAAATCGAAGAAATGAAAAAGGTGATGAAACAACCGAGTAAGCAGCCGAACCCAGAGGCAATAGCAAGCATAATGAATATGTATGCAGCTTTTTTTGAGACGCTGATGAAAGAGACAAAATACTTGAGTTTAACTGTCAGGCCGGAACCGAATGTGTGTAATATGGCTATTAGTATTTCGGCGCTGCCCGGAACAGATATGGCAAATATACTTGTCGCCGATGCCTCAGCGGGTCAGGAAAATAAGCTCCTGGGTTACCTCGAAGACGGTGCGGTGATGAACTTCGCCGGCAAATTGAACACACCTTTCTGGAAGCTGAATGCCAAGGGTGTTGATTTAATGATAGCTACGATGGGTGAGAGTATGCCCGCTGAGGAAATAGCAAAACTTAAGGCCCTTGCAGAAGCTGCACCGGATGCTGTCGGTAATTCGGTGGCAGCTTCGTTTTCGGTAGATATGACAAATAAGCCGCCTTTCAGAGGTAAGTATATCGTAGAGGTTAAGGATAAGGAAAAATTCAGCCAACTCATCGAAGATGGTATGCAGACGATGAACACAGGTTTTATTCCTGACTTTTATAAGAGTTTGGGCTTTGAAATGAGCTTTACGACAAAGCGGAACGTTGAGAATTATAAAGGTGTTTCAATAGACTCGGCAAAGCTCGTTATGAAACCGAACGAACCAAATTCTCCTCAGGCACAAATGATAAATGCCATGTACGGAGATGGATTCGATTATCGATGGGCTGTAACTGACGGACTTTGTGTCTGCGTTATAGGCGGTGATGTAGATTCAGCTATACACGAGCTTATTGACCAGGTAAAAGCCGGCGGCCCAAAGGAATTGTCTGGTGAAATGAAAGCATCCTTATCACTGATTCCAGAAGCAGACAAAGCGGATTTTTTAGGTACATATAATTTTTTACGGTACTTTCAAGTCATTAGTGCTATTATGCCTATGCCTATACCACAGATGGATATTCCCACCAAAAGCAATATCGCATTTACCGCTAATATTGCTAACGGAAAAATGACATCTGAAATTGCTCTGCCGAAAGAACATTTAATGGAAATGATGGGGATGTTTCAGATGATGCAACAGCAAAAAATGCAGCAAATGCAACAGAAAGGAACAACAACCTCTGCTGATAACTAAAAAAGACAGGATTTGCCTGCTCGACGTATGCGAATGAACAGATACTTAGCTACCGTACTGGCGCTCAGAAGTTCTCCAGAATCGCTGCTGTGTGGATTGCCAGCAGCATCAGGTAATCCAAGTCACTTAGACTATAGCACTCCTTGCTCACAGCGTTATCGACATACAAAACGCCGAAACAGCCCGTAGCGTCAATCAGGGGCGCAATCATCGCAGAGCGTATTTCTCTCCCTCCTGTTTTAGTTGAAGCCTGCGGTAAAAGTAAAAAGTGCCCTTTTTCAACTGCCTGGTTGATTTTTTCCTTAAGCTGTATCTGATTAAGCTCAATTTTTCGGCCGTCACATCTTTCGCCGGAGTGACAGGTCATTGGGCCGCTCGGCTGGTCCCTGAAAGCACACCAGCTATGAAAAGCGACAAACTGCTTTAATGTAACATCCAATATGACCTTGAGTAATTCATCAATTCCATTAGCTTTACAAACCGCCTCAGTCGCCTCTAAGAAATCTTTCACCCTTTTGGCCGGTAATCTGATATCGGGGGCATGCTCCACGTCGGCCTTTCTGATTATAATCTGCGGCTCACGAACAGTTGTGATAAGTGTATCTTCCATACGGATGGCTTTGTCCGGCTCGGCAGCATCTTCAAGATTTATTTCAATGGTAAAATCAACGATTTTCAAAATGTCCCCGGTTTTAATTTCAGCTTTGCGGATTTGCTTATCGTTTAGATACGTTTTGTTTGCCGAATCGAGGTCCTCAACCATCCATTTGCCCTGCTGTGTTGCAAAGATTACGGCGTGCTGTCTCGACACCGCCCTGTCCGACAGAAAAACCTGGCTGTTTACGTGTCTGCCGATATAAATCGGCCCTCCTGTGAATCGGAATTCGTTGACGATTCGGCCATTTTGTTTCACAAGCAAACGCATCGCTCTTCCTGCCTGGATATGAATACCAATATCTTCATTTCATTATCCAAAACACGACACGATTTGTCAAGGGAACATTTGTCTAATTGCTGCTTGATTCCTATTGATAATTGATTATTAAGTGATAATATTAATAATTATTGTGCAAATTTATAATCCAAATGAGAAACAATGAAGGACTTCAGACGCATTGTAATCCGGGCTGCCCTAATTCTTATCATATTACTGATGGTTCTGTCCATTTACGGTGCATTTCTCGGCCCTGAGCGGGCAAAAGAGTTTTTTAATTCTCCGCCACTCAGCATTTACTGGGCATCTCTGACAATTTTGCTGGTTATTGGCCTGGCAGTATTCCCTCGGCTGGTTCCTGTTCCGGGACTGCTTCTGATGCACTCAGGATGTATCCTGGTTCTCGTCGGCTCTATGTGGGGTTCTCAGGCAGGCCATAAATTCCAAAAGCAAATTTGCGGAATTGACAAAATTCCATCCGGTTATATGACCATTTTCGAAGGTCAAAGCCAAAACCTTGTTACACTCGAAAACAGCAACCGGATAAAACAATTGCCTTTTCATATAGAGCTAAGAGACTTTCGATTGGAACACTACAAACCGGAATATCTCTATGTCCAGACCCTTACAGGGCAAAGCTGGAAATTACCCGTCGAGACAGAAACAGAGTTTAATTTAGGAGAAGATTTTGGCACGGTAACAATTTTAAGGACATTTGAAAATTTCAAAATTACAATCGACGAAGATAAGCAAACAATCATCGATTCTTCCGGACCCGGTTACAATCCTGCCCTGCAGGTCCGGCTCAAATTCCCTGACGGCACAGTAAAAGAAAGATATGTTTTCGAGCGCTACCCCGGCCATATCCGTCCCGAAGACAAATTTATCCTGGACTACCGCAGAACCGTTAAGGATTACATAAGCGACCTTAAAATCATCAAGGACGATGATACCCTTGCCGAAAAAACCATCGAAGTAAACCATCCCCTGCACTTCGGAGGATACCACTTCTACCAGAATTCCTACGATGCCGAGGCAGGTCGATACACCGTTCTTATGGTTTCTTCTGACAGCGGCTTAAATCTTGTCTATACCGGATATTTAATGTTAGGTTGTGGCGCCTTCTGGCATTTTTGGTTAAGACATCTATTAAAAAAATAAATGGGAATCAAATATACAATCCAGGGTCTTCTGATTTATTCTGCACTCGCAGCATACGTCTTCGCTTTTCTTGCGTCCGTTTGGCCGCTTAGAAAAGCCGGCCATCTTTTATACCTGCTCGGCTTTACAATCGCCTGCTCTGCTTTCTTTTACCGCTGGTATAACGTCCGCCATATACCCTTGCAGAATCTCTTCGAGGTATTTCTTTTCACGGCAACGTTTATTTACCCCTTCTCATTGTTCAGCCAGCACGTTTTACGTATTGAAAGCTACTCGGCTGATATGCTCATAGGAGCAATTGTGCTTTTCCCTGCCGGTTTTATCTTTAGCGCCCAGCCGCAGCAGCTTCCGCCTGCCCTGCAATGCCGGCTATTCCTGCCCCACGTTGCTGCGTATATGCTCTCGTATATCTTTATGGCAAAAGCCGCCTGCCAGGCCGTTTATCAGCTTGCAGGCCGCAGTCAAAAAAGCAGTGAAAATCTTCTGCCCTATGAACAGGCAACCTACCGGTTGATTTGTGCCGGCTTTCCGCTATTGACGCTCGGGCTTATTCTCGGCAGTTGCTGGGGCAAGCTCGCCTGGGGCGATTACTGGGGCTGGGACCCGAAAGAACTGTGGTCTCTTGCATCCTGGCTGGTTTACCTCGGATATTTTCATTTCCGTTATATGTTCGGCAAATCACGCTCACGCACAAACAGCATCTGGGCTGTCGCAGGTTTAGTGTTTATCGTAATAACATTGCTCTGGGTCAATCTCTCCAAGCTCTTTTCAGGTCTGCACAGCTACGCAATCTGACACTTCATTTTGACCGACAAGCGCAAAAATGTTAAAAAACGAACGGTCATCTGTAAAAGCAAAATTCTAGACTGATTATCGACGAATAACTGGTCTTTCAACAAGACCAGTGAAAAGCTTATAACGAGTAAAAAATATAAATAATAAGATGGCAATAATAAAAAACGCGATTACTGTTACCTTCCGGAATCTGCTCCGATAGACTTTATAAACCAACAACAAAGGCAGACCAATCACCAAAAACATAGGCATATACATTGCAATCATAAACAGATAAAGCAACCTGATTGTTATCGATACGTCTTCGTCAGACCAGATTTTTCGCCACATAGTGAGGAATATATCGTAGTTGAACCGGATATTTACAAATCCGATATATGGCGTGAGCGGATTGATGGCTTGATTCGAGCCGCATTTGTGGCAATAATACTGTAACGGATGGCAGGGAGTTAAGCAATTCGGACAAAGCGGCCAGGCATCTTCCGGAACAAAATCGACGTCCGATGTATCACTTATCTCGCACTGCCTTGCAGGCAAATTATTGTAGTTTATCTCGTTCATACCGATGTCGATTATAGCAAATTCACGATAAATCTGCAATACTTATTACTTTACCTGCGCCGATATTAATGTAATTTTTGTCAAAATGCTCTTCAAGTAAGCTTCTCGCTTTCTCGCTGGTACAATGGCTTGGGCCAACATATCGCACGCCTATTTTCTTGAAAGTTGAAATGATTTTCCCGATTTTGCCCTTCGTTGCCCATTCCAGATGAAAGCCGCCCATCACTAAAAGGATATCACCCTTCTTTAAATCCTTTGCAGTTTTTACAATTTTAACAATCCCCGGATGCGCACAGCCGATTATAAGTACCAAGCCTTTATCGGTTCGGATTATCAACGATTGTTCTTTTATCCACCCTCCAACCTGACCGGTAGAATACACATCCTCGCAAATCTTAACGGAATCTTCGACCTCAATTATTTTCGCACCGGAGCTTTGAACTTTATTTTTGAACTTATCCGGAAAGGATTCCGGCAGATACACTGTCACATCAGGATTCTTCTCAAGGAAACCATTTAATCCGCCGGTATGGTCATCGTGAATATGAGAAAGAAAAATTATATCCACCGTTTTCGGCTCTATCCCCAGTTTTTCCATATTGCCTAGCAGTGGCCATCCCGGCCCGGTATCGAAAAGGATGTTCTTTTCCAGGCCGGTTATCAGGCAGGAAAATCCCCAGCCGGTTTCCAGTCCCTCTTTATATGGCTCATTGTCGCAGATAACGGCAACATTCATATCACACCTCATTTTTTGATTTATATCTTACATCATCAGGAATAACAATTATAATCGATAAAATCGATAAATAACCGGCTGAAGGGGAAAGATACCGCAATTCCCTTGACATTTTTGGACAATTAGATACACTATAGATGCAAGGACGGCGGGTAAAGACCTTTGACAACTCACTGCTGTTTCTGACAGTGTGGAAAAGATATGCGGCAATTCGGCTGTTGTAATTTCATCAGCTCAAAATACTTTAGATAGAAGGGGCGTGGGTCCTGATACCTTCAGGCTCACGCCTTTTTATATTTACCGCCAATTACCCGATTTCATAATTACTTTGGCATCATGATAATCTGCGAAGCTATGTTTTACTATAAATACACAGCTCAGGCATAAAGAGTTACTGTCCTTCTGCGCCGTTGAAAAAACATCACGAATAACGTCTTATAACGAATTTGTTAACCAAAGCCAATTTACGTTTTTGGGTAGTATTTCTTTATTAAATAGCCAAACAGACTGGATTTTTGAAGCCCTTTTTGCTATAATGAATGAAACTGGGTTATTCTAATCTCCTGGAGGCAGGTTGATGAAAATTGGGAGGTTGTTGTCGATTGCTATATTCGTTTTGTGCACAAGCCAGGCTTGGGCACGGATACTATACGTGCCTTCTGGGTGTCCTTCTATCCAAACGGCAATCAATGACGCCAACGATGGCGACGCGGTTATTGTCAGCCCGGGAACATATCGGGAAAACATAAATTTCCTCGGCAAATCGATAACTGTGATGTCGGTCAACCCGGATGATCCAAATGTCGTAGCTGGGACGATTATCGACGGTAACGCACCGGCTGACAGCAACTTCGGCTCTGTGGTAACATTCAACAGCGGCGAAAATAACAGCTCGGTTCTGAGCGGGTTTACTATAACCGGCGGCACCGGCTCGTGGGTATTGATATCGTGGGAATTTAAGGGCCTGCAATGGAACCGCTGCGGCGGGGGAGTGGTCTGCTATAATATGTCAGCGCCGACTGCCAGTAAAAATGTTTTTACCGGCAACTCTGCCGGTCAGGGCGGTGGATTTTATATTTACGGCGACCCAGTTAATCCGAATAATCCGGGTAATCCCGCAGTTCATCTGAAACCGGTCATCACCAATAACACTTTTATTGAAAATCATGCCATTATAGAGCATGGTTTTGCCCCCCCGGATACAAATTATCCTTGTAACGACCACGGCGACGGCGGAGCTATCGTTTGTTTTCAGGGCTGTGATGCGAATATAACCGGCAATCTCATCGAGAATAACCACGCACATTATTACGGCGGCGGGATACATCTGCGACAGTGGAGCAACGGCTTAATCGAAAACAATCAATTCATTGGCAATAACTCCAGCCTTGGAGCCGGAATACACATAACATATACCTCAAGTCCAACTGTCAGGGGCAATTTGATTGAAGCCAATACAGCCAGTGCACTGGGCGGCGGGGGCATCTATGTGTATTACCATTCCGAACCGCTGATAGAGCGAAATACTATCACGCAAAACTCATCAATTAACGGGGCAGGGATAGGAATATATTGGGAAAGCTCGCCGACCGTCCAAAATAACTTAATCTATAAGAATTACGGCGGGGCGGGAATTCAAATCGTAAGCGGCTCTCCAACGATTCGCCACAACACCATAACGCATAATTATTACAATGGTGTGGAATGTCGAAGCACAACTCCCATTATAGAAAACAATATAATCACCTCCAATGGGGCAGGATACGGGATAGCCGTCAGGTATGATTGTTCACCTGTAATCAAATACAATAATATTTGGGACAACAGCTCAGGCACCTGTGGTCCGGATATACCGGACCAAACAGGTATTAACGGAAATATCTCTGTTGTGCCGAGTTTTATCAATTCGGACAACAACAATTATCATTTGAATTACGACAGCAGATGTATAAATGCCGGCGACCCAAATCTTACCGGTGAAGGCCTCACCGATTATGAGGGTGAGCCGAGAAAGCTGGGCCAGTACGCTGATATCGGTGCAGATGAGGCCTGGCCGGTGTGGAACATCACCAGCGGTGGCTGGTACAACAACATTCAGCAGGCGATTGATGATGCTAACGATACCGAAGTAATAGTCGTTACTCTTGGAACCTACACAGGCCCAGGTAATCGAGATATCGAATTTTCCGGCAAGGCGATTACTCTCCAAAGCATCGACCCGAATAATGCCGATATCGTAGCTTGCACCATCATCGACAGCAACGGAACAGGAACCGAACCACATCGCGGCTTCCGCTTTCGCAACCAGGAAGACACAAATTCGGTCTTGGCCGGCCTGAGCATAACCGGTGGCGGCGGCTGCTATGACGGCGGTGCAATTAAGTGCCGGTACAGCAGCCCCACAATACGCAACTGCCTCATAACCGGTAATGAGTCAGGCGGGCGAGGCACAATCTATACGGAAAATTACAGTAATCCTATAATCTCCAACTGCATTATCACAAATAACAGGGCAAGCCGGGGCTATGGCGCGGCAGTCTGCGCATTTTACAATAGCAGCCCTACGATAACTAACTGTCTCATCACTAACAACAAAGCTCAAGGCGAAGGACATCACGGTGGAGGCATCTACTGCCACGACCATAGCAACGCTATTATCAGTAATTGTATTATCAGCGGCAATACAGCCGGTCATCGAGGCGGTGGAATAAGCGCTTATTGGAGTAATCCAACCGTTGCTAATTGCACAATTATCGGCAATTTATCTCTAGAGGGCGGAGGAGTCAGCTCATTCAGAGAAAGCAACCCAGAGGTAGTAAATTGTATCGTCCGCTATAACAGGGCACCGGACGGAAACCAGCTTGCCCTTATAGACACAATGCGCGTCTGGGGAGTTACTATACTAACCGAGATGACCGTCTCTTTCAGCAATATTGAAGGCGGACAGGAAGGTGTTTGCGTTGACCCGAATATGATTCTCCATTGGGGCCAAGGCAACATCGACGTAGAGCCCAACTTCGTAAATTTGGGCTACTGGGATGATGCAAACACACCAGCAGAGCCAAATGATGATTTCTTTGTTGTCGGCAACTATCATCTCCTGCCCACATCGAACTGTATTGATGTTGGCGATAATAACTCTGCCACTGGGGCTACTGACATTGATGGCGAACAGCGAATATTCAACGATATCGTTGATATGGGCGCCGATGAAGTTATTACAAATCCAATTGACCTGAACAACGATGGAATTGTCGATTATAGAGAGCTTGCTGTTTTAACTGACGAATGGCTTCAAGACATCGAATTACAAACCGATTTTTATGATGATGACTTCATAGATTTTGCCGACTTTGCCGTTTTAGCCGAGCAATGGCTCTGGACAGGCAGATGGTATCAGTAATTAATGAAGAAAACATCTTCACTTGTTGAGCTGATGATAGTGGTAACTGTACTGGGGATTCTGGCGGCTATTGTTGTATCCGCTACTATGAGTATTGATTTCCGAACACCCAATTCAATCTTCGAGTCTCTCGAATATTAGCTGCTCAGCGTAAATATCATTCGCATCCTGAGGAAGGCGAGGGCCGTAATCAAAAATATTTATCCAGTCAGCCACCCATACTTTTCCATCTTCGGAGACGGTTCCTATAAACC
>Ga0315552_1002296_pt1 | contig 11366 bp, 12 predicted proteins | sample SalMarSW160170MG_2_FD_203102 | JGI IMG/M metagenome (GOLD analysis project Ga0315552, IMG submission 203102) | Salt marsh sediment microbial communities from the Plum Island Ecosystem LTER, Massachusetts, United States - Salt Marsh Sediment SW1601-70 ...
GTAAGCTGGCCCCTTTTCTGGGCGCTGATAGCCGTTTTTGTTGTCATCGTCTGTCTCCTGCTCATTCCCGCCTTAGGGGGCTTATTCGCCGGCTCCGGGCTGTTTTTAGCGCCCTTTGGCGTCTTTTTATTGTTAGGCGTTGCCCTGCTGGTCTTTACCCTGCGGGAGAAAGTGGCCGGAAAGCTAAAGGCCTTCTTCCTGCTGACGGCGTCTTCGGCGGCGGGGGTCTTTGTCTTTGTGCTGCTGCACAATCTAGTTTACGGCCTGTTTATTCACTTCTTCGGCGAAGGCTTCTGGAAAGGCGGCGATGAGCCCTTCTTCTTCATCCTGGCGGTCATCGTCTGCCCGCTGGGCTTTCTCACCGGGGCTGTCGGCAGCATCGTCCTTCGCATTAAAGGCGCCCGCTCGCAGTAGCCCCCGCCTTGACACCCCAAAAGGGGCGGTGCTACACTTTTCTTACCTCTTAGCGGAATTTTCTTTATGAAGATGAAAAAGGTCGGCATTCTGTACCACCCTATGATTGACACCGCCCGCAACCTGGCCGAGGAGCTTAAGGCTTTCATATCGGCCCGGGGCGTATCGGTATGGCTTGGCTCGGCCTGGGAGGGTGAGGAGGCTAAATCTAACATTGATGGCACCGAGCTAATAATTACCGTCGGCGGCGACGGCACTATCTTAAGGGCGGCCCAGGCGATAGTCCCCGCCCCCATCCCCATCACCGGCGTCAATCTGGGGCGGCTGGGCTTTATGACCGAGCTCAACGCCGGGGAGGCTAAGGCCCAGCTCCCCGCCCTGCTTGATGGTAAAGGCTGGCTGGACGAGCGAGCTATGCTTGAAGCCGAGCTTACCACCGGAAACGAAGCCCCACGCTCCTTTTATGCCCTGAACGACGTAGTCGTGGCCAGGGGGGAGGTGGCGCGGGTGATTTTCGTGGAGGCTCATATTGACGGCGAGCCGGTGACCACTTATAAGGCGGACGGCGTTATCGTGGCAACCGCCACCGGCAGCACCGGCTACTCGCTGGCGGCGGGCGGACCTGTACTCCACCCCCGGTCCGCCGATTTTCTGCTGGTGCCCATATCGCCCCACCTCAGCCCGGCCTACCCGCTGGTGTTACCGGCGGCGTCGGTGGTCAGGCTCAAGGTTGATACTACTCATCAGGCGGCCTTGAGCGTCGATGGTCATATCAATCTGCCGCTGGTCAGCGGTGACGTTATAACTATAAGGCACAGCGCCGCCAGCAGCCGTTTCTTGAGAATTCACTCCGGGGACTTTTACGGCTCTCTGGAGCAAAAACTGAAAGGGAAAATAAATTGAAGGTAGAAAAAGCCAGAATAAGCGATGTCCCCCAGGTACAGGCTCTGGTTAATTACTTTGCCGCCAAGGACGAGATGCTGCCGCGCTCGTTGAGCGAGCTCTACGAGAACATCCGGGACTGTTTTGTCGTCAGGGAGGGTGATAAGGTGGTTGCCTGCGCCTCGCTGCACGTTTTCTGGTCGGACCTGGCCGAGATAAGGTCGCTGGCGGTAGCCGAAAGCAGCCGGGACAAGGGCCTGGCGGCGCAGTTGCTCAAGGCCTGCCTTCAGGAGGCCGAGGAGCTGGGCATCGGCACTGTCTTCTGCCTGACCTACCAGCCGCCCCTCTTCGAGAAGTTCGGCTTTGCCCAGGTGGAGAAAATGGACCTGCCCAAGAAGGTCTGGACGGAGTGCTACCGCTGCCCCAAGTTCCCCAACTGCGATGAGGTAGCCCTTACCTATCAGCTTAGGCCGCCGGCGTCGGGCGAAATTGCGGGGGATTGGGTTGGCTGAGGAAGAGACGCTGTCCAGCCGGCGCATCTACGAGGGACGGGCGGTAAAGCTGCGGGTGGATACGGTTGAGCTTTCCGGCGGCCGGCAGACTACCCGTGAAATTGTTGAGCATGAAGAAGTTGTGGCCATCGTCGCCGTTGACGGCGAGGATAATGTCCTGCTGGTAAGGCAGTTCCGCAAGCCGGTGGAAAAAGAGCTTTTGGAGATACCGGCGGGGGGCATTGACCCCGGCGAAGCCCCGGCAGACTGCGTCCGCCGCGAGATGCGCGAGGAGACCGGCTTTCTCCCCAAAAAAGTGGAAAAACTGGGCGGCTTTTATTCCGCCCCGGGTTTTTGCACCGAATACCTCCACCTCTATCTGGCTACCGACCTTGTCCACAGCCCGCTCCAGGCCGAGGACACCGCCGGTATCAGCCTGGTACGTAAGCCGCTTGAGGAGATTCCCGGTTCGATTGCTTCGGGCGCTATTGTGGACGCCAAGAGCATTGCCGGGCTGCTTAGCTTTCTGGAGTACCGTAAGTCAGCTAAGCCCGTCTGAGAGCTGGCGCCCGCCGAGGAGGTGGAGATGAAGGTGGGGCACCAGCTGCCCGCCCTCTTTACCGCAGTTAATGGCCAGACGGTAGCCTCTATCGGCGATGCCCTGCTCCTCCGCCAGCTTACTGGCAATCCTGGTCATATGCCCGATAAGCTGTGTTTCGGCCTCGGTCAGGTTGACCAGGGAAGGGATGTGCTTTCTGGGGACGATGAGCAGGTGGACGGGTGCCAGTGGCTTGATATCGCGGAAGGCGATTATTTCCTCATCTTGGTACAGGATTTCGGTGGGTATCTCCCCGGCTATAATCTTGCAGAAAACGCAGTCCATTATAAATCCCTCTTCTTATATTTAGCCTTGCCCTGCTCGAAGAGGTCTTCCCCGTAGATATCGTTGGCGACGATAGCCGGGAAATCCTCCACGGTCAGTCTCATTATGGCCTCGGTGCCCAGCTCCTCGTAGGCGATGACCTCCACCCGCTTTATGGTCCTGGCCAGCAGCGCCCCGGCGCCTCCGGTGGCAACCAGGTAGACGGCTTTATACTTCCTGATGGCCTCTCTTACCTCCGCTGAACGGTTGCCCTTGCCTATCATGGCTTTAACGCCGGCGGCGAGGAGCTGCGGGGTATATTTATCCATGCGCTGGCTGGTGGTGGGACCGGCGGCGCCGATAACCTGCCCGGCTCTGGCCGGGGACGGCCCCATATAGTACAGGGTCTGGCCTTTCAGGTCGAAGGGCAGCTCGTCCCCCCTGTCCAGCGCCTGGATAAGTCTATGGTGGGCGGCGTCGCGGGCGGTGTAGATGACGCCGGATATAGTCACCCGCGTGCCGGCGGTCAGCTTTTCGATTATTTCTTCTTTAATTATTGACGTGATATTCATCAGCCCCACCCCCAATTATATCTTATCCCGCCCACCGCCCTTTAAGGAAGCGGGCTAAAGCCCTTTTTACCCCTCCCCCATTTTATATCTTATCCCACCCGCCGCCCTTTATGGTAGGGCTTTCAGCCCTTTATTCCCCACTCCCAGATGAAAGAGATTACCTCCCCTTATCCCCTCCCCATTTAAGAAATTGATAGAAGTATCACTTCTGAAGGGTGGGAGGGTGGGAAATAAAACATACTCTAAAAACCTGGTAATCCCCCCTTTAAAGCACCGCCTCTTTGTGGCGGGCGCTGTGGCACTGCAGATTGACCGCCACCGGCAGGCTGACGATATGGGTCGGCATAACTTCGGCGTGCACGGCCAGGGCGGTGGTGCTGCCCCCGAAGCCCATCGGCCCTATTCCCAGCTCGTTTACCCTGGCTAAAATATCTTTCTCCAGCCTGGCGACCTCAGGGTCGGGGCTTGGCTCGGCAACCGTTCGCAGCAGCGCCTTCTTGGCCAGCAGCATGGCTTTATCGGCGGTACCCCCCACACCCACCCCGATAATCAATGGCGGGCAGGCGTTGCCCCCCGCCTCGTCCACTACCCTCACCACCATCTCGATGATGCCCTGGCTGCCGTGGTTGGGCAGGAGCATGGCCAGCCGGCTCATGTTCTCGGCGCCGCCCCCCTTGGGCATGACCGTAATCTTTAGCCTGTCGCCGGGGACTATCTCGGCGTGGATGACCGCCGGGGTGTTGTCTCTGGTGTTGATTCTGGCGGAGAAGGGTTGTTTGACCATGGCTTTCCTGAGGCAGCCTTCGTCGTAGCCCCGCCGCACCCCTTCTTCTATAGCGGTGTACAGGTCCCCGCCGGTAATATGCACGTCCTGCCCTATTTCCAGGAAGACGACGGCGGTGCCGCAGTCCTGGCAGAGCGCTATACGTTCGTCTTTGGCTATTTTAGCGTTCTCGATAAGCTGGCTTAATACCTCTCTGCCCAGCGGGGACTTTTCGCTCTTGAGGGCTTGCTTCAGGGCGGTAAGCACGTCCTCCCCCAGCTGGAAGTTGGCTTGCTGGCAGAGGGTGGATACGGTTTTAGTGATTTCTTTGGCTTTTATTTCTCTCATTTTATTTTTGTGGGGAAGCCCCACCCCATTTATATCTTATCCCGCCCGCCGCCCTTTGCGGTAAAGAGGGGTTACACCCCTCTTAAACTCCCTGTTAGTTGCCCCCCTATTTTAACCCCATCTGCTTGATAAGCTCTTTTATCCCCTCGGCGGAATCGTATAAGAGCCGCTTTTCCTCGGCGGTGAGGTCAAATTCCACTATCTGCTCTATTCCGCCCCTGCCCAGCTTTACCGGCACCCCGATGACGGAATCTTTAATGCCGTACTCCCCGTCGAGGAGGGCGGCGCAGGGCAGGATTTCTTTTTTGTCGCGGACTATGGACTCGGCCATGCGGGCGATGCCGGCCGAGGGGGCGTAGAAGGCGCTGCCGCTTTTGAGCAGGCCGACAATCTCGGCGCCCCCCTGCACGGCGCGCTCCACCAGCTTATTGATGGTCTCTTCAGGCAGCAGCCCGGTTAGCGGCTTGCCCCTGACCGTGGTCAGCCGGGGGATAACCACCATGCCTTTGCCGTGCGCCCCCAGCACCCAGGCGGAAATATCTTTGGGTGAGACCTTTAGCTCGCCGGCGATAAAGGTGCTCAGGCGGGCGCTGTCCAGGACGCCGGATAGCCCCACCACCCGCTTTCGGGGGAACCGGCTGGCTTTAACCGCCAGGTAGGTCATGGCGTCGAGCGGGTTGGAGACCATGAGGATAATACACTCCGGCGAATACTTGACGATATTATTGATAACGCCGGTGACGATTTCGGCGTTGGCCGCCAGCAGCTGGTCGCGGGTCATGCCCGGCTTGCGGGGGAGGCCGGCGGTAATTATCACCACCTTGGAGCCGGCGGTATCTCTGTAGTCGTTAGTGCCGGTGACGGCGGTCTTGAAGTTGATGACCGGCGCCGACTGCTGTATGTCCAGCGCCTTGCCCTGGGGCAACCCCTCGACGATGTCCACCAGGACGACGTCGGCGTAGCCCAGTTCGGCTATTCTCTGGGCGGATGTGGCGCCGACGTTTCCGGCGCCGATAATGCTGATTTTAGCGGGCATTTTACCCCCTCATCTTTTCGATTATAGCGTCGGCCACCTGCGAGGTGCCCACTACCCTGTCGCTGCCGGGCTTCATATCGTAGGTGACGCTCCTGCCCTCGGCAATCACCGCGGCGATGGCCTTCTCCAGCCTGTCGGCGGCTTTCGCCTCGCCGATATGCTTTAGCATCATCACCCCGGATAGCATCATTGACATCGGGTTGACCTTGTTCTGCCCCTTGTATTTGGGGGCGCTGCCGTGGGTGGCCTCAAAGACGGCTATCTCATCACCCAGGTTGGCTCCCGGCGCTAATCCTAATCCCCCCACCAGCCCGGCACAGAGGTCGGAGATGATGTCCCCGTAGAGGTTGGGCAGCACCAGCACGCTGAACTGCTGCGGCCGCTTTACCAGCTGCATGCACAGGTTGTCGACGATTCTGTCCTCGAACTCGATGTCGTTATATTCTTTGGCTACCTCGCGGGCGGCATTGAGGAACAGGCCGTCGGAGAACTTCATGATATTGGCTTTGTGGGCGGCGGTGACCTTTTTCCGGTTATTGGCTCTGGCGTATTCGAAGGCGAATTTAACGATGCGGCGGCTGGCGCTCTCGGAAATCACCTTCAGGCTGATGCCGGAGTCCTCCTTTACCCTGTCGCCGGTGGCCCCGGCCACCAGCTCTATCAGTTTGGCCGTCTCCGCCTTGCCCCTCTCAAACTCGATTCCGGCGTAGAGGTCTTCGGTGTTCTCCCTGACCACGATGATATCGACATCCTTAAATATGGTCGGCGCCCCGGGGTATATCTTGCAGGGGCGCAGGCAGGCGTAGAGGTCCAGCTCTTTGCGCAGGGCCACGTTGACGCTTCTAAACCCGGAGCCTACCGGCGTGGTCACCGGCCCCTTTATGGCGACCCTGTTTTTGCGGATGGACTGGAGGGTTGCCTGGGGCAGCAGCTCGCCGAACTCTTTTTCGGCGCCGGCACCGGCGTAGGCCGTCTCCCAGTTGATGCTAACGCCTGTAGCGTCCAGCACCCGCTTTGTCGCCTGGCTGATTTCGGGGCCCACCCCGTCGCCGGGGATAAGCGTTATATTATGAGCCATCTTTATTCTTTCTAACCCCACCCCAATTATATCTTATCCCACCCACCGCCCTTTACGGTAAAGAGGGGTTACACCCCTCTTTAACACCCCGTTTACCCTCTTAGACTCTCTTTCCCCGCCCCCCTATTATAGCCTAAAATCGCCGTACTTCTGTATATAGGGCACCAGCCCGCCTTTATCCAGTATATCCAGCATAACTTCAGGCAGACAGCTAAAGCTTAGCTTCTGCCCGCTGGTCTTATCATAGACGGTGCCCCCCGCCAGGTCTACCTCCAGCTCGTCCCCGTCGCAGATGCCGTTGGTGTCGCAGATGAGCACCGGCAGCCCCAGGTTGATGGCGTTTCTAAAGAAGATTCGGGCTACCGACTTGGCCAGTATGGCGCTGACCCCGGCCATTTTGATAACCAGCGGGGCGTGCTCCCGGCTGGAGCCGAGGCCGAAATTACTGCCGCCGACGATAAAGTCCCCTTTATTGACTTTACCGGCAAAGTCGGGGTCGGCGTCCTCCATTACGTGCTTGGCCAGCTCCGGCAGGTTGCTCCTCAGGTAGGCGTAGCGCCCCGGTATTATGTGGTCGGTGGAGATATTATCGCCGAATTTAAAGGCTTTTCCCTTTAGCATTTACATCACATCCCTGGGGTCGGTGATTTCTCCGGTGATAACGGTGGCCGCCGCTGTGGCCGGACTGCCCAGGTAGATAAAGGCTTCGGGACTGCCCATCCGCCCCTTAAAGTTGCGGTTGGCGGTGGAAAGACAGGCTTCCCCGCTGGCCAGCACCCCCTGGTGCAGACCGAGGCAGGCGGCGCAGCCGGGGGGCATGATGGCGGCTCCGGCCTCAACTAAGGTGCGGATATAGCCGGCGCTGATGGCGTCCAGCAGGATTTGGGGCGAAGCCGGGGCCACGATAAACCTTATCCGGGGGTGGCGTTTCTTGCCCTTTAATATCTCGGCGGCGGTGGCTATATCCTCCAGCCGCCCGTTGGTGCAGGTGCCGATGAACACCTGGTCTATTTTAGTCCCTTTTAGCTCCCGGGCCGGGGCGGTGTTGTCCACCTGGTGGGGCTTGGCCACCGTTGGCTCAAGCGCCGCCAGCTCTATATGGATTTCGCTTTCGTAGCCGGCGTTATTATCGGCCGCCAGCGGCTGGTAATCCTCGCCCCGCTTCTGGTGGTTCAGGTAGCCCCGGGTGACCCTGTCGGACGGGAAAAGCCCCACTTTAGCCCCCGCCTCCACCGCCATGTTGGCGATGGTCAGCCGGTCGGATATTTTCAGGTTCCGCAGGCCCTCCCCGCCGAACTCCAGCGCCTTGTAGGTGGCCCCGTCGGCGCCGATGGCGCCGATGAGCTGCAGCACCAGGTCTTTAGCCATCACCCCCTGCCGCAGCTCCCCGGTAGTTGATATTTTAATGCTCTCCGGCACCCGGAACCAGGTCTTGCCTAAGGCAAAGACGACGGCCACGTCCGAGGAGCCCATGCCGGTGGCGAAAGCCCCCAGGGCGCCGGCGGTGACGGTGTGGGAGTCGGCCCCGACGATGACATCGCCCGGTTTGGCCAGGGATTCGGCCACCAGCTGGTGGCAGACACCGCCGCCGACATCGGAAATCAGGCAGCCCGTTTCCCGGGCGAACTGGCGCATAAACTGGTGGTCGCTGGCCAGCTCGCGGTTGGGGCTGGGGGCGGCGTGGTCGAAAAAGAGAACGGTTTGGGAAGGATTGGCCAGGCTTTTAAATTTACCGGCCTGGAACTGCCTTACCGTCAGCGGGCCGGTGGTATCCTGGGCAAAGGCCAGGTCTACCCGGGCGATAACAATATCTCCGGCGCGGGCGTCACAGCCCGATTTTAGAGAGAGAATCTTCTCAGCTAATGTCTTACCCACTTAAGCCTTTGCCGGTAGCTCTTACCCGATTACCGCCAGGACGTCGTCCCGGGCCACTTTATCGCCGCTGGCGAAGTTTATCGCTTTGATTTTACCCGCCGCCGGGGTGGTTATGGAATTGGCCATCTTCATCGCTTCCAGGATAAGGATGGTATCGTCGGCCCTGACCTCGTCGCCGACTTTTACCTCGTAGCGGATGATGATGCCGGGCATGGGGGCGATAATCTGGGTCTCTCCGGCTTTTTTGGCCGGCGGCGCTTTTTCCTCAACCTCTTCATAGCCTGCGGCTTCTGCCGCCGGTTTGGCCGGGGTTGGTGGCGCCGGGGGTGCTTTGGTTGCTCTGGGAGCTGCTGCCCCCTCCGCCTCTTCCACCCCCACGCTGTAGACCTCGTCGCCCACATAGACCTTAAAGGTCCTCACGCCGGAGCCTTTAGCCGCCTCTCGCTCAGCCAGCTTGCCCGCTTTCAGCTTGGCAATAAGCTCTTCTTCGCGCTTGACATCGTTCAGCGTCTTGGCCTTGGTCTCCTCGGGCGGTGTCTCCAGCCCGTACTTCCATCTCAAAAAGCGCATTCCGGTGGTGGGGTAGAGGGCGTAGATAAGCACATCCCCTATATCTTTGGCGATGTCTTTAGTCGCCTCTTTAGCCTTGGCCATCTCCGGCTCCAGCATATCGGCCGCCCGGCAGGTGATGGGTTTCTCGCCCCGCGGGTAGCCTTTTAGGGCTTTCTTCTGCACCTCGGGGTCGATTGGGGCCGGCGGCTTGCCGTAGAGGCCGTAGCAGTAGTCCTTTATCTGGTCGGAAATCATCTTGTAGCGGCCGAAGAGGACGTTCTGCACCGCCTGGATGCCGACAATCTGGCTGGTGGGGGTTACCAGTGGCGGGTAGCCCAGCTCTTTGCGGACTCTGGGCAGCTCGGCGTAGACCTCTTCTATTTTATCCAGGGCGCCGGCCTCCCGCAGCTGGGCGACCAGGTTGGTGGTCATCCCGCCCGGAATCTGGTGCATCAGCACGGCGGTGTCTATTACGGCCATGCGGGTGGTATCCAGAAATTCCCGGTACTTGGGGGCTATGGACTCCATATACTGCCCCAGCTTGAAAAGGTGGGGCAGGTTGAGCCCGGTGTCCCTCGGCGTCCCCTGCAGCGCCACCACTATCGGCTCCACCGGCGGCAGCGAGGTGCGCAGGCCGAAGGGCGCCAGGGTGGTATCAACGATGTCCACCCCGGCCTCGATAGCCTTGAGGCAGCTCATCAGCCCCATGCCGCTGGTGTGGTGGGTATGCAGCTGCACCGGTATCTTGATGGCCTTTTTCAGGGCGGAAATCAGTGTGTAGGCGTCGTCGGGGGCAATCAGCCCGGCCATGTCCTTGATGCAGAAGCTGTCGGCCCCCATCTCCTCCAGGATGCGGGCTTTATTAACGAAATAATCAATGTTATAGACCGGCCCTCCCAGCTTGCGCTCGGTCAGGGAGTAACTCAAGCAGAGCTGGGCGTGCTTGCCGCAGTCTTTGACCGCCTTGAGGCTGGTGACGAAGTTGCGCTCGTCGTTGACGGCGTCAAAGATGCGGAAGATGTCTATGCCCACCTCGGCGGCATGGTGGACGAAGGCGGTGACCACGTCGTCGGCGTAGTTGCGGTAGCCCACCAGGTTCTGTCCCCGTAGCAGCATCTGGAGGGGGGTATCGGGCATCAGCTTTTTCAGGATGCGGGGGCGGTCCCAGGGGTCTTCGTTGAGGAAGCGGGTGGGCACGTCAAAGGTGGCCCCGCCCCACACCTCCATGGAGTAAAACCCCGCCTTGTTCATCTCGGCGGCGATGGCTTCCATGTCCTCGGTGCGCATTCTCGTCGCCAGCGATGACTGGTGTCCGTCACGGAAGGTAACATCGGTTATCTTTAATCGATTGGTTGCCTTCTCCATTGGATTTATTCCCCTTTATATTATTTTTAAACGGGTTATTATTATTTTTTACCGGGAGCCTTTGCGGCAGGTTGTTCCGTCTGAATATAGGCGATGACGGCGCTGATAATGGCGGCAGTTAGCTTCTTTTTGTCTTTCATCTTGTTCCTGCCGCTCTTACAGTGGAATATTGCCGTGTTTTTTCCGGAGGCGGGGTTCCGGGGGTGTCTCCAGCGTCCCCAGCGCCCTGATTATTTTGGAGCGGGTCTGCCGGGGATCGATAACATTATCTATATAGCCCCGCCCCGCCGCCAGGTAGGGGTGAGCGAACTTCTCCTTGTAGTCGCTCACCAGTTGCTCTCTGGTCTCGTCGGGCTTCTCCGAATTAGCTATAGCCTGCTTGAAGAGGATATTTACCGCCCCCTCCGGCCCCATGACGGCTATCTCGGCGCTGGGCCAGGCGTAGTTGATATCCCCCCGCAGGTGCTTGCTGCTCATCACGATGTAAGCCCCGCCGTAGGCCTTGCGGGTGATAACGGTGATTTTGGGCACGGTGGCCTCGGCGTAGGCGTAGATGAACTTGGCGCCGTGCCGGATGATGCCCCCCTTCTCCTCCTTGGGCCCGGGCATGAAGCCGGGGACGTCGACGAAGCTGACCAGGGGGATGTTAAAGGCGTCGCAGAAGCGGACGAATCTCGCCCCCTTGTCCGAGGCGTTGATGTCGATAATCCCGGCCATGTGGGCCGGCTGCTGGGCGACTATACCCACCGCCCTGCCGTCTAAGCGGGCAAAACCGACGATTAAATTAGGGGCGAAGTCCCGGTGAACCTCCATAAAGTCGCCGTTGTCGGCCACGCTGGTAATTATCTGCTTCATGTCGTAGACCTTGCCCGAATCCTCCGGTATGATTTCGAGCAGGCTTTCATCAGTCCGGTTGGGGTCGTCGCCCGGTTTTATTCGGGGCGGGTCGTCGCGGAAGCTCTGGGGGAGGAAGCCTAACAGGCGGCGCACCTTTTCCAGGCATTCCTGTTCGCTGTCGGTGACGAAGTGGGCTACACCGCTCTTCTCGGAATGGACCTTGGCCCCGCCCAGCTCCTCGTGGCTTATATCTATGCTGATGACCGCCCTGACCACGTCGGGACCGGTGAT
>Ga0315552_1002298_pt1 | contig 11365 bp, 20 predicted proteins | sample SalMarSW160170MG_2_FD_203102 | JGI IMG/M metagenome (GOLD analysis project Ga0315552, IMG submission 203102) | Salt marsh sediment microbial communities from the Plum Island Ecosystem LTER, Massachusetts, United States - Salt Marsh Sediment SW1601-70 ...
TCATAAAGTAACAACGTCCCCTATTACAGGAAAGGATGTCGCCCATTACCAGATGAGTAAGGCATATAGATAGCAACGTCCCATATTACAGGTCCCCTAACATGGTAGCGGAGGAGGAAAGGTCTCAGAGAAGTTGGGGGAAATGACCTTGGTTTTTGCTGGCAAAAGCACCCTTTTCCCTTTAATAAGGCCGAAAGTCTAATTAGTCCAGGGTGCCCCGAGATCATAAGTTGACAATCAAATGGAATTTTGACATCTTATATCAGAACGAGTCAATAAAAGAATTTCTATATTTTAAAAAATTCACATAATGGGAAATAATCTATCATATGAAGATATTCTTGCCCTTTTAAGATCCGAACGAATATTTTTAAAAAATGAATTCGGAGTGATCAATATCGGTCTTTTCGGGTCCTATGCCAAAGGGACACAACAAGATGATAGCGATATTGATTTCCTGGTTGAATTTGAAGCACCACGTTTTGAGTATGTTGCAGGATTACAAATTTATCTGGAAAAAAAGTTTAATAGGAAGATTGAACTAGTTCGTAAAGGTCTTAGTGTTAACCGCAGGTTAACAGCCAGGATAGGAGATGAAGTGATATATGCTTAACAGTGTCGTAAGCGATAATCTACAAATCATTCTCGAATCAATAATCTTGATCGAGGAGAGATTCTCGAAAGTAGATGTTCCTGATAAATTCGTTACCAGTCCTGAGGGTGTTCTTCTGCTGGACGCAGTTGCCATGAGACTTCAAGTAATCGGTGAGCTAACAAAGAAAATCCACAAAATTGAATCTTCATTGTTAGAAAAATATCCAGAGATAGAGTGGGACAAAATCATTAAACTGCGTGAAATTATTTCGCACCATTATGAGATGGTTGATCATGAAATAATTTTTGATATCTGCAAGAATCATATTCCGATATTGAAATCAACTATTCAGAAGATTATTGAAAAAGAAACTCCAAATTAATCCTATAATCCTGATCGTTGAGGCTCCAACCTCTGACCTCCGGCATCTGTCTTCTGTTCTCTGCCTTCTGTCCTTGACTATGAAACTCCTCTCCATCTGCGGCACACGGCCTGAAGCCATCAAAATGGCGCCGGTACTTAATAACCTTGAACAGAACCCGGAAAATCTTCAATCGCTCGTATGCGTCACGGCCCAGCACCGCGAGATGAAGGAGCGGCCCGATTTTGTCCTGGTCCAGGGGGATACCACAACCACCATACCCATGCAAAAGCGTGAAGGACCAAAAGTTATGCAATCTCTGCACACACGTCCCCCTTTACGCAGGGAATCGTTATCCGGCATGGCCGTGCTTGAATTGATAAGATAACCATACAATATGTTATACCGATAACCACGATGTAAATCAGAGGGCGGAGCTGTCTCCTCCCACAGCGCACATCTTATAATCTTCATATCTCTTGACACAGCAAATCTAATGTGTATAATTAGGTGTATAAAAAGGTGTCAAAATGCGGACAAATATCGTTCTTGAAGACAGTTTGGTTAAAGAGGCATTAAGGTATAGCGGGGCAAAGACCAAGAAAGAGCTTATTCATCAAGCCTTAGAGGAGTTTGTGAAAAACCGTCGGCGTCGCAACCTCCTCGATCTGGCAGGAAAGATCGAGTTTGCCGAAGGATATGACCATAAATCCCTGCGCAGGGGAAAAAGCTAATGATCCTCGTTGATACGTCTGTCTTGATTGACTTTTTCAAGGGACATAAAAACAATTCATGCCAGAAATTCGCACTGATTTTACGGCAGGATATACCCTTTGGCATAAACTCATTCATATTTCAGGAAGTTCTTCAGGGTGCCAAATCAATCAAGGAATTTACTACGTTAAAAAAATATTTGGAGACCCAACGCTTCTATCATCTCAATGATCCGGTTGATTCATTCGCCAAGGCTGCCCGCATTTATTTTAATTGCCAAAAACAGGGCATTACCATTCGGAGCACCATCGATTGCCTTATTGCCCAGACCGCTTTAGAGCATGATTTATTCCTCCTTCATAACGATAATGACTTTACCGTTATGACTGCCGTCATTAACCTCAAGATTTATTAGCAAAGGGCAATAACCGGATCAAACATTGCGATAAAGGGTTGGATCAAATCCGCACCGCGCCGTGCGGCCTCTCGTCACTCGTCTGTCGAAGCAGAGCGTAGAAAAATTAATCCTATAAATCCTGGTACCCAACTGGCTGATGCCGTAAAAAGCATTATTTGAGGCCCTGACAAACATAAGTCCATGTAATTACTGCCAATTGCCAGGTTACTCTTATGTAATCCAGGGCCGGAGATGTATGAAGCTGAGAAATAGTCAAAATAAAGTCACAAGGCACCCGCCTCCCCCATTCTGGAAGTTTGTCAACCTAGTCAATAACGTCCCATACTTTCTCGCTTTTTTCAGGTATAAAATAACATTCTTGCCCGACGCCGAAGATTTAAGATATAATATAATTTACAAAAGACGTTTCTGAAGCAGGGAGGATAATGAAGATGGCAAAGGCAAACCTGGAAGAAGCTAAGCGGGAATATGCTGGCCAGTGGTTGGCTTTCTTGGTGGTTGAAGAAATGCCTACAGGGGAACTGTTGGGTCAGGTCATTGCCCATAACCCTGATCGAAGAGAGCTCCACAGAGAACTGAGGGAAAAGAAGGTAGATCGTGCCTATGTAACCTTTGCTGGTCCTGTGGTTAAACCTGGCTATGCAGTGATCCTGTGATGAAGCTTAAACTTGAAATACCCATTGTAATAAGACGTGTGAAGATCAATGGTCCTAATGGTTTTCGTGAGATCGATATGGTTTTGGATACTGGAGCTGTTTACACCGTCATCGCCTGGGATGTAGCTAAAGACATCGGTTATGATCCAGCTATTTCTGAACGACGCATGCCGATTGTCACCGCCAATGGAATCATTGAGGCTCCATTGATCACTGTACAAAGCATTCGCATCAGAGATCTTGGAGCAGAATTTGTTGATTTAATTTGCCATGATATGCCTGAGATTACCGGTATTGAGGGTTTGCTTGGCCTTAGCTTCTTGAAACACTTTCGGACCTTAATTGATTACACTATAGGGCTCTTAGAGCTTACTGCTGTAAGGTGAAAAGGTGGGAGTGGTTCTTGACCCTTCCTGTCAGATTCTCCTCACTCCTGGTAAATCAGATCAACCCAATAAACAAAAGAATCAAGAGAAACTAAATAAACCAGATAGACCAAGAATATTCCAGTGCCGCAAAAGCGGGACTCATTTCCAGTCACCCATGGCGACTCGATTCCAAACAAACCATATAGACGAGATAGACCAGAAAAACGCAATTATTTATGCCTGACCCCAGGCTCGGGAAGCAGTCAAAGCCGTAAGGGAAAAACACGCAAAGTACGGAAACATCGAAGATCTTAAAAAGGACCTCATGGGAGAGTGATGTACGCGCTATCCTGGTCAAACGGATTTCGTTGGGGTTTCAGGAAAGCGCATGATGAGGTTTATTAGCTTTACCTTGAATCTTGAATATTGAGTCCGGGATCCCGCGTTAGCGGGCAATATTGAATTTGGAATTTTGAATCCGCTTTAGTGGTTATTTTGAACCGTGAACTTTGAAACCCCTGATTCGTAACTTAATAACTAAAGAGCGTCCCGCTTCCCACAACCTAAATACCAAACAACGTCCCCCTTTACGATTTAAAAAAACAGATAAAGGATTATATCCATTAAACCCCTAACCCCTAACTCTTTACGCCTCACGTTCTTTTAGCTGGATGTGCGAATGCGGTATCCGACTTGGTGAAAATTTAACATGCGTATTATGCGGCAAAAGGTACGAAAAAGATAAAAATGGTCAGATCCTTCGTCTTCTGATCTCTGACCTCTGAGGCTCTGTCGCTCTGGTTTTCTCTGACCTCTGGTCTCCGACCTCGGTCCTTAGTCCTATGAGCTAAAGACAACGAAACTTAAAAACTTAAGGACGTCCCCCTTTTCAAATATTGCGGGCGTCGGAATACGTTGACAAGATTCAGGAATTAGACTAAACTTAGTCTAGTCTTGAATAGGAGGTTCACCAATGCGACAAGTCAACATTCATGAGGCCAAAACCCAGCTTTCAAAACTCATATCAACCGGTGAGGAGATTATTATCGCACGGTATGGCGAGCCGGTGGCTCGGCTTATTCCGGTGCACAAGCCTGCTCAAAAACGGGTTCCTGGTTCCGCACGTGGCCGATTCGACATACCACCCGCTTTTTTTGAGCCGCTTCCAGATGAAATCCTTCAGGGTTTCGAAAAATGAATATCCTTTTAGACACACACACCTTCCTATGGTGGATTACCGACTCAAGATTATTATCGAAAACAGCTCGCGAAATAATGAGTGACGGATACAATATCTTATATTGGAGTGCCGCAAGTTCTTGGGAAATCGCAATAAAATATGCATTGGGTCGGATACCACTACCTGATGTTCCTGAAAGATTCCTTCCCGGAGAGTTCTCGAGAAATAAGATTGACGCGCTCCCGATAACCGATGAACATGCATTCCGTGCAGGCCAACTGCCATTACATCACAGAGACCCTTTTGATAGGATGCTGGTGGCGCAGGCTCAGATTGAATCTTTGATCCTTCTATCCAATGATCAACAATTGACCCTTTATGATGTTCACGTTAATTGGTGAAGAATTCATCAAAAAGCAAGGCAGTCAAAAAAATGCTGGGCTCAATGCTGAAGGATCCATCCCCTTTCCTTCTGAGGTTCCGACCTCCGACCTCCGACCTCTGTCATCTGGTTAAGACGCTCCCAACGCTCCCAACGATCTTGTTTAAATGAGTTACTGATTTACAAATGGACGTCCCCCAAATCACAGAAAGGTAGGAACGTGCCCCATTCATACGTTGTACGTACCCCATTACAACTCTCCTAAGAAACTCGAGCAAGTTTCTTTCATGTATAACCCTGAAGCGCCTTTCGGCCCCGAGCTCAAGGCCGAGGGGCTCATGGCCGAGAGGAAGCGTCGGGGTCATATGCTAAAGTGTAATAAGTGTAAGTCTGACCCTGCTAAGGCCCTCCTTACAACTTCGATTTCCTCTTGACAAACAGCGCCATAAATCTATACTAAAGGTATATATTTATGCATGGAGGATAATAATGAAAACAGCAAAGTTGTTTAAGAACGGGCAGAGCCAGGCCGTCAGATTGCCAAAGGAATTTAGAATGGCAGGGAATGAGGTGTATATCAAGAAACAGGGTGAGGCAATCGTCCTGTTACCAAAAGAAAGGTCATGGGAGCCTCTCTTTGACAGCTTGAACCGCTTTGAAAAGGATTTTAGAATAGAGCGAAATCAGCCTGTAGAAGAACAGAAGCGGGAGCCCATGTTCCAATGAAATACCTCTTGGATACAAATACTTGCATATACATCATCAATGAGAAGCCAAGGAAGGTTCTGAGGAAATTCGAACAGTATCCCGTTCATGAATTCGCGATTTCGTCGATAACACATGCGGAACTTCAGTACGGCATTGCGAAAAGCAAAAACAAAAAAATAAATCAAGAGGCGCTTGATGAATTTCTGCTGCCGCTGACCATTCTGCCTTTCCATGGCAAAAGGTTGGTTGAACGCTATGGGATGATAAGGGCATTTCTGGAATCCAGGGGGAAAACAATCGGTCCGCTTGATACACTCATAGCTGCCCATGCCTTGAGTCTGGGTCTAACGATTATCACAAACAATGTCACTGAATTCTCAAGAATTCCAAACCTCAATTGTGAAGATTGGGTATCTCAGGAGTGATCTCCGCTATATGCCCCCATCGTGCTTGCTCCCTCTCCTGAGGTCGTTGAAGCCAACAAACAAATCCCTCTTCGCGCCTGCCTCGCCTGCCCAATGGAATGAAGTTGCAGCTCTTATTCCATCGGGGTGAAATTCACGAAGTGAAACAACGGAGTGCATTTAACTGGGGCCAGATAGACCATTTCTGAGAATCGGTGAACCGGAGAACGGACGAAACGGACCTAACGATCCAAACGCTCTCAACGATCCAAACGCTCATAACACCGTGAGATGAAGGAGCGGTCCGATCTTGTCCTGGTCCAGGGGGATACCACAAGCACCATGCCTATGCAAAAGCGTGAAGGACCAAAAGTTATGCACTTTCTGCACGAACGTTTACGATTCCCGATTCCCGAATAACGATTCCCGAATAACGAATCTTTAACTGGGGTCTAAAATAAAGTTACAAGGCACCAACGACCCCCATTATGACTGTCTAATGACAAGAAAATCGACGACATCCCCCACATTCTAAAGATCCCCCCTTGACAAAGAACGGCCGCTCACCTATAAAGTTCATTCTATGAACCACAACTATGAACAGGAAATCCGCTACCGCCTGCTGAAGGTGTTGAGCCAAGATCCCAATCTTGGTCAGCGTGATATGGCAAAAAGAATGGGTATCAGCCTCGGCAAGGTGAACTACTGTGTTTCTGAACTTGCGTCTAAAGGATGGATAAAGATTACCCGCTTTAAGAGCGCCAAGAAAAAAATCCCTTACACATATATGCTTACCCCGAAGGGCCTGGAAGAAAAGGGGAGGCTAACGCTCAGGTTTTTGAAAAGGAAGCTATCGGAGTACGAAGAGATAAAGAAACAGATAAGGGAGCTTCACTGTGAGGCCCAGGAGGAGGGTTTTGACAACCCTGGTAGCGAACTGTCTGATGCTGTAAAAAGCATTAATTGAGCCCCTGATAAACATAAGTCAATGTAATTACTGACAATTGCCAGACTACTGTTATGTAACCCAAGGGGCGGAGCTGTATCAAGCTGGGAATGAGCCAAAATAAAGTGATAATGTGCCAACGTCCTTCACTGACTTCCGACTTCTGATCTTTGGCTTCTGCGCTTACGTATTGCAATTTCTGCACGAACGTTATATATTAAAACAGCTAAATAAAATCTGTCCCCCTTAAAGAATGTTAAAAGCGGGCAATGTTTAAATCGTTTTGGAACCAACGTCCCCTTTTACAGAAACACTCGGATTCTATTTTATCCACCACTTATCAACTACATGAACTCGCTGTGCTTTTTATGCCTTCTGCCTGACTCAAATACTTTCAACTATTCGCCATGAATTCGTATTGCCATGCTTGGCACGCCTGCCCCGCCGTGCCCCGTTGAACCGGATACCCTTCAGGGTGTTCAACCGGGGTAGCTTCGCAAAATGATCCTGTGGTGGAACCTGAAACAAATTCTATCGGGATACGGCAGTAACAAATTGCCATGCTAAATCTAAAAGGCATTTAATAGAGGCATATTTCACCGGAGCCAAACAGAGCAAATATGAGAATCGGAGAATCGGAGACGGGGAGAAACGATGAATCAGAGACCAGACAGAGACAACTTAGATGGATAGACAAGATAAGCAGATAACCATAAAACTAACCAAACATGCATCGATTAAGATTGCCCAAAGAAATATTTCTTTTGAGGATATTAAACACGTGATTTTAAAACCAGAGTTGTCAGAATCTGACAAATTTGATAAATTCTTAATGCATTATATAGGAACCATAAAGGGCAAATTGTTGAGAGTGACAGGAAGATGGGAGGATAAAGAGATTTTTATAGTAGTAAGCGCCTTTTTTGATAGACGACTAAAGAGGAAACTATGATACAGATTAGCTATGATAAAGAAGGGGATCTCTTTGAGATCCGTTTTTCTGCAAATGCAATAAAAGACAGCGAGTATGTCAAAGACAATGGTCTGGTAGTAGATTATGATAAAAATGGGGACATTGTAGCTGTTGAGATCATCGCGTTTTCTAAAAGGGTCAGCAAAGAAGGGCTCGTTGAAGCTATTGCCGTCTAAATTGACATCTGCAATGATTTGTAGTCCCATTACCAGAAGCGTATTTGACAATGACGGGGTGTATTTTACTGGGGCTAGACAGATTTATCCCGTTGAATTCTTGTCCCGTTAAATCCCGTAGGTCTATTTAACATGGGGACTCCAAAGGAGCGCCCACAGGGATTCAACTGGGACCAAAGAAACCAAAGAGGATGGAAACCAAATTTATCCGCCCTTCATGTGGCGGATTTATCCGCGGTGAGTCCGGCGGACAGACACTCCTAACGATCTCAACGATCCTAACGCCATAGACAAACAAACCAGACCATTTCTGAGAATCGGTGAAACGGCCTCCGGCCCGGAGGGATAACGGGCCTAACAGACGTAAGGGCTCCGACCAAATAGATTTACCCCGTGAAATTTTTACCCCGTTAAATCCGCTTTAGAAGTTATTTGACTGGGGCACGAAGCGACAGTGTAACGTACTTGTCCGCCTGGCGGGCTTGTCCGCGGGCTTGTCAGCCGTAAGTGAGGCGGATTTCACTGGGGCCAGATAGACCAAAAAGCGCTCTCAGCATTTGAATGAGTTACTGATTTACAAATGGACGTCTTTTAGATCACATGAACGGCCCTTCGGTGAGTGTATTCCGTAAGGAAGTGTGCCGGCTGTGGTTAAAGATCTTACGGCGCAGGAGTCATAAGCACCACGTGCCATGGAATCGGATGGAGCGATTGATTGCCAGATGGATTCCCCTAGCCCGTGTCTGTCACCCGTATCCTTTGGTGCGTTTTGGCGTTATTAGCTGAGGCAGGAGCCTGGTGCGGTAATTCCGCACGCCGGGATCTGTGTAGGGGGTGCCGGGCAACCGGCATTCCTACCGCGACGCTTCATGAGGCTGTAATTGATTATCAAAGAGATTATTTGGGTTGAGTCTGTCGTTGAAAAACTACAGAGCAAGCATAGTGTTTCTCAAAATGAAGTCCGAGAGGTCTTCGAGGGTAACCCAAGATTTTTCTTTGTAGAGGAAGGAAATTTTCAGGGCGAAGATCTCTACACGGCTATGGGAAGGACTGATGCCGGAAGATACCTCATCATCTTTTTTATTTACAAAAAGAATAAAGATGCTATTATTCTTAGTGCAAGACAAATGACATCTAAAGAGAAAAAACGATATGGAAAAAAATAAGAGAAAAAAAATTCCGGAATTCACGTCTCTTGAGGAATTCCAGGACTTTTGGGATAAACATGACCTGACAGAATTTGGGGATAAGTTAAAAGAGGTTTCCATTACGGTAGATCTAAAAAGAACTAAAAATTTGGTAACTATTGATCCTGAGATTCTAAAAAGAATTAGGAAAACCGCTGCCCAAAAAGGATTGAAAACAGAAAGCCTAATCAATATCTGGTTGCAGGAAAAGACCTTACAATCTTAAATCAGATTAGCTTTCTATCCTCGCAAACGCAGTTTTTTTGTCTTGATTGGCAAACTAAGATAGAAGCTATTACAATTTCTGCACGAAAACTCCCAAAAAATATCCTATGAAACTTGTCGCAATCTTCGGCGCCCGTCCTGAAGCCATCAAAATGGCCCCGCTGATAAAGGACCTTGAAAAGCACCCGGAAAATTGAGTAATCTCCAAACAAACCACATGGACCATACAGATTCACCCCGTGAGATGCGAAGCCTATTTAATTGGGACCAGATAGACCAGAGAAACTATAAAAACGAGAGAAACTATAGAAACCAGATAGACCAAATGGCCGCTCTGAGCCTTTGAATGAGTTACTGATTTGCAGATGGACATCCCCTAGATCACTAAAGAGGGGAGGATATTACATATTCAATGCTCGATGGATCCTGTCTGGATTGTTACGGCTTATGACCCGACATTGCACCCAGAAGAATGGGACAAGGAGTACAAAAGGAGGCGAAAAAGATTATGAAGTGTGCGGTTTGCCATAATGAAATGGTCAAGAAAAGGGGGGAAATTGACCTCAGAATCCAAGGAACGCTCTATATTGTAAGAAATGTTTCTTACGAAGAATGCATGGTTTGCGGTGAAAGGGTCCTTTCCCCAGAAGTGAGCCAAGATTTGTATGGAAAAATTGGAAGGGGAGAATTTGTTGAAGAAACAATAAGTATCCCAGTGCTCGACGGCACCTATGGGTAGGTTCCTGGACTATTCTGGGATGAAAAGAGAGCAGTTACTTATTTGCCTGGATGTCCCCTAGATCCCAAACCAGATCTATCAAATAGACCAAACAAACCAAATTTATCCGCCGTTCATGTGGCGGACAGATGAGACAGACATCCTCACCGTTCAAATGAGTTGTTACTAATTTACAAATGGACGTCGCCTAGATCATTCGAGAAGCGGGATCAGGGTTCGAAAGGCAGGGAAAAGGCTCTATCGTCCCAATTATACGGGAGGTGAAACATTATGGATCTTAAGGTTTATGATGAGGCTAAGTTGAGGCAGATAGTAAAGGAAGCTGTAAGGGATGCTTTGGAAGAGGAGCTCTCGAAAATGAGATTGCTGCTTGGTCCATATATATCAGATGAAGAGCAGCAGGAGATAGAGAAAAGTTATGGCGAACCCTCAGAGGATGTATCAAGATCTCTGATTTTAGAGGAATAAAAGAGAGGATGAAAAACCTTTGACAAGCTGAAATGATAAGAGAATATTTGTTTAGGTAAAATGTCTCCCGTTATTCTAAGGAGGTGGAGGTAACTCATGGGTATATGCATCAATCTTCCCGAAATGAATGTGAAGGAAGAAGAATTGAGGCTTTTGCTCTCAATAAAACTCCTTGAAGATGGTGTTGTCTCTCTGGGCAAGGCTGCTGAAACAGCAGGTTATTCTGAAAAGGCTTTTGTGGAAATTCTTATACGCCGGGGTGTGTGGCCTATAAAATATTCGAAACTTGATCTTGATAAAGAGACCGGAAATGCCTGAGATAGCCGTTGTGGATGCCTCAGCTCTCATTGCGTTAGAAAAAAGCAACCTTTTGAATGTCCTTTGCAGGCTTTATGATGAGATCATCCTGCCGGAAGCCGTTATCAATGAGTATGGGAATCCAACCATTGACTGTTATTCGACTAAAAAAGTTGAAAGCGCGCTGTTGAGGCTTCTTGAGAATGACTTGAATTTAGGGAAGGGGGAATCTGAGGTCATAGCCTTGGGAAGAGAAATGGGTATGAGGATAATAATTGATGATTTAAAACCTCGGAAAGTCGCTGAGACCCTTGAGCTGAATCTCACCGGTACCACTGGGATATTGCTCAAGGCTGAGAAACTGGGATTGATCAACAGTGCCCATGATAAGGCAAGAGAGCTCAGGGAAAAAGGCTTCTATGTTTCAGATCAATTATTAGATGATATATCCAAACGTAACATATCGGGCTAACACAAAAACACTCGGATTCTATTTTATCCACCACTTATCAACTACATGAACTCGCTGTGCTTTTTATGCCTTCTGCCTGACTCAAATACTTTCAAC
>Ga0315552_1002304_pt1 | contig 11361 bp, 11 predicted proteins | sample SalMarSW160170MG_2_FD_203102 | JGI IMG/M metagenome (GOLD analysis project Ga0315552, IMG submission 203102) | Salt marsh sediment microbial communities from the Plum Island Ecosystem LTER, Massachusetts, United States - Salt Marsh Sediment SW1601-70 ...
CAACAGGAGGTAGAAAACTTCTCGCCTGACTTCTGGTACATCGTCCTTCGCGTGAAAAGCCAGAGCTGTCTTTTTCGCTTCCGGCTGCATAGAAGGTACCCCCTTGAAGTACGGATCGGCTAGCAATCGTGCCCTCAGTTCCTCCATCTCACGGGCCAAAGATTCCGGTTCCCGTACATCCAAGAGTCCCAAGATGAAGAAGCTCGAACATCCCTCTGTGCCCACAATAATGCGCCCGCGTTTGTTAAACAGGGTGCCATCCCCGGCTTCGTCTACAAAGTAGTGCCGAATTGAAGTTAGGTGTTTCCCAGGCTTGCCCATCGTCTTATCTGGTCCAATCAGTCAATCACTTTCCCGACACTTCGCCCGCACGCTACACCAGAAAGTGTAGCGACACTGCCCGTCAACCTCTGCAAGGTTCAAGAGCTCAAACCTCCCAGCCTCGTGCATGGTGGTGGCTAGCAGGAACTGGAAAGTCTCTTGGACTTCGCGGAGACTGGGCGTGAGGAAGGAAGCGAAGGGTTGGAGGTTGGGGGGAAGGTTCGATCGGTATGATGTGTACACAAGTTCAATTCCGACAGGAAGAATTATACTTTTCAGTCTAAAAGTATAATTCTGCTACAAAGTGGGGTTTCCCCTGTCAACGATGATGTCCAGGATTTCCGCGGCCAGGTAGGTTTTGCCGTAGGAAGCATCACCCACGGGCCGCAAAATCCCCGCCGTGACCAGCTTTTCTACATTGCGCTGGGCGCTGCGATAGGTGACGCCCAACAGACGCTGCGCTTCCGGTATGGTGATGACCGGCGATGCAAAAAGGCTGTCCACACTGCACCTCCGGCCACTAGCTGAGCAATCAGGCTGGTACCAGCTCCGGTCTCACGCGCATCACTTCGCCCACCCTTTCCAGAGAGACGTGACCAGCATTGACTGCGTCTTCGATTTCCTCTAGCTTTTGCATGGTGCGCCGGTCATAGTAGCGCTCACCGCAGTTGTTGCAGACCAATACGTCTACCGGAACGAGAATCATGTCTTGGCCACGAGACAACTGCTCGTTCACACGGCGAAGCGAGATGTCAGTACTGTGGCAAATGATGCACTTCATTTACCTCCACCCCCAGAATGTGCCCAAAAGGCTCATCACGCATCTCCCGACGGGCGTGCTGCGTATAGAGGACCCTGTTCTCTTGGAAACCAGGAAGAGGGCATAGCAGGCCCGCCCCAGGTAGGTATCCCTGCGGCGTGTTGGTGGCGACAAGGGGATTGTGGCGGAGAGGAACACGTTAATCTTGTCTAATCACGATAGCCATGTTTCCGAACACCTCCCAACCTTCGAGGAAATCGGAGAGTTTGACTTCCTTTGGCCCATCCAGGGGATCAATCATCAAGAGCTGACCGCCCTCCAAGCTTTCGATGATCACCGCATGAGTATACGGGATATAGCTGGTGGGAAACATGTTGATATAGGCGATGGGGTAGACACCTCCATCCACCAGGCTTTTCAGTTGATCCACAGTGAGATATTCGAGGCTGGCCTCGAAGCCAAAGCTGCAGGCACACGCCATCAAGTCTTTGGCGTAGGTACCTAGCTCAGTCATCTTACATTTCTCACGCAGCTCCGCCTCCGTGACCCTGACGCCGTGATACTCCAGCAGTATCCTCAGGCAGGCCACAGCACAGGAAGAAGCTGTTTCTTGCTTATGAAAAGGCAATTTCGATTTCATTCTTCTTCTCTTGGTAGAGTTGCCTGGCCAGTGCTTCCACCTCGCTGAACGGGGTCCACCCCACCACGTTCTCCCGCTCTGTCTCAACGGCAATCATCCCTACCTCACCCACGATGCCTACTTTAGGGTACGTCAGCAACACGGGCACAATCCAGACCGTGCGGGTAGGGAAACGAACGCTCTTTGGCAACCCGGCGGACAAGCGATCGGGTAAGTTTTCCACGATAAACCGATTTGCTATGGCCATCGCGTGTTTATAGGAAATTTCGATTTCTTCTTTAAGAGCTACAGACATGGTTTGACCTCCAGGATTTTGTTACTGGGCCGAATTAGCTTGCCGGCGCCAAACGATGTTGGTTATTATTTACAGCAATCGTTGACGACCTGTGCTTTTTGGCTGCTGAGCACAGTATACCACATTTCGCCTCGTTTGGCAACAGCAAAAGTCACCCGCGCGGCTGGCGCTGGCTGAACAACGATGTGGTCAACTTCGCCAGTTCCATCGTGGGCAGTTTGATGGCTGGCTTTTTGGGGTGGCTTGTCTTTTGACAGCGGGAGATGGCCGTGACGAGCAGCGTGCGCTTCGCTGGAAAGCCGCCCGCAAGGTTCAATAGCTCAAACTTGCCAAAGCAAGGGTTTCCGCCCTTGTGCATGGCGGTGGCTAGCAGGCACTGGAAAGCTTCGTGTTCAGGGCATACCAGCCAGGGGTTGAGTGGCATACCTCGTCACTGAGTTTGCTTGATGAAAAAAATATTCTCAGGGGGGATCTTCAGGGCCAGTAGCTTGGGTGTATCCTGTTCGTCTAAGCCCTCCAAATCTATCTGCACACAACCCAATTCAAAAGCGGTTTTCACATCACGACCAAACCCCAATGCTCGGTAGAAGGCGGTTGCAAATCCAATTGCCGCATCGTCCCCAATAGCTTTCGACATTCCGATGACACAGTCTATGCTTTGCGCAATGGCTTGTGCTTGTTGTTCTGAATAGCAGGCGTTTAGAACAACGCACTTGATGTTGTCCTTCAAAACGGAGAACAATGTACTCAAGGCGCGGACAGAGACTGGACGACTATTTCCAGAGACATCTTCCAGAATAATCTCGCTTGATACGCTTCCGTGACCGCTGAAATGCACAATATCAGGCTGATGTCGAAGAAGGTAGTGTTGTAGGTCGGTAGCTTGAACCGCCCAATGCTGTCTGAGGTCAAAACGATCTCGAAAAAGGGCCTGTTGTAGTGCTAGGTCGATAGCTCGCATCTCTGCGCCCAATCTGAGACGATCTGTGTCTACAGGATTGGCGGCCAGGAATAGGATCTTGATCAAAGAAGAATCCTCGTCCTCGGTAGGCGTCAGTTGCTCAGCTACCGCTTCACTGTCTGCCTGCGGCTCGGTGGACGCTGTCGTCTCTCGCTGCAGCTCAGCATGAAGCTCTGCGGCTGCTTGGGGCACCCAGACCAACTGAGTGTCAAGGTGACTTTCCATGCGTTCAAGCAAGTTCTGGAAGATCTTCACAAGGCGGGGATCCCTGGTAACACTTCGCGTCGTACACCTTACGCCGTGCCCTCTCAGTTTGTTAGGAGCTATCTCAATTTCGCCCAATTCAGTACCTTGATAAGAAATGATAGAGCCAACAATCCCGCTCTCGTCTATTCTTTTCTCGAAACTGTAACCCTTTCGGCGGAGACCACACAAGAAGCTAGTGATCTCCACGTCAACAACGTCAACGTTCTGTTCTACCCATTCACCCGACATAGAAAAACCTCCCTACAACAAAACAGCCTGCCCGCCCAGGTAATCTGTCCATGCTACAATACCACCTGCCAGCGCTCTCGCCAGCCCCTTGTCCTGCAAGATTAGCTGCTGCTGCCGCACTAACGTAAGTTATGTGCAACGAACCCCGAAATCGTTCGGGAGCTCGAGTTTTGTAACTTTGCTCTAGAGTGGATATGTCTCTTCATTCGGTAGTTTCGGCGTGTCGAACCTACTCCGGCTGCTTTATTTGGGCTTGCTGATCTGCCAACTGGCTGCTCGACAGATGGGTGATCTTCCTTGTGCGTGTTGCTGCACCGCTCTGCTCCAGAGGGATCGCCAGATCCCGTCGTCAAGCCGCCGGATCTGGCGATCCAACGAGAGCAAAGCAGCACAGGTAGAGGCCGGTAGGCCAGCAACCCGCAAGAAGGGGACCACTGACAGACGCGAACCGCCTAAAGACAGGCCGGCGGGACAAAAAGTGGCCCTACAAAAGATTCGATTTCTGAGTTCTTGGACGATTTGGCCTCTGGTTGCACATAATCTACGCTAGTACAACACCCCGCTAACTATCGCGGTCTCGTACAAGCCGCAAACTTCCTTCTCTTCGGCAATTGTGTTCAAGCTCCAAATCTGGACGGTGATGCAACCCGACCCTAGATTTTTCGCCATCAACTGTACTGTGTCGTACTCCTTGAACTGGTGTTTCTTCACCCACGGCAAGGTAACTGTGCCTCCCATAGTATCACCCTCCGGCGTCTCGTAGGTAACTTCCGCCTTTACCCCCGCGACATTCGACTTGACTCTGTACTCTACCCAAAAGGTTTTCCCGTCCGCTTTTGGCGTACGCAAGATGTCCGACCCTGGCCCACATGCCACCAATGCCCCCAAAGCCACTATTGCCATCACCACTACCGTCAACCACTTCCTCATTGTTAGACTCCTTTCAGGCGGAGCCTTCCATGGCCCCGCCCTCTATGTTTTGGGCCAACGGGAACGCTCCCGTTGTAGCCCCCTTTCACTGCAGCATACTGACACAATCCCTCAAGATGATGGCAGACTCCTGTGCTCACCCTGTCTGCAGTCCTCTTTCAGCACGGTACAAGCGTTTGCTATCCCCTGGGCGTCGCGTAACCACACTTCTGCCTTGCTTTTGATGTCACGCTTGCTTAGATGCTCGCGAACACCCCAAATAGCGGTAGTAACCTCCATTATCACAGTTATTACAGTTATTGCAGTCAAAACGCCCTCGAGTGTTAGCATTATGACCTCCCTTTACTCGCTAGAATCGCCAGTCTTGTAGGTCATCCTACCCTCTTAGCCTCACGCGGCGGGGCGAATCCTTCCGGCCAGCGGGTCTGATCGTCGAAATAGGCACCATCCAGTATGGCCCCCTCTAGGTTGGCACCTTGGAAGTTGGCACGTCTTAGAACAGCACCCTGGAGCTTGGCACCCTTCAGGGTGGCTTCCTGAAGCTTGGCGTCGGTCAGGTTGGCTTCTCTTAGGTCGGCAAATATCAGGTTTGCATCTTGCAAGTTGGCATCGCTCAGATCGGCTTTCAACAGGTTGGCATTCTCCAAGTTAGCCGATTGAAGTTTTGTACTACACAACCTTGCACTACTGAGATTCGCGTGGCTCAGATTGGCATACATCAAATCGGCCTTAGCTAAATCGATCTGATCTAAAATGGCACTCTGAAGGTCTGTCCAACGAAAGCTATCCATGCGGCCTCTAGCTGCCCACTCCAGAGCAGTCCTCACCCAACGCTTTTTCTCCTCGGCGGCCGCCCGTTTCTGCTCGTAGTGATACCATGCCCGGCCTTGCATCCATCCGCCGATGATCCCGCCGGCAATGGCAGCAGCTCCGCCGACAACGGCACCGACAAAAGCAGCAGCAACGGGCACCAACACAGAACGCAGCACATCTAAGTCCATGATCTCACCCTCCACCAGAGCATCGCCATCCCTGCCACGACTGCCAGGGCCAAACGTAAACCAACGCACAGTAACAAAAAACCCGCCTGCCACTCGACGACAGACGGGCTTCCGTGTATATTACCACTTGCTAGGCTGTCGTCGCAGCTTGGCCGTTCCCCGATGGTTGTCACCTAACCAGCCGGGGCTTTTTTCTATTTGGTTGTCAACGCCAAGTTCGGGTGCCAGCCTGGAGCGCTGGCAGACCGCCGGTCAGTTCTATAGATGTTCAGATAATGAATGTGACATTTCGCTCGATTTTCACGCTTGTCTAGCGGCTATTCTGTCACAAACATTATCTGACGGTCTATAGTTAGTACTAGGACATGTCTACTTGGAGTATAAATGTTTGTGGGTGAGGATGTCCAACCCCTCAGAACTTGTTCTGTCACGGCCATTCAATCGCGTGCCGTATAGAATCCACATAGGTTCTTGCACGTAGTTTTATATGCTCTTCTACCCAACCTGGGTCTCCTATGTATCTTCCACTAGCAATGTCTTTTGCGAATTTGTCCAAGGAGAGATATTGTCCCCTGAGCATAACCGCAATTTCGTGCTTATCAGCCTCGTTGAACTTGTCTGGCCCGCCGTTTGCAAGCATATAAGCTGTTAGATACGTAGTCTTGATGGCTTCTGCAAATTTCGATTCCCAGTCTGGTAGGGGCAAGTCTCCACTGAGCAAGCCTTCGACTAGTTCATCTATCTGCAGTTTTTTCCGCTCAATGAAGATGTCACGTAGACGCACTATTTTGCGAGGGTCAACGATTTCGCCAGTTCGTATATTGCAGTACGAACTTCGTTTAGCATCCCATAACCAAGTCACACCTTGTGACCCCATTGTTAGCTCTTGGATATAACCTTCAATCTCACGACGAGCTTCTTGCTCAGCTAGCTTCTTCCATCGGTGCAGTTTGTCGACAGGATACCTCAGCTCATCATTATCAATGAGTTTGGCGCAATATTGACACAGCCATATCGCATTTTTGATAGATTTGCGCTCATCCGACGATAATCTGGGGTCGTAACGTGGCCCACCTGGTGAGGCCGCCGTGATGTGAGCACACACTCCCAGATTCACTGACTTCGACGGCTCTAGTCGCGGCCCGATGGTTGATCTCTGGCATTTAGGATTTGAGCAGCGATACGCTACTCTTTCGGCAGCTGCTCTTCTTATATGAAGTGGGAAGTCATCCCGCATTGTGTCTGCTGTAAGGGACTCTGAACTCATCTTGCTGAAATGGCCTACGTACTGGTCAGGCCAAAGGATTTTGACACAATCTTTCGGCCTGGTACACAGAATTGCTTAAGCATAACACGCCGTTCTCTTGTGCTAGAGAATCTCCGCTACAGTATCACCCACAGGGATTATGCCAAAATCTACCGCAACACCACATCGCTTGTACAAACATCTCTATTTGGCTGCTAGGCATACTATACCACATTTCACGCCGTTTGGCAACAGAAAAGCCACCTGTACCGCTAACACAGATGGCTTCTTGCTCATCGCTGCTGCCTTTGCCCCTCTGCAAAACTTGCCGCACGGCAGCTAACCGCCAAATTGACAATATTCCCCTCCTGTGTACAATATGGCTTGCTATTCACCCATTTGGCAATGGACGACCCCAGGAGTTCCCCCAGGTTCCCCTGAGTTCCCTTGCCCCATAGAAGAAAGCGCAAATATCTCGTTCCTGAGGATCACACACAACTATGATACGATTGGCCAGATACCTGAAACCTTTTATCCTTTTGATACTGCTCGCCATCGTGCTGCTGTTTGTCCAGGCGAACTGTGACCTGGCGCTGCCGGATTATATGTCCAAAATCGTCAACAATGGCATCCAGCAGGGCGGCGTGGAAAACGCGGTGCCCAGAGCGATCCGCCAAAGCGAGATGGACAGGCTGGTGCTGTTTATGAGCGCGGAGGACAAGGCGGCGGTGCTGGGCGATTATACGCTGGTAGATCAGACTTCACCGGACTACGACAGGGTCGTCCAGGATTACCCGGCCCTGGCCAGCGAGCCGATTTATGTGTTAAATGACGTTGACGGGGCGGAGATGGCCAGGCTGAACCCGCTGATGGGCAGGGCGTTGTTGGTCGTTTCCTTCATTCAGCAAGTGATGGCTGACCCGTCCCAGGCGGCGGCGATGGGCCAGGAACTGGGCTTCGACCTGTCCAGAATCCCTGCGGGAACGGATCTATTCGCCCTGTTGAGCAGGCTTCCTGCTGCTCAGCTCTCACAGATGACCACCGCCATCAACACCAGGTTTGACACCATGGGCGACAGCATGATCACCCAAACGGCGGTGGGGTTGGTCAAGGCCGAGTACGCCGCGCTGGGCATGGATACCAGCCGGCTGCAAACCAGCTACATGATCCATACCGGTGCCCTGATGCTGCTCCTGTCCCTACTGTCTGGGGCCTGTACCGTGGCGGTCAGCTTCCTGTCGGCCAGGACTGCGGCCGGAATGGCACGCAACCTGCGCAGGTATGTTTTCACCAAGGTGGAGAGCTTCTCCAGCACCGAATTCGACCGCTTTTCTACGGCTTCGCTGATTACCCGCTCCACCAACGACGTCACGCAGATCCAAATGGTGGTCGTCATGATGATGCGCATGGTCTTCTACGCCCCCATCATCGGCATCGGCGGCGTGATCCGGGCCATGGGCAAGAACCCGACGATGTGGTGGATCATCGCGGTGGCGGTGGCTACGCTGCTCGGCCTGATCCTGATCGTGTATTCGATTTCCCTGCCCAAATTCAAGAGCATCCAGGGCCTGATAGACCGGCTCAATCTGGTGATGCGCGAGAACCTGTCCGGGGTGATGGTCATCCGGGCCTTCAACAGGCAGGAGTTTGAGCAAGACCGCTTTGACAGGGCCAACAGGGACCTGACCGGCACCATGCTGTTCGTCAACCGCGTCATGGTCATCATGATGCCGGTGATGATGCTGGTCATGAACGGCCTGTCGCTGCTGATCATCTGGATCGGCGCGCACCAGGTCGCGGAGGCCAACATGCAGGTCGGCGACATGATGGCGTTCTTGCAGTACGCCATGCAGATCGTTTTCGCCTTCCTCATGTTGACCATGATGTTCATCTTCCTGCCGCGAGCCTCGGTGTCCGCCGGCCGTATCGCCGACGTGCTGGAGACCGAGCCGGTGATCGAGGACCCGCCCAACCCAAAGCGGCTCGCCGAGCGCCCCCCCTTCGAAAGAGGGGGGGCTACCATCGAGTTCCGCCACGTGTCATTCCGCTACCCTGGCGCGGAGAAGGACGTGCTGCACGACATCAGCTTCGTCGCCAGGCCAGGCCAGACCACGGCCTTCATTGGCTCCACCGGTTCGGGCAAATCCACCATCGTCAGCCTGATCCCGCGTTTCTACGACGTGACCGAAGGCTCGATCCTGGTGGATGGCACGGACATACGCCAGGTCACGCAGCACGACCTGCGGGATAAGATCGGCTACGTCCCGCAAAAGGGCACACTGTTCTCCGGCACCATCGAGAGCAACCTGCGGTACGCCGACGAAAACGCCAGCGACGAGGCCCTGAGAGAAGCGGCCGACATCGCCCAGGCGACCGAGTTCATATTCGCCGAGCCGGAAGGATTTGCAGCCGAGATCGCACAGGGCGGCGCGAACGTGTCCGGCGGCCAGAAGCAGCGGCTGGCCATTGCCCGCGCCCTGGTCAAGAAACCGCCCATCTACATCTTCGACGACAGTTTCTCGGCCGTGGACTTTAAGACCGAGGCGGCCTTGCGCCGGGCGCTCAAGGAGAAAACCGCCGCCAGTACCCTGCTGATGGTGACCCAGCGCGTTTCCACCATCAAAAACGCCGAGCAGATCATCGTGCTGGAAGAGGGCAGGATCGTCGGCCAGGGCACGCATCAAGAACTGATGGAAGGCTGCGACATCTACCGCGAGATCGCTTTGTCGCAGCTTGGCGAGAATGAGGTGATGAGGGAATGAGGAATGAGGCGATGAGGCAACGAGGCAACGAGGCGACGAGGAATGAGGCAGTTGGTCGTGGTCCGATGCGCGGGCGCGGGCCCATGGGGCGGCGCGGGCCGATGGGGATGATGATGAGGGGTGAAAAAGCCCACGATTTCAAGGGCACCATGATCAAGCTGATCAAATACCTCGGCGCGTACAGGGTATCGGTGGTCATCGTTATGATTTTCGCTGTCGCCTCCACCGTGTTCTCCATCGTCGGCCCCAAAATCCTGGGCAAGGCCACCACCAAGCTGTTTGAAGGCGTGATGAGCCAGATCGCTGGCAGCGGCTCCATTGATTTCGGCTACATCGGCCACATCCTCCTGATCACGGGAGGGCTGTACCTCCTTTCGGCGGCGTTCAGCTACATCCAGGGCTGGATCATGTCCGGCGTGTCAATGGATATCACCTACCGCTTCCGCCAGGACATCTCTCACAAGATCAACCGCCTGCCGCTCAAGTACTTCGACGGCACCAGCCAGGGCGAGGTGCTGTCTCGCATTACCAACGACGTGGACACGGTCAGCCAGACCCTCAGCCAGAGCCTCACGCAGATCATCACCTCGGTCGTCACCGTGATCGGCGTGCTCATCATGATGTTCTCCATCAACTGGATGATGACCCTGGCGGCACTGCTGATCGTCCCTCTGTCTCTCGTCGTGGTCGGGCTGATCATCGGCCGATCGCAAAAGTACTTCAAGCAGCAGCAGGATTACCTGGGCCACGTCAACGGCCACGTGGAGGAAATGTACGGCAGCCACATCGTGATGAAAGCCTTCAATGGCGAGGAGAAGAGCGTCGAGCAGTTTGACGTGTACAACGACACCCTCTACGATGCGGCGTGGAGATCACAGTTCTTGTCTGGCATGATGATGCCCATCATGATGTTCATCGGCAACCTGGGCTACGTGGTGGTGTGTATCCTCGGCGGCTGGCTGGCCATCCGAAACGCTATCACCGTCGGCGACATCCAGGCGTTTATCCAATACGTCCGCTCGTTTACGCAGCCGATCACGCAGCTTGCCAACATCTCCAACGTCCTCCAGCAAACCGCAGCAGCGGCCGAGCGCGTGTTCGAGTTCCTGGGCGAGGCCGAGGAGGTCCCCGAAGCCGCGCACCCCGTCAAGCTGCAAACCGTGGCAGGCCGCGTGGAGTTCAAGGACGTTCGCTTTGGCTACCACCCGGATAAAGTCGTCATCCACAACTTTTCTGCGTTGGTCACGCCCGGCCAGAAGATCGCCCTCGTCGGCCCGACCGGGGCGGGCAAGACCACCATGGTCAAGCTGCTGATGCGGTTCTACGATGTCAACAGCGGCGCGATCCTGGTGGACGGCCACGACGTCAAGGACTTCAACCGCCACGATCTGCGCCTTATGTTCGGCATGGTCTTGCAGGATGCCTGGCTCTTCAACGGCACCATCATGGAGAACATCCGCTATGGTCGCCCCGATGCGACCGATGCGGAGGTCATCGCCGCCGCCACGGCTGCCCACGTTGACCACTTCGTCCGCACCTTGCCGGATGGCTACGACATGGTGCTCAACGAGGAAGTCACCAATGTGTCGCAGGGCCAGATGCAGCTTTTGACCATCGCCCGCGCCGTCCTGGCCGACCCCAAAGTTCTCATTTTGGACGAAGCTACCAGCTCGGTGGATACCCGCACCGAGGTACTGATCCAGGAGGCCATGGTTAACCTGATGCAGGGCCGCACCAGTTTCATCATCGCCCATCGCCTGTCCACCATCCGCAACGCCGATTTGATCCTGGTGATGAGGGACGGCGACATCGTGGAACAGGGCACCCAGGAGGAGCTCTTGGCGTGCAACGGCTTCTACGCCGAACTGTACAATAGCCAGTTTGAAACCGCACAGTGAGCTGAACGACATTCTCTACAACAGCCAGTTCCGGTGACAGGTGTAGCCCTAC
>Ga0315552_1002310_pt1 | contig 11350 bp, 10 predicted proteins | sample SalMarSW160170MG_2_FD_203102 | JGI IMG/M metagenome (GOLD analysis project Ga0315552, IMG submission 203102) | Salt marsh sediment microbial communities from the Plum Island Ecosystem LTER, Massachusetts, United States - Salt Marsh Sediment SW1601-70 ...
CTTATAATTAATATTGTCAACAAGTATTTTATTGTTTTTTGGTTGCATTTTTATGATAGAAAAGGCGAAACAAGATAATAGTTTTGTATTTAAACCATAGAATATTTAATAATATTAAAAAATAGAAGAGGAATTAAAACTAAAATTTCCAAAAGAGAAACAAAGAATAATTCTTCATATTTATATTAATTTTATTGAACTCCAGGTCTTAAAAAAATTATTTAATAAAAATTTTGTTAACAAAATTCTAAAAAAAGAACAAACCCTTAAAGGAATCAAAAAAGCATGGGAAATTGTATTGAATAAAGAAGATTTATTGAAAAAAATCTTTAAGTAGGGTCAGTGTCTAATTTTTAGAGAAGGTTAAACCAGCGAGTCAAAGGCTCGCTGTTTTAGTTTGATTTTTTTTGGTATAATAAAAGTGATGATAAAGAAAATCTTGAAATCAATCTGGAAAGAGTTTATTTTCGGTGGGCATTTTCAGTCATTGGGAGCAGTAAGTATTATTTTGGTGTCAGGCATTTTGCTCAATATTAGAATCACTTGGCATGGTTTAGTCATTATTTATTTAATTTTTTATCCGCTTTATCTTTATAATCGCTATAAAGAAATTAATATTGATGCTACAACAAACCCAGAAAGAACCCAACATTTTAAAAAATATTTAAAATGGATGCCGATAATTCTTTATACTGTAATCATTCTTGCTGTTGCCGGATTAGCATATTTTAACAATATACAGACTTTAGTTTTTGGACTCTTGTTGTTAATTTTCGGTTTGCTTTATACTACGGTATTCAAAAAAATTACTAGAAAAATAGCTTTTTTCAAAAACTTCTATGTTGCTCTTTTCTTTGCTACATTAGTATTTTTCGCTGTTGTTTATCATTCCGAAACATTAACAATCGCTGCCTTATTATTTTTTCTTTTTGTCTATTTTAAATCAGTAATGATGCAGATTTTTTTAGACATCAAAGATATTGAAAGTGATAAAAAAGATGCTTTAATTACCCTACCAGTGAAATTTGGTAAGAAAAAAATCTTCAATATTCTCAAAACAATTAGCCTGCTTACAACTATATTAATTCCAATACTTTTTTCTATTTTCTGGCCTATTTTTCCCAAATCAATTCTTTTTCTGTTGTTTACTATTCCTTTTAATTTTTATTGTTTTAAAAAAGCGAAAGAACAAAAATATTTTGCTTACATTCTTGGAAGCGGAGAATTCGTTCTCTGGTTAATTTTAATTTTAATCGGTGAAGTAATATTATGATTCAGCTATCGCTTCTCAACCAAATATTCGTTGTTTTAATTGATCTTATAGGTATTTGGCTGGCGATTTTAGTTTATCGCAACAATCCTAAAGGAAAATTAAATAAAATATTTCTCTGGATGGTAGTTTATATGTTTGGCTGGGTAAACTTTGCTTATTTAGCAAGATTAATTGGTGAAAATAACCCCTCATTAGCTACAATTTTTCTTAGAATTGCTTGGTTTGTTACACCATTACTTTTCCTTTTTCTTTATTTTTTAGTGATTTACCTTTTGGAACAGGAAAAAAAATATAGTCTTTTGAATAAACTCTGTATATTGCTTGGCGGTTTACTAGCATTTACTACTAGTTTTACTAATTTAATTATTAAGGGAGTAGAATCTATTGATGGAGATTTAACAATAATTTACGGAAAGGGAATGTGGCCATTTTTGGGAATAATATCTTTTTTAATAGTTGCCACTTTATATCCATTAATAAAAACATATGTAAGATCTAAAACTGAAAAGAAATTTAAAATAGAGTATTTCTTGGCTGGGATTTTTATATTTTATTTAGCAAATATTGCTTTTAATATAACTTTTCCCATATTTTTCAAAATCGTCCGCTTTTATTGGATAGGGGACTATTCTTCTATTATTCTTCTTGGTTTCACTGCTTATGCCATTGTGAAGCGGGAGTTGTTCGGGATAAAGGTGGTGTTGACTGAATTACTGGTTGGAGTAATTGCGATTTTACTTTTGGTTCAGGCGCTTGGGTCGGAAACTCTGTTTGAATATATTTGGAAAGGCAGTTTGTTTGTGGTATTTCTGGTGTTTGGGTATATGCTGATTCGGAGCGTTCTGCGGGAGATAAAACTGCGCGAGGCTTTACAGCAGGCTTACGCCAAACTGCAGGTTTTGGACAAAGCCAAGTCAGAGTTCATTTCCATTGCCTCGCACCAGCTGCGCACCCCTTTAACTGCGATTAAAGGCTATATCTCAATGATTATAGAGGGAAGCTATGGGAAAATGCCGGAAAAGGCGCAGAGACCGGTAGAAAATGTCTATAAGTCAGCCGAGAGGCTGATTAATTTGGTCAATGATTTATTGAGCGTTTCGCGCTTGGAAGCCGGTAAAATAAAAGTAGAACTGGAAAAAACCTGTATTGAGGATTTGATTTTGGGGATTATTGAGGAGCTGAAAATTAAAGCTGACAAAAAGAAAATTTATTTAAAGTTTCAAAAACCATTACGCGCCCTGCCCAAAATTATAATTGACCCGGATAAAATCAGGCAGGTGATTCTAAACATTATTGATAATGCAATTCGTTACACGATTACTGGCGGAATTACGATTGAGGTAGAAGTTAAAACAGGAAAACTGCGAATAATTATTTCTGACACAGGCGAAGGCATGACTCGGGAAGAAATTTCCAATATGTTTGAAAGCTTTTCCCGGGGAGCGGCCGGGGGCCGGCTCTGGACCGAAGGAAGCGGCCTGGGGCTTTATATTGCCCGCAGGTTTGTAGAAATGCATCACGGAAAAGTCTGGGTGGAAAGCCAGGGCAAGGGAAAGGGAAGCACCTTTTACATTGAACTGCCCCGCAAGCCGGGTAGCAACGAAAATTTTAATAAGTTTATGAAAGCGGTTTAAAAACCTTTTGAAAATTTGCCATTTTCGGAAAGTTTTGGTATTACGAAAGAACAAAAAAAAGGAATAAATAAAGAAAAATAGAGGGGAGCCCATTTTTTCTTATTTCAATAAAAACCTTGGAGAACACCCTTATCAGAGGTGGTAAAATAAAGTATAAAATAATAAATTAAAAATATGAGGATATTTAATATATGTAGGTCATTCATAATAATTTTACTAGTAAAACCGGTATATTTATTAAGGCGAATTTTTTGGAAAATATTTAAGCCCGTTACTATCGGAGTAAGATTGTTATTACTAACAAACAATAATGTTCTTCTAGTAAAACACTCATATAATAACCAATGGTATCTTCCCGGAGGCAAAATAAAAGCAAGGGAGAACATAGAAGAAGCATTGCATAGAGAAATCAGAGAAGAATTAGGGATTAATATAGAAAAAGAAAAAATCAACATACTCGGGATTTACTCTAATTTCCAAGAATATAAAAAAGATTCAATAATTGTATTTGTTATAAAAGAAAAATCCAAGAATGAAATACACTTAAGAAATTTAGAGATAAGAGATGCTCGATATTTCTCTATAAAGAATTTACCTTCAGATACTTCCCTCGGGACAAGAAGACGAATTCAAGAGTTTATGCAACACAATCTATCTAAAACATTAACAAGGAAATGGTAGTGATATGATAAAAAAACAAATTAAGGCCCTTACTCAATATAAAAAATTTTCCTTATTAAAATCTCTTGATGCTGCCAACGAAAGGATTTTAATTTTAAAAAGTATTGTTAAAGTAAAAAGTAATGAGTCCATATTATTCACAGCGAGAACAAAACCATGGTTGATTTTAAGTGCCGCGGAAAAGTTGTACAAAAAAATAGGACCTCGTTCTATTGGGATTAATCCAACGCCTGTATGCGACCGAAATTGCGTTTTTTGTTCTAGCCGTCAAAGAAACAGAATAAATATAAGAAAAGGTATTGAGATTACTAAAGATAAATTAGACGCATTATTCCAAAGTTTTGTAAACCTGCAAGGTAAAGGTTGCGTATTGGTTGGCGGAGGAGAGCCTTTATTGGCTTGTGATGGGAAGATTGATGAAGTTATTTCAAAATATGACCTACGATATGGTTGCAATACGAACGGCGTAAATCTTTATAAATTTATTAATCCATCCATAATGAAAAGATTTGCTTGGATTTCTGTGAGCATAATTGCTCATAACAGATTGTTGTATAACAAAGTAGCAGGATTAGGATTATTAAATAAGCAGTTTGATATTTTACATAACAATTTAAAAAGATGTTTAGAATTAAAAGGTAGGAAATTTCCTTATTTTTCAGCTAAGATAATGATTTGCAGGGAAAACTATCTTTTTGTTGGAAAAATATATAATTATATTAAAGAATTAGGGTTTAAAGACATTGCACTAAGATGTGTTAATAATTTTGAATTAGAAAAGAAATATAAAGATTATCAATTTAAGCCTCAAGATGTTGAGTTATCTTTTCAACAGAAAGAAAAATTAGGAAAAATTCTTGAGCATGAGACTGATTTGTCGAAAGCAATAATTGACAACATAGTCAACAAGATAGGCAAAAAACAAAAAGATAATTTTGATAAATTTTTTGTTTATCCGAGTGTTTGTTGGAATATTGTTCTTGGTTTGATAGTTAATATTGATACCGACGGAGAAGTGTACCTTTGTAATCCGAGACTCGGCATGAAGGAAGCCAGCGTCGGTAATATTAATCACACCAAGTTTGACAAAGTGTGGCAGAGTAAAAGACACATAAAAGTTGTGAGACAAACTTATTTGAATTTTGATAAGAAATGCTATCTTAGCAAGTGTCGTCATTATAGAGTCAATCAAGCAATAGAATTATTTTTAGAGAATAAGTTGTCTCTTGAAGATTTGAATCATGCATATGCAAGAAAAGTCCGCCTCTTTCTCTGCGCACGGGGCGCGCGGGGATAACACATGAGCGAAATTATTGACAGATGAAATCTGATTTTATAGAATAAAATTAGAACAATACAAAACTTCAAAAGGAGATAGATATGAAGAAGAAACCAAGGCGGAAGAAGTCGGCTGGTTTTTTACCGAATCGTAATGAACCGACCTACTGTGATCTCTGCGGAAAAATCCATAAGTCATTTGACTGCGTGGTATTAAAGGACTGGGCTAAGAGCCAAGCGTTAAAGGAGGCATCGGCGCAAATTCCCAGCCATAGAAAACTTTGCTGAGGTTTAAAGAGGCAAAAAAAGAAAGAGAAGTATTTATGCCGTGTTTAACTACACGGCGTTTTTTTTGCGATCACCGCACGCACTTCACGTGGCAGAAGGTCTGGTATTTTTCCCCAAATTGCTTTATTATTAAAAAAGGGTTAAAATATAGAAATCGCATCAAAAAGGAGCTAATCTCCTTTAACTACTATGAAACGAATCTTACTTATTGAAGATGAAAAGATCCTCGGTGAAATGTATGAGGAAAAACTCAAGGATGAGGGTTTTGAAGTAACTCTGGTGCCGGAAGCTATTGCCGGCTTAGTTTTGGCAAAAAAAGAAAAACCGGATTTGATTATATTAGATATTCTGCTTCCGCGCGAGGACGGGATTTTCTTTTTGACAGAAATGAAAAGAGACTCGGAAATCTCCAATATTCCGGTTGTGGCTTTTTCCAATTATGATAACCCTGAAACCAGAAAACGAGCTAAAGAATTAGGGGCTTCTGATTATTTATTAAAAACTGACTATACGCCAAAAGAGGTAGTTGAGAAGATAAAAGGATACCTAAACTAAATCCAAATGTCAAAATCTAAATGTCAATTCAAGTCCAAAATCCAAATGACTAAAATAATAATCTTTTGATATTTTACATTTAATCATTTGACATTCATTTGATATTTGAGCTTTGAAATCAATGCAAAGAACATTAGCTATTGAAACAACAAAACAAATCGGAAAACAAGTGAAGGTTTCCGGCTGGGTCCACTCCGTCCGTTCGCACGGCAAGATTATTTTTATTGATCTTCGGGATAGAAGCGGGATTTTGCAAATGGTGGCAACTCCCCAAAAAGAATCCTATAAAATCGCCAAGATGCTAAAATCGGAGTGGGTGATTGAAGGGGAGGGGATAATAAACAAAAGGCCAAAAGGAATGGTAAATCCAAAAACACAAACAGGCCAAGTTGAGCTCAATGTCCAGAGCTTAAAAGTTCTATCTGAATCCAAAACCCCGCCATTTGAACTTAGCAAAGACACAATAAATATTGATGAAGAAATAAGGCTGAAATACAGGTATCTTGATTTACGAACCGAGAGAATGAAAAATAATATCCGTATGCGGCACAAAATCATTGATTTTGTTCGCGATTATTTAACTGACCAAGATTTTGTTGAAATCCAAACCCCAATTCTATCCAAATCAACCCCGGAAGGAGCCAGAGACTATCTGGTTCCCTCGCGTCTGCATTCAGGCAAGTTTTTTGCTCTGCCTCAGTCGCCGCAACAATATAAGCAATTATTAATGGTGGCTGGTTTTGAAAGATATTTTCAGATAGCGCCTTGCTTTCGAGACGAAGACGCTAGGGCTGACAGGTCCCCGGGCGAGTTCTACCAGCTGGACTTAGAAATGTCATTTATCAGCCAAAAAGAGCTTTTGGATATAATTGAGGATTTGTTTACCAAAATGGTTAAAAAATTATTCACTGACCGAAAAATCACTAAAACTCCCTGGCCTCGTTTTACATACGATGAAGTAATGAAAAAGTATAAAAGTGATAAGCCGGATTTGCGAAAAAATAAAAAAGATCCAAAAGAATTAAGTTTTTGCTGGATTGTTGATTTTCCGCTGTTTCAAAAACAAAGCAAAGAAGATTTTTTTCACGGAGCAGGCAAGAAATTAGCGCCTTCGCATCATATGTTTACTGCGCCAAAAATAAAAGACATTCCCTTATTGGATAAAAATCCATTAAAGGTAAAATCTCAACAGCACGATTTAGTATTAAACGGTGTGGAAATCGGAGGCGGAAGCATCAGAATTCACGATGCTAAAATCCAGGAGAAAATTTTTGATTTAATTGGGTTTAGCAAAAAACAAAAAGAGCAGTTTAAACATCTTTTGACAGCTTTTCAATACGGTGTTCCTCCACACGGAGGAATTGCTCCGGGCATTGACCGTATTGTTAGAATATTGCTGGGTGAAAATAAAATTAAAGAAGTGATTGCTTTTCCTCTGACTGGTGATGCCAGAGACCCAATGATGAAAGCGCCGTCAGAGGTCACAAAAAAACAATTAGGAGAATTGCATATTAAAATAAATAAAAAAGTAAATAGTAAATCCGAGATTTAATTTTCAATTTTTAATTTCCAATTTTCATTGAATGACCCAATTTTTAATTTTCAAACACTATATTATAAAAAAGTTTGGAAGGAAATTGTTTCATTGAAAATTGATTGTAAATTGAAAATTGATAATTGAAAATTTCAATGAGGCTTAAACTTTTCCTCGTCGCTATTATAATTAGTCTCCCATTCTGGTGGGCCATAAATATTGGAGAACAAAAACTAGAGGATTTTTTATTTTCTCAGGAAATTGCTGTTAATCCAAGTATTTTAACTGCTCAAGCTAAAATAGCCTGGTTTGAAACCATTCAAGCAATGAAGCCTATTAAAAAAAGCGATGCTGAAAATCCGAAAATTCAAGCCATAGCAGGTATTTCAGTATTCTTGTCCAGCCCAAAATCTCCAAATGGTGATTTGAGAATGGATTCGTCAAACGATTTTGATAAAGAAAGAAAAGAAAAAATACTTTGGTCAAAAAATTCAGATCAAAAAATGTCTATTGCTAGTTTAACAAAATTAATGACTGTTTTGGTTGTTTTGAAACACTATAATCTTTCCGAAAATGTGAAAATAAGTGAAATTGCTGTTAATCAGAGTGGAGACAATGGGAGCTTGAAAGTAGGGGAGAGCTTTTCGGTAAAAAACCTTTTATACCCCTTGCTTATAGAATCAAGCAATGATGCCGCTTATGCTCTCGCTGAAGTAATTGGCAGAACCTCTTTTGTTGATTTAATGAATTTGGAAGCTAAAAGAATTGGAATGAAAAATACTTATTTCGGCAACCCTACTGGATTAGATCCTGATGAAGACCCCCTGGAAATGGGAAATTATTCAACCCTTAAAGATTTAGTAAAATTAGTAAAAGAATTAATTCCTAAAAGAATCATTTGGAGCATTTGCTCAAAACCCGAATATAGTTTTTATTCATCTGACAAAGTTTTCCATCATAAGTTGGTTAATACAAATGAACTTTTAACAATTATTCCTGAAATAATCGGAGGCAAAACCGGATACACTGAACAATCCGGCGGGTGCCTTTTTCTACTTGTTCAAGCTCCACGAAATAAGGGTCATATTATTAACTTTGTTTTGGCCTCGCCCAACCGATTTGAAGAAATGCAGGAACTATTAACTTGGGTTAAAGAATCGTATCAGTTTTGATAATGATACATATACTGCTATCGCCGTATATGTATTATTACTATTCGTATTAAGGGTTATGCCTGAATTATCTATAGATGTCATCAAAATATTTACTCTCGGAGCCTTAGGATTTCTTTCGGCTTTTTTGTGGACTCCGGCCTTGACCCATTATTTGTATAAGCGCAAACTTTGGCGGAAAAAAGTGAGAACAAAAGCTTTGGGCGGGGGGAAAGTTCCGATTTTTCAAAAATATCACAGTGAAAAAGAAATTAATGTTCCCAGATTTGGAGGCCTGCTTATTTGGATAACAACCGGAGCTTTAGCTCTAATTTTCTTTTTACTCTCTAAAACTAATATCTGGATTTTTCAAAAACTCAATTTCTTGAGTCGGGGTCAGACCTGGCTTCCGCTTTTTGCTCTGATTTCCGCTTCCTTAATTGGTCTTATAGACGATATTTTACAGGTTTACCCCATATCAATTTTTAAAAAAAAATGGAAGGGAGTTCAACATTTTGCAGGAGGTCTAAGCCTAAAATACCGTTTAACTCTGGTAATTTTGCTTGGTTTTATCGGGGGATATTGGTTCTATTTCAAGCTTGGATGGCAAACCTTGCACATACCCGGAGCAGGAGATTTATCAATAGGAATTCTATACATTCCTTTTTTTATTTTAGTAATGCTTGCAACTTACAGCGGAGGAGTTATTGACGGTTTAGATGGCCTATCCGGCGGGGTCTTTGCCTCTATTTTTTCCGCTTTTGGCATTATTGCTTTTGTTCAAGGACAATTTAATATTGCTTCGTTCTGCGCAGTTATTGCCGGCGCAATTCTGGCATTTCTCTGGTTTAATATCCCTCCTGCCAGATTCTATATGTCTGAAACTGGAATTTTGGGATTATGCGCTTCTTTGACTGTGGTTGCTTTTTTAACAGATTCAGTTCTAGTTCTGCCAATTATCGGATTTTTACTTGTAGTTGAATCCGGTTCGGTAATTCTGCAATTATTATCCAAGAAATTTTGCAAGAAAAAAATATTTTTAGCTTCTCCTATCCATCATCATTTTGAGGCTATGGGATGGCCGCATTATAAAATAACAATGAGGTTTTGGGTTGTTGGAATAGTAATGGCAATAATAGGTGTGGCAATTAGGTTATTGGGATAAAATTTAATTCTTTTTTATTTTTCGGAGCGCGCAGGAGGCGCAACTATCGCTTTTTAGCCTGAATTGATGTCTAAAAAGAGTTAAAGTGAAGCCTCGCATCCATGAAGAGCGGGGCTTTTTGGTGCGTTGATAAGATAGAAAGATTAACTGGAAAAAAAGTCCCATAAAATCCGCGTACGAATTATGGGACATTGAACAAATTCAGTCTGCTTTAAATGTTTCCCTTTTGTCATTTGCTTGTAATGTCTGTAAAAAAAGCCAGATATTTACTAACGCAAGAGATAAAACAAACGTAATCCAGAGCGGTATAATCTCATTCAGGCCAAAAATCCATGGGATCCACATTATGATTATAAATGCAGAAATCAGAATAGTTGGCGCTAAAACAGAAAACATCGTACTGCGCCTAACGCGCGCTGATATATCTTTTGTGAGCATCATAAAAACCAAAGCCCAGAAAATTATTCCTATTAACATAATTCAATCCTCCCATGTTCTTGTGGTTTAGAATTGTTTTCAGAATAACTATTTTTATTTTAGCAATTTACTTTGTATTTGTCAAGAAAAATTGTATACCAAAATGCCAAGCATTGGGGCCTGTCGCTTTAGGGGGTCAAGTATTTCTGATAGGAATATACAAAAATAAAAGCGTCTGCCTTAACAGCTCAGACGCTCTTTTTGCTTATTTTTTTTGAGACAAGTCGCGAAGTTCAACCTGCGCATAGATTGAATATCCAAAAACCTGACTGTAATGTAAATCACAGTCCTGATTTTTTATAACCGTTGCTTTACCTAAAGACAAAACAACTTCAAGAATTATAAGCGTATTTCTATATTTAGGAAAGTCTTTAATCAGAGGAGATATCTTTTCTTTGTTTTCCAAAAGTTTCAATAAATCAACTAAAATCTGCGGATGCGGCTCAGACGGCATAGCCTTAATATGTATTCTTAGAAGAATACAATTTCTCTTTTTGCCCCCGCCAATATCAAAATAAAACTCCTTTTGCTCTTCAAACATTGTTCTCACCTCCTTGGATTATTAAGTTTTCAATGAAACTATAATTAGTTTAACCAATTTCAAAAATTAGTCAAGTTTTTTGTTTCATAAGGCTCCGGGTAAAACTATAAGAGCCTTGAATTTTTATTTCAAAAGCGTAAAATTAAAGAATGCCAAGCAAAAGAAAACACACTTTGAAAAAAGAATATTTTTTTCCTTCAATTACTACTACCGAAGGTTCTGATTGGAAATCCAAAATAAAAGAGATAAACGAACTAGGGTTGAAACAAGCAGCCCTTTTTCTTACTTGTTTAAATCAGAAAAAAAGAAAACTCCTTTACAACCTGCTTGAAAAATCATGCCTTGAGAAAATCCCGTTTGTTCACCTTAGAAACAATATGGAATTATGGGAATTAGACTATTTGGTTAAAAATTATAAAACTCAAGTCTTTAATATACATACACAAGCTGAATATCCCTTGATTTACGATTATTCAAAGTACAAAGATATGATTTATGTTGAAAATACCATTCGTCCGCTTAATGATAAGGAATTGAAAAATTGGGCCGGAGTATGTCTGGACTTTTCCCACTTGGAAAAGCAGAGAACCCAAAATAAAAAGTTCTTTGAATCAGATATTAAAATGATAGAAAAACACGGGGTAGGAGCTAATCATATTAGTTCCAGCAAAAAAAGCGCTTTCAGGCAAATCCATACCAGCCATTATTTAGATGATTATTCAGGTTTAAATTACTTGAAAAATTATCCTTTGAATTACTTTTCCAAATTCATT
>Ga0315552_1002312_pt1 | contig 11343 bp, 12 predicted proteins | sample SalMarSW160170MG_2_FD_203102 | JGI IMG/M metagenome (GOLD analysis project Ga0315552, IMG submission 203102) | Salt marsh sediment microbial communities from the Plum Island Ecosystem LTER, Massachusetts, United States - Salt Marsh Sediment SW1601-70 ...
CACGGTGACCCGGTGCCGGGCAAAGTCTATTATAAGGTCATCTATTGCAAATTCGTGGGGATGAGCCGTGAATTCGGGGTACTCTTCCCAGAGCGTAGTCCGGCGCAGCACGGCTCTTACTCGCGCTGCCAGCTCCTTAGCGGAAAAGGGCTTGGTCACGTAGTCATCAGCACCGGCATCCAGCCCCTTAACCTTCTCTTCGTCATTGCCCTTGGCAGTGACCATAACTATCGGCACTGGCGAAAATTCGCGAATGCGCTGACACACAGTGTATCCGTCCATACCAGGCATCATGATGTCCAGCAACACCAGTTCTGGAGTTTCCTCATCAAAAACCTGTAGGGCTGCTGCCCCGTTGCTGGCTTTGACTACCTGGTAACCCTCCAGCTCTAGGATACGCTGTATCATGCGCAATATGCGTGCGTCATCATCAACCACTAGCACTGATGCTTTTCTTGACAGCTCGCCGATTACCCCCTCGTCATCAACCACTGGCACTGATGCTTTTCTTGATGGCACTCTGATGACCCCCTTCCCTATCGCAAGATGCGGGCAATAGACTCCCTCAGGCTGTTAGCACTAAGGGGCTTGACCAGGTAGTCAGCAGCACCCCTATCTAGCGCCTGGCTTCGCTGTTGAGTAGCCGCCGAGGCGGTGAACACGACTACCGAAATTGACGAAAGTTCCGGGTCGCTTTTCATCTGGCTGAGTACTGCCCAGCCATCACGCCCGGGTAGCCTTAAATCCAGCAGCACCAGAGCAACCTGGTTGCCCCTTGCCAGTCTCAGACCTTCATCACCATCACTAGCCTGAAGCACACGATAGCCTTCAAGCTCAAGCACTCGAGAGGCGAAAGTTCTGATGTCATCCTCATCCTCTATGATGAGAATTGTGGCTCTGCTACCCTTCTTCACTATTAGCTTCTCCTTCTGCTATAGCTTCTCGAGGAAGGGCAAAGTTAAAAACGCTTCCCTTTCCGAGCTCGCTATTCACCCAAATCCGACCGCCATGTGCCTCTACCAGTGCCTTACACAGGGCCAGCCCCAGCCCCAGCCCACCCGGTTCCTGCGTCAGCCTGTGTTCCAGGTTAAACATCCGGTCAAACACTTTCCCCGAGTTCTCCCGAGGGATACCCATTCCCCGGTCAGCAACGCTAATTACCAGCTCAGAGTCTTGACTTCGAGCCTCTATTGTCACCGTACTGGCTGGCTTGGAGTACTTGGTGGCATTTTCAATAAGATTATCTACTACCTGCCTAATGCGTCTGCCATCGCCGTTCAACTTTAACACCGCCTTTGGCAGATTCAATACTATCTTGTGTCCAGGCGTTCTAAGCCTGGCTTCGGCAATAGTGGTCTGGAGCAACGCCGTAATATTGGTCGGCACCTTATCAAGCTTGAGCAGACCTGCTTCTAGGCGGGACATATCCAGTAGATGGTCTACAAGTTCAGCCATCCGGTCGGTAGCCTTGTCTATAGCACTCAGGTATTCTTGTTTCTCATCATGCCCTAATCTCCTATCGTAGTCCAGAAGCATGGTAGAGTATCCCTTTATCGTGGTCAGGGGGGTGCGCAGTTCATGGGAAACATTAGCCAGTAGTTGGCTTCGCACCTGGTCAAGCTCCTTTAAGGTTTCCAGTTGCCGTGCCTTCTCCTCCGCCCGCTTGCGCTCAATGGCATAGCGTATAGACCGCGCCAGCAAATTGCTATCTACATGTCCCTTGACCATATAGTCCTGCGCGCCTTCCTGTACCGCCTCAACTGCCAGCGCCTCATCGTCCAGACAGGTCAGCACCACAACCGGCACGGTTAACGCCTCAGCCTGAACCTTGACCAGCGTGCTAATCCCCTGACTATCAGGCAGCCCGAGGTCAAGCAGAACCACATCTATCTTTCCCTGGGCAAGGCACGCCAACCCTGTCGCCAGCCGGTCGGCGCACTCCAACTTAAAAGGAGAACCCTTATCTTCAGCCAGTATCTCCCGAATCAATCGGGTATCCGCCGGGTTATCCTCAATCAGTAGAACTCTGACGGCTTTATTGCTCATTTCTTCCCATTCGGTGGCAAGGTGACGATAGTAAGCCAAAAGTCCTCAATCAACTTGACGGCCCTGATAAACTGCTCCAAGTCAATCGGCTTGATGATATAGCAATTAGCGTTGAGGTTGTAGCTCTTGAGGACGTCCTCTTCAGCCTGTGAAACGGTTAGGATTACCACCGGTATGCGTTTTAGGTCTTTATCGGTCTTTATCTCAGCAAGCACCTCGCGCCCATCCTTCTTCGGCAGGTTCAGGTCAAGCAGGATAAGGTCGGGACGAGGTACCTTGGCATAGTTACCTTTTTGGCGTAGGAATTCCATTGCTTCTACACCATCCCGGGTTACATGTAGCTTGTTGAGTACCCTGCCCTCCTTGAAAGCCTCCTGTGTCAGCCTCACATCTCCCGGGTTATCCTCCACCAGCAGAATTTCCGCCGGCTTACCAGTTTTTCTGTTATTCATAGCCGCTTATCTCCTGCCGGTTGGTAGAGCGAAATAGAAAGTTGAGCCTTTATTTATCTCTGACTCTACCCAGATGCGACCGCCATGGCGTTCCACAATCCTCTTGCAAATCGCCAACCCGGTGCCTGTGCCTAGATACTCTTCCCTACCGTGCAGGCGCTGGAAGATAACGAAGACGCGGTCGAAATATTCTGGGGCGATGCCGATACCGTTATCCCGTAAGGAGAAGACCCACTTGTTATTCTCCTGCCTGGCTGAGACATGAACGCGTGGCGGCTCTTTACCGTGGAACTTGATAGCATTACCGAGCAGGTTCTGAAATAGCTGAACTATCTGTGAGTTATCTGCTATTAGCGGCGGCAAGGGATCATGGGTAATTACTGCCTCACCTTCTTCAATGGCCACCCGCAGGTTAGCTATCGCCTGGCCAAAGGCAGCCTCGCTATCTATCGGCCCAAAGGATTCACCACGCGTGTCCACCCGAGAATAAGTCAATAGGTCATTAATCAGCGCCTGCATCCGCTCAGCACCAGCCACAATATAATCAATGAACTCGTCGGCGTCCTTATCCAGCTTACCCTGGTAACGCTTGGCCAATAGCTGGGTGAAGCTGGACACCATGCGCAAAGGCTCTTGGAGGTCGTGCGATGCCACATAAGCGAACTGCTCCAGGTCCCTGTTGGAAAGCTCTAATGCCGTTATAGCTTGCCTTAGCTCCTCAGCCTGTTTTAGCTCCTTTTCCGCCCGTTTTCGGTCGGTGATGTCCTCTATGGCGAGGAGTACCATCTGCATCCGCTTGGTTTCATGGAATATCCGGCGGGCATTCAAGACCATTACTCGCCGCCCGAGTTCTTTAAAGTCGTGCTCAATCTCAAAGTCAAGGAAGACAGTACTCTTGGGCAGGATTTCCTCTAGTAACTTCCGCAGCTTCGGAATATTCCACTGGCGGTTGCCCAAATCATAGAGGACCTTCCCCTTGATATCTCCAGGTATGATTTTGAAGGTCTGGTAGAAGGAACGGTTGGCTGAGATTACTCTTCTTTTGCTATCAAGCACCAATAGTGGCTCACGCACCGTCTGCAGAATGTCCTCAATATATTCTTCACGCTTTAGAATGGTCTTTACTCTCACCCGCTTACGCCCGGTTTCTTCGGCAACGCGTTGGCGCATCTTCCCCGATTCACTTACGAGCCGTTCTTTTGCCTTCAGCTTGTCTTCCATCTTTACTTACCCGCCCTAATTTCTTATTTTTTGCCCCCTTACTTGCTAAATATTACCATTTGTCCACTTTTTTGTCAATATATTGACAAAAGTCCACAAATATGTTAAACTCCATAGCCCATTAGTACTAGAGGCAAAACGATTTAGTACTAGAGGAAATAGGTGGCGAAAAACATTTTTATAGTTGGTTCGGGATTAGTTGGGCAGGCTACGGGTAAGGGGCTGGTGGCTAAAGGGTTTGATGTGACCTTTATTGACGTAAGGCCGGCAATTGTTAATCAGCTGCGCCAGCAAGGATACGAAGCCTTTGAGGCTTCGGAGGTGAAAAAAACAGGCGCTGACATCTTCCTGTTATCCGTCCCGACATACTCGCTGAAGCCTGGTATTAACGGGCTGGACTTCGTTAAAGAGGCTGCCACCAGCATAGGTAGCTGGTTATTCAAGACAGATAAATATTGCCTTGTCGTTGTCAGAAGCACTGTCCTTCCGGGCACAACGGAAGAAGTTGTTACACCAATCTTAGAAGAGTACTCAGGAAAGAATGCCGGGCGTGACTTTAGCGTCTGTATGAACCCCGAATACCTTCGCGAGCGTTGCGCCGAGGAAGATTTCTTGAACCCGTGGCTTGTTTTAATCGGTGAGCTTGATAAAAGGTCAGGGGACCTGCTTCAGGAGGTCTACTATTGGGTTGACTGCCCCGTTTACAGGCTACCGATAAAAGAGGCGGAGATACAGAAGTTTGTCCACAATCTTTTCAACGCCACCAAAATTTCCTTCTTTAATGAAATGAGGCTGGTTTGCCGACAAATGGGACTGGATTGTGAAAAGATTTTCCCCCGCGTGGCGCAGAGTGCCGAGGCAATCTGGAATCACTTATACGGAACCAGAGACTTAGGTCCGTTTGGCGGTAGCTGTTTGCCCAAAGATACCATCGCTTTCCTTTCCTGGGCGAAGGAGCAGGGCAGGGAAACACCGCTGGTGGATGCAGTGCTCAGGGTCAACGAAGCCTTAGTCAGACACCTAGAGCCAGCCAGTAGCAAAGCCTCCCGCTGAGTGGACAAGACCTGTGGATGACTACCTATCGCTTCTAGCCTTCTATTGCCCCCTCGGTGTTATTGGTTTCTGGAGGTGGGGGACTTGGTTGGTAAGAAGGCTGGTAAGCCTGTTTTATAAGCCCAGTAAACAAAATTTTCACGCTAGCGTTTCCATAGTAACCCCGGTGTATAACGAAGACCCTGATGTATTTCGCCAGGCTCTGGCATCGTGGAGAGCCAATAACCCCTTGGAGATAATTGCTGTTATTGATTACACTGATGAAAAATGCATAAGGGAATTTGAGAAGTTTAGCCGCCAGTTTGACCAGGCTAAACTAATTGTCACCGAGAAACCGGGGAAAAGGCCGGCTCTGGCTGATGGCATCCGGGCAGCTAGGGGTAAAATTATTGCCCTGGTTGATAGTGATGTTTTCTGGGGCAAGTTAGTGTTAAGAGAAGCCCTCCGCCCCTTTGCCGACCCGAAGGTTGGGGGAGTTGCCGTCCGCCAGAATGTCCTTAATCCGCAGGCCTTGGCCCAGAATATCTTTGATATTCAGCTTGACCTGAGGTTCTTTGACGAGATTATGGCTCTCAATGTTGCCGGCAATGCCCTGACTTGCTTTTCTGGTCGTACCGCTTTTTACCGTCGGGAAGCCCTTATGCCAGTAGTTGATAATATGGTAAATGAAACCTTTTGGGGAAAGCGGTGTATTGGTGGCGACGATAAGAGACTTACCTACCTGATTGAGGCAGCCGACTGGAAAGGTCGCTATCAACATACCGGATACGTATATACGCCGGGAACGGCTAATCTATCTACACTTTTCAAACAGCGAACTCGCTGGGCAAGAAACACCTGGCGAGCCGACCTACGCGCTCTCTGGCAAGGCTGGGTCTGGAAACGCCCATTTCTAGCTTTTGTCTTGGTTGACAGGTTAATCTCTCCCCTGGCTTTGCTTTTGAGTCTAATGTATTTTATAGTCTCACTCATTTTTCAGTTATGGATTCCGGCCGCTATCCTCTTTGTCTGGTGGTTTTTCAGTCGGGGGGTCAGAATCATACCTAACTTGCAGAGGCACCCGCGCAATATCAGGCTGGTACCAGCTTACGTTTTTGCTAATTTTGCCATGGCAATTGTCAAAATTTATGGCTTGTTGACGCTTAATCGCCAAGATTGGATAACTCGCCGTGGTGCGGAACGGGCACCAAAGTCGGGGGGCTTCTACTTGGTTCTAGCCAGAATAGCAACCCTGGCTATTCTGGCCGGTCTGGCTGCAGCGGTTGCTTGTTCCAGAGGCATTTTGAGTTTTTAAGGTGATAGCCCCCCACTAAGTATCTGTGCCTCTTTATTTTGTGCCTGTGGTCGGGGTGGTCGGATTTGAACCGACGACCACCTGAACCCCATTCAGGTGCGCTACCAGGCTGCGCTACACCCCGCCCCAATATCCTAGCATAATTGGGTTTTCTTTAGCAATAAAGACCCCCATCATTGAAAAGATTACGCTTTTAGGTTATAAATATATAGCGTTAAAAAAAGAATTAAAGTCTAGAGGTAGAGATTTGGCCAAGAAGAAGAAGCATGTAGAAAAACCCAAGCGGGCGTTGACCAAACGCCAGCTTTCCCATTTTAAGCAGCATCAGAGAAGGCAACGCATTATCATTGGCTCGGGTATTTTGATTATTGCTGTGGTTTTAGCCGTCATCGGTGTCGGCGTTTATTTCGGCTGGTATGTTCCCGAGGTTAAACCGCTCCATGAAACGGTAATCAGGGTAAACGATACCGAGTTTAACATGGACTACTACGTAAAGACCCTTAAATACCAGGCACTCCAGCTGGAGTCGATGGGTATGGATGTAGGAATAGAGCAGTTGACCTATATGACTGAAGGGGCGGTCACGACAATTCAGACCAACGAGCTGATAAGACAGGAGGCGTCTGAGCTGGGCATCACTGTCAGCGATGAGGAGGTTGAGGAGAAGATTGACGAGGATTTTAGTGACTATGACTCCTCTCTGGCTAAGGACTATGAGGATGTGATTAAAGACATGGTAAGGGCACAGATGCTGTACGAGAGGCTGCTAGACGAGTACTTTGACCAGCAGGTGCCGCAGTCTGCCGAACAGAGGCACATAATGGCCATGTTCCTGGAGAGCCAGAGCCAGGCCGACGAGCTTAAAGACCGCCTGGAGGTTGGCGAACTCTTTAGCGATCTGGCGGATGAGTTCTGCGTGGATAGCTACTGCAAATCGCAGGATGGCGACCTCGGCTGGCACCCGCGGGAAATACTGTCCAAGTTGATAAACAGCACTGTTCTAGTTGATAGCGCCTTCAGCGCTGAGGTAGGGGTAATAAGCCAGCCGGTACATGAAGAGGCCAAGTTCAAGTCTCTGGGCTACTGGCTGGTTAAGGCGGAGTTTATTGACGCCGAGGCGGACTACGCCCAGCTCAAGGTAATACTACTGGGCAGCGAAGAGGAGGCCAACGAAGTCAGAGCCAGGCTGGAGGATGGCGAGGATTTTGCCGCCATGGTCGCGGAGTATTCCCAGCACGCCGAATCTAAGGGAAACGGCGGGGAGCTTGAGGTGGATGCCAGAGGACGGTTTGTCGAAGCATTCGACGATTTCGTCTTTGACCCCGAGCTGGAGCTGGGAACTTTGAGCCAGCCGATAAAGGATGATACGGCTGTTACCCAGGGCGGCTACTGGCTTATTAAGGTTGCCGAAGCCGCCGAAGACAGGCCGCTTGAGGAGGAAGACAGGGATATTTTGAAGAGGGACGTCTTGAGACAGTGGCTGGACGGGCTGCCGGACGACCCGGATAACACGGTGGAGGATCTTTTGGACGACGATAAGACAAACTGGGCGGTTATGTACGCTTGGGAGGGATAAAGCGGTGAAGAAAGATAGTATTGGCGTTGGTTTAATAGGGCTGGGGGTGGTCGCTGGCGGAGTGGCCGGGGTTCTGACTGGCAAAGCAAAGGCTTTATCGGAGCAGGTAGGCTGCTCTCTTATCCTTAGGAAGATAAAGGTTCTGGAATCAGACCTCTCCCGCCCGCAGGCCAAGGAGCTTGGCCTCCAGCTTTTTACCACCGACGATGAGGAGTTCTTTACCCAGACCGATATAGATATCGTGGTTGAAGCTATCGGTGGTGAGGAGCCGGCTCTGGACTATCTCAAGCGGGCGCTGGCCAGTGGCAGGCACGCGGTTACCTCCAACAAGGAGGTCGTAGCCAAGCACGGGGCGGAGCTGTTCGCCCTGGCGCAGGAGCATGGTGTCGGCCTGCACTACGAGGCCAGTGTCGGCGGTGGCATTCCTCTCATTTCCCCCTTCCAGCAGGACCTGGTAGCCAATAAGATAGGCGGCATCTACGCCATCATCAACGGCACCACCAACTATATCCTCACCCGCATGGCCAGCGAGGGCATTGATTTCCCCTCGGCGCTTAAAAGCGCTCAGGAGCTGGGCTATGCCGAAGCCGACCCCAAAAACGATATAGAAGGAATAGACTCTACCTATAAGCTGGCTATTCTGGCTTCGCTGGCTTTTCATATTCAGGTGCGGCCACAGGATATCCACTGCGAGGGCATTTCCCGCTTAAGTAGCCACGATTTTAAATATGCCCGCGAGCTGGGCTACGCCATCAAGCTGCTGGCAATCGCCAAGGAAAAGGATAGCCTGATTGAAGTGCGCGTCCACCCCGTCTTTATCCCCGAAGATTCCCTGCTGGCCGAGGTTGACGGTGTCTATAACGCCATTCTGGTGGAGGGCGACCTGGTGGGCAGGGTGCTCTTTTACGGTGAGGGGGCCGGGGCGTCAGCTACCAGCAGCGCTGTAGTTGCCGATGTTGTCTCGGCTGCCCGCGATATCGTTACCGGCGGCGGCTGCCGGATGAGGTGGCGGCTGGAGCCGGGTAAGGCCATCAGGCCGATGGCCGAGCTTGAGACGGGTTATTATTTAAGGCTAAATGCCGCCGACCAGCCCGGTGTCTTGGCTCAGGTTTCTAAGGTCTTAGGCGATCACCGCATCAGTATTTCCTCGGTCATCCAGAAAGCGGTTGACCCGGTGGCGCAGACGGCGGAGATTGTCATTATGACCCACCCCGCCAAAGAGGCCGAAATGCAGCGGGCACTGGCTAAGCTGGAGCGTTTGGCTTCGGTTAAGGAGATAGAGAACTTTATCAGGGTGGAGGCTTGAGATGAAACCCGGCGTACTATTTAAATATAAAGATTACCTCCCCGTCACCCCAAAGACACCCCTCTTCACCCTGGGAGAGGGGGACACCCCGCTGGTCAGGTGCCCGGCTCTGGAGAAGGAGCTTAATATCGGCCAGCTTTACTTCAAGCTGGAGGGGTGCAATCCCACCGGCTCGTTTAAAGACCGGGGGATGGTGGTGGCGGTGGCCAAGGCATTAGAGGCGGGCAGTAAGGCGCTGATGTGCGCTTCCACGGGCAATACCAGCGCTTCAGCCGCCGCCTATGCCGCAGCTCAAGGCGTCGACTGCATTATCGTCGTCCCCAAGGGCAAGATTGCCCTGGGCAAGATGGCTCAGGCGATTATCTATCATGCTAAAATCGTGGCCATTAACGGCAACTTTGACCAGGCGCTTAAAATAGTCCGGGCTCTCACCGATAAGCACCCCATTGCTCTGGTGAACTCGCTCAACCCCAACCGCATAGAGGGGCAGAAGACAGCCGCCTTTGAGATTATTGATATTTTAGGTGAAGCCCCAAACTACCTCTTTATACCGGTGGGCAACGCCGGAAACATAACCGCCTACTGGAAGGGCTTTAAAGAGTACCATCAGGCGAAAAAGGCAAAGATTAAGCCCAAGATGATGGGCTTTCAGGCGGAGGGAGCGGCGCCGATAGTACGGGGGCATATTATCGAAAAGCCGGAAACAGTCGCCTCGGCGATAAGAATCGGCAACCCGGCCAGCTGGCAGAAGGCGGAGGCGGCCAGGGATGAGTCCGGCGGTATCATCAGTATGGTCAGCGACGATGAAATTCTGGCCGCCCAGAAGCTGATGGCGACCAAAGCGGGCATCTTCGGCGAGCCGGCTTCGGCAGCATCACTGGCCGGTCTGATAAAACGCCGCCGGCAGGGGATGCAATTCTCTCAGAGCCGGGTGGTCTGCGTGGTAACCGGCACCGGTCTCAAGGATACCGAAACGGCGTTAAAGGGGGCCGAACCCTTCCTGGAACTGCCGGCTGACCTGGATGAGGTAGAGAAGGCTTTAGGCTGGGCCTGAAAACTTGACATAACAAAGGAGGGCGAGCGTGATTAACCAGGCGGAGATTAAATCGGCAGTAACCTCTATCCTCAAGGCTATCGGCGAAAACCCGGATAGGGAAGGCTTGAAAGACACCCCCAAACGAGTCGCCGAGATGTACGCCGAGCTTTTCATGGGGCTGGAGATGAACCCCAAGGAAGCGCTGACCGTAGGCTTTGAGGAAGGGCACCGCGAGATGGTAATCCTCAGGGATATTCCCTTTCACTCCATGTGTGAGCATCACCTTTTGCCCTTCTATGGTGTAGTTCATGTAGGTTATCTGCCCAATGCCAGCGGGCGTGTGGTCGGCGCCAGCAAGTTGGCCCGGGTGGTGGAAATCTTTGCCAAGCGCCCCCAGATTCAGGAGAGAATGACCACTCAGATTGCCGATGCCATTGTTGACGGGCTCCAGCCCGACGGGGTGGGGGTAATTGTCCAGGCCGAGCACCTGTGCATGATTATGCGGGGAATAAAAAAGCCGGGGAGCGCTATCGTCACCTCGGCTCTCAGGGGTGTTCTCCGCCACCGCAAAGAACCCCGGGCTGAATTTTTCGCACTGCTGCAGGGAAAATAGCTTAGTCTGAAGAGGGTATGGGTCTGGGTTCCTGGACTTCCATTTCCTGACCGCAACAGGTCATCTTGCCCTCACCGGCCTTAGTGCAGAGTATTTCCGTGCCGCACTTTATACAGCGATACCTTTTACCTAGCTGGCTGGCCATTTATTTCTTTAGCTCCATGGGTTTACCGCAGCAGTTTACGGTGCCGTCGCCCCCACGGGTAACGATAAACTCAGCGCCGCACTTGGTGCAGTAGTACTTCTTACCGATTTGATTTGCCATCTAACAAGCCACCTTTCCTTGTTAAGCTATTATAAAACTTAGCTCAATCCCCTGTCAAAGCCGGCTATTCGCCCATGATCTGCGCCACGATTTGCCTCGTCCTGGCTCTATTGTCAAAGTCCACCACCACTATCTGCTGCCAGGTGCCAAGAGCCAGTCTCTTGTCATTAAACGGGACCACCAGCGATGCCCCCAGCACCGAAGCCCGCACATGGGAGTGCCCGTTGCCGTCGCCCCAGGCGCGGTTGTGCTCATAGGTGAGGTTCTGGGGGGCGTTCCGCTCCCACATCTCTTTGAAATCGGCAATCAGCCCCGGCTCAAACTCGATAGTGGTAATTCCGGCGGTGGAGCCGGAGATAAACAGGGTAACCGTGCCGTCGCTTATATTCGTATCAGATAATCGCTTTTGCACATCGGCTGTAATATCAATGATGTCGCAGTTTCCCTGGCTCTCCAGGCTTATTTTCTTGGTAACTACCAT
>Ga0315552_1002317_pt1 | contig 11333 bp, 11 predicted proteins | sample SalMarSW160170MG_2_FD_203102 | JGI IMG/M metagenome (GOLD analysis project Ga0315552, IMG submission 203102) | Salt marsh sediment microbial communities from the Plum Island Ecosystem LTER, Massachusetts, United States - Salt Marsh Sediment SW1601-70 ...
GATTATTTCTTTGGGAAAGAGGGATAAGCAGTATATTGTATTAATATTATAGTTTATGGTTCGAGTCACTTTGGGGCTACCATACCGGACAAGCTGTTGATAACTCTATCTTTATAGTCCTCTAATGCCTTTAAAACAGGGTTTATTTGGGTGGTTCGAAGTAAATTATTTTCAATAAAAATGCCTTCAGGGAAAATATATTCCTGAAAACGTCTTTTTTGTTCAAAATTTGAATCATACCAGAGACTTGCCATGTTTTTTATGAAATGTCTAAAGTAATTTAGGACTACATCAATATCAACATTTTCTTTATTAGTATTTTCAAGTTCGGTCTTCTTTTTTATTATATCCTTTTCAACTTCATCTATCTTTATAATGAATCTATCTTTTGTGAAAGTTCCTTCAATGGCTAAATCCTCTATTCTTTCCTTTTTAGTTTCAAGCTCTTTTAGTTCTTTTTTAAGTGAAGATATAATATTTTCGTTTAGTCTTTGTTTATTGGTCACAAAATCTCTCGTATCTTTTGAGAAGCGATCTAAGACTTTGTCAGCCGGTTCGAAAAGCCTTAGATATTGGATAAACAGTTCCTCAGCTTTTTCTTTTCTAATGGGTTTGAACTTACATCCCTTTTTAGTGCAGTGGTAATATGGATATTTTTTAGACCTGCCTTTAGACCAGCTTCCAGTAAGCTTGTGGTTGCATTCTGGACACCTTAAGAACTGCCTTAGGGGGAAATCATCAGTTATTTTTTCAAAGCTGTAAGAAAGCGTTTTTTTAGCTAATATATCCTGTGCCTTCTGAAATACTACTTCATCTATTATAGGTTCATGAAGTCCACTTACAGGTATGTCAGTAAATGCAGATTTTATCTTTCCGATATATACAGGATTTAAAAGTATTTTATTTAATGTCTGCTTGGGAATATTCAGACCTATTTGTTTTAAGTCAGAAATTATCTCATGCTGTTTTCTACCTCTGGCAAAGTCGGTAAATATCTTTTCGATTATAAATCTTTCTTCACTTGGTATTAGATAGGATTTACCGTCTTTATTTATAAATTTATATCCAAGTGGTTCTTTCCATAGCCAGCGACCTTCTTTTACAGCCTGTGCCATTCCAGATCTAGTCCTCTGGCTTCTTTGGTCATTATCATACTGGGCAAAGGAAGCTATGATATTTTGCATTAAAGTACCTTCAGGAGTCTGGCTTATTGATTCAGTTGCAGATTTTAAGGTGATACCGTATTTTGAAAGTAAGCTTACTAGATTTGCATAGTCAAGAAGATTTCTTGTAAGTCTATCCAGTTTAAATACGATAAGATAATCTATATCAGATGATTTTAGGTTTATATATTCAAGTAGTTTTTTAAGTTCAGTTCGGTTTGTTGTTTTGGCACTTTCCCCTTTTTCGATGAATACCCTTAATACTTGATAATCGTTTCTCTTAGCGTAATCTAGACATGTTTCCTCTTGTGTTTTTAGGCTATAGCCGAGTTCAGCCTGTTCGGTTGTAGATACTCTGATGTAGATTATAGAATTTTTTGTGTTTTCTCTTTGCATTCTTTTAAAAGTAATTGAAAAGCTTTGATAGTATTTTTTATGTCATCCTCGAATATTTTAAGGTAGTGTACTTGACCAGAATTAATTGAGTAATCTATCTGGTCCTCTATCTCTATTATGTAGTCATCAATAGCTAGGGGGATATTGATATTCCATTTATTTTTAAGTTCATAGGGCATTTTATACATTTTTTCTATCCAGCCGTCTTCAAGAAGGACTCTGGAATGTACATTAAAGAAATCTATTAGCTTTTCCAGTTCTTCATCAGTTATCTTTCTATTTCCTTTTTCAATTCGTGATACAGATTGTTTGGGTATGTTTAAAACTTTGCCAAGTTCTTTTTGAGAGAATTTTTTAAGAGTCCTTAATTTTTTTATTCTTTCGCCAAGATTATCATATTTTTTACTCATAATTACTCCGGGTTCAATATTAATTAATTTAGATAATAAAGGTATTTTTCCATAATGTCAACAAATATTGTTGACATGTTAGATAGAATGTGATTTTATTAAGTAAACATATTTTATTGACTTTTAAATATGAAGCAGGAAGAAAATAAAACAGAGATAAGTACGCTTCTAGAGATTATATATGAAATGTATAAAGAAGATATAAAAAAAGGGAAATTAAGAGATGACACATTTAAAGAATATCAGCAGTCTGTTGGAAAGTCAGCCAGGAAAGCTAAGACTTTTCAACAGACTGAGTTTATATTCAAATAATAGAGTTGCATCCATGCCGGACACAGGTTCACGGGGCACTTCAGGGGGTCCCCTGTGGTTCTGGGGCCGGTCTGGATGCCTCTTATATCTCGATACTTATAGAATTAAGTTGGCAGGGTAAGGTAAATGGAATTTAGTAACGGACATTTTTTAAAACCAAAAAATAGAAATTCCTCTTTTAACTTGATTGTAGGTACACATAAGACGAAAATGCCAGTCTTATCTGGTCCGAAATGTTATCAGATAAAAATGTATAGATTAGGTGATATTTATGAGGTTTATAAATATGAACTTCCTGTATATGCAGGGTACCATAAGTTTAAGAAGTACAATAATAGTAATCCTACTGATGAAAATAAAAAATTAGATAATAGAAAAAAAGTAGTAACAAGAATTAGAAATAGGGTAAGAAGGCTTGCTATTGCAAATTTTGATGAGCATTCAAGGTTTTTTACTTCAACATTTGCGGATAATATTAAAGACATGAATTTTGCAAATAATGAATTTAAAAAGTTTATTCAAAGGCTTAAATATCATTATGGTGATTTTAAATATTTGGTTGTTGTGGAATTTCAAAAAAGGGGTGCGATACACTATCATATGCTTTCTGACTTTGGATATATTGAGCATTCTGATTTAGAAAAGTTATGGGGAAATGGTTTTGTATGGATTAATGATCTACTTAAAGCAAATAAAGGAAAGCCAGTCGATAATGTGGGAGCTTATTTAGTCAAATATATGAATAAAAATATTATTGATAAAAGGCTTATGGGAAAAAAGGCATATTTTACTTCAAGAAATTTAAAAAAACCTGAAATTATTTATGAAAATTTAAACCTATTGGATTGTTTTGAAAAGTATAATCTTGATGGTGATAATCTAATTTTTAATAATAGTTTTATGAGTAAAGAAAATGGTTTAGTGTGTTATTTTGAGTTTAATAAAAAAAGGAGTTTAAAATAAATTATATATTTGATATTTAACATTTATTATATTTTTAAGATAAAACTTTTATGTTAAACTAAATTAGGATTTAATTATTATAAATAATTATTTGAGAATCAAATTGAGAACTTATCATAAAATTATAATCGGCGATTCCAGAAAAATGAAAGAGATTTTGGACAAGTCAGTTCACCTTGTTATAACATCACCTCCCTATTGGCAATTAAAGGACTATGGACCATCTGATCAAATTGGTTTCAATGATAGTTATGAAGATTATATCAATAATTTAAATTTAGTATGGAAAGAATGTTTTAGAGTCTTAAGTGATGGTTGTAGACTTTGTATAAATATAGGAGATCAATTTGCTCGTTCTGTTTATTATGGTAGATATAAAGTTATTCCAATTAGAACTGAAGTTATAAAATTCTGTGAAACTATAGGATTTGATTATATGGGTTCTATTATTTGGCAAAAGTCAACGACTATGAACACTACTGGTGGAGCTACAATAATGGGGAGTTTTCCATATCCAAGAAATGGAATTGTTAAATTAGATTATGAATTTATATTGATTTTTAAGAAGCTGGGAATATCTAATAATCCTTCAAAAGATATTAAGGAAATATCACAATTATCAAAAAAAGAATGGAATAAATATTTTGTTGGGCATTGGAATTTTAGTGGAATTAAGCAAGATAAACATTTAGCTATGTTTCCTGAAGAATTACCCAGAAGACTTATAAAAATGTTTAGTTTCGTAAATGATTATATTCTAGATCCATTTTTAGGTAGTGGAACAACAACTCTTGCTGCAATTAACTTAGATAGAAACTCAATAGGTTATGAGATAAATAAGGAGTTTTTACCTGTAATAAAAGAAAAAATTGGAGTAGATAAGGAAAGTTTATTTAGATACTTTGATTTTAAATATATAGAAAATAAATCAAATAATATTGACTATAAAGAAGAAATCTCAAAGTTACCATATATATTCAAAGATCCGATAAAATTTAACAATAAAATTGATCCAAAAAAATTACAATTTGGGTCAAAAATTGATTCAACAAAAAAGGAAAATATAAATTTTTATTCTGTAAAAGAAATAATTAATCCAGAAAAATTATTGTTAAATAATGGTTTGATGATAAGATTGATTGGAGTAAAAATTAATAATCAAAAGATTGATGAAGCAATAAAATTTTTACAACTAAAGCTAAATAATCAAAGAGTTTTTTTAAGATTTGATTCTATAAAATATGATCAAGAAAACAATCTATTATGTTACTTATATTTAAAAAATAAAACATTTTTAAATGCTCACTTAATTAAAAATAAGCTTGTTGAAGTTGATGAAAATTATGATTATAAGTACAAAATGAAGTTTTTAAACTTAATCAGTTAATATGGCTAAAGAATGGATTTTAAATCAAGCGAATATGAGGTGGGGGCTAACCAAGAAAAAAAAAGTTGGTCCTGTTGCAGAATTAATAAGAAAATGTGGACCTAGGACACTTCAGGAATGGGAAGAATATTATTTAAGTAGTGCTTACTCAAAAGAGCATTTGGAACAGTTAGGAAAAACCTTATTTATTAAGGTTACAGATGTTTGCAAAGCTGAAATAGAAGATATTACTGAAGAAGATTGTATAAGCTTTATTTATAATTTAGTAATAAATAGAACTTATGACGGTTATCAATCAGAAATACAAACAATTTATGGACAACTTGCAAAAATTCTTAGAGTAAAAATTGAACCGGCGCCAGATGAATGGGACAGGGGATATAATATTGATTATTTTATCAAAATTAAAGATAAATATATTGGACTTCAAATAAAACCTGCTGGATATGAATATATTACTCAAATTATTAATGAAAGAGAACAACAGAAAAAAACACATGAGAAATTTAATGTAAAATTTGGTGGTAAGGTTTTCTATATTATTTCAATAACTAAAGAAAAAAATAAAATAATTCATAATCCTGAAATTATAGAAGAAATAAAAAAAGAAATTGAACGTTTAAAAAATTTGCAGTAAGTTTTGAATGTTCTTCGATTAGCCTTATTTAATTATTTAAATATCTCTATTAAGGTTTTTATTTCAATAAAAATTTGGTTCGAAATTTCGCTACTTGGGGTACAATTATCTTAATTAATTTTACTATCTTGATATTGCATACTCGTAAATTTAGTATGAGTAAAAGGAATTTTAATTATATATTAAAAAAGCTATAATGATTTCAATAATAATGTGTTAATAGGAAAAAACTAAATGAATGATAAAGAATTTTTCAATTGGTATTATAAGGATATAAGTGAAATAGCAGAGAGGACTAGGAAAGATTTAAATAATGTTTTTTATGAACTTCCTCGGAATTTAATATTGGTTGCTACTATTATTATTGTTTTTTCTTCACCATTAGTTAGTAATGTAACAAATATATCAGAAATGAATTGTTTTTCTAAAATATTTCTGTTGGCAATATGGATACTTTTATTTTTTTCAATATTATTTGGACTGATTCAGTACTATATTGATTATAAGTATTATCAATCACATTTTAAAGAATGTGTATATCTTATTGGAGAAATTCAAAAAAAAGATAGAAATATAAAAAAATTTAAAAATGAATATGATGATTATAGAAAAAATCAGAGATCATCAAATTTATGTGCATTTGTAATACAAATTATCTTTATATCTTTGGGTCTGATTTCATTTTTAGTATTTATAGGTATATTAATTTTTTAAATATGAGTTAATCTGATTCACTTAATTATTAGTATAAAGTTAATCTTATTAAGAAGTTTAAAATTAATTAAAAAATGTAATTATTTTAGTAAGTTCCATTAAAAATTTGTTCGAAATTTCAATACTTGGGGATCTAAAATTAAAACAATGAAGTCAATATAAGAAGAGGGATAGAGAGGAATATAAAAAAATATGAAAGTAACAATACCAAAAATGAATGATAGCAGTATTACAGAAGATATAACTTTGGAATTGGCTGATTACACCATTTTTGCAGGAGAAAACAATTGTGGTAAATCCAATTTAATTAAAGCAATTAGTAAACATGACGACTTTAATTCTTATATTAAGATATTTATTCCTGCTGAAAATATACAACCACAAGAAGAAGAAGCTAAAACTACAGCAACAACTACAGAATTTTATAAACTTTTAAAACTTATTATGCAACCAATATTTGATAAAGATGATATGTTAGATAATCTAATAGATAAGTTTAATAATTCACCGATGAAGGATAAATTCATTAAAGCTATAAATGATAAATTAAAAAATTATGGATTAAAGAATCATGAATTTGATGTAGAAATAGCAAAAGAACAAATTGAAGAAAGTATCATTATTAAAAAAACTAAAGGTATTGTTAGGGATTTATATAAAACAGAGATAAACTATGTTGACCTTAAAAAAGTTGGTATGGGAACACAAAGATTAATTGTTGCTGCTCTTATAATCTACTATGAGGAAAATAAAATAAATAATAACGAAAAGGTGCTAATATTTTTTGAAGAACCAGAGTTGTATTTACATCCAAAATTAAAAAACGGTTTATACGAGTCACTGTTCAAGCTTTCAGAAAGAGAAGGCACTATGGTGTTATTGACTACACATGACCCATATTTTATAGAGCTTGGAAGGAATCAGAAGATTTATAAGGTATTTCGTGATTCTAATAAAAAGGATGCAACAGCAGTGAAGTTAATGGAGAAAGATGGTCTATTAGGTTACAAGTCTTATTCTGAAATTAATTATTTAATTTTTGGAATACAAAGTAGAACTTATTTTTTAGAATTATACGAAGCTCTCATGGATGAAGTTAACGAATTTATTACAGATAGTAACCCTACTAAGGATTATGAGAAAAAAGATGATAAAGAAGATAAAAAGCCAACTAAATATAATATATTAAATATATGGATAAAAACACAAGTCTCTAAAGGAAATGTAGAAATAGAATTTGAGGGTGAGGGGGAAAAAGATCCAAAAGTTTCAAAACTAAGACATAAGATAGGACACCCTAAAGCAAAAGCTGCAGATATACCCAAGAAAGAATTAAATAATGGTATAGAAGATTTGAATAAATTATTTCGAGTTATAAGAGAAGAAAGAAAATAAGCGAAATAATAATTTTATTTTAGGATCTGTTTCAATTCTCAATTAAAAAATTCGTTAATTTCAATTATTTCCTTTATAATCCGGTTCGAAATTGTAATACTTGGGGCTACCAGTGGAATTATATCTGAAGGACTTTTAGAACAATATTTAATTATCAAGAATAAACAAACTTATATATTTTTTATAACTATATTATAATACTATAAAGATTACTATTTGCTAATGGGGAATTTAATTTGACATAAAAAATGAATAAAGTTAATAATGTTAAAGATTCTGATTCCAGTAGAGCTAATTCTTTTATATATGGTGTAAAAACAAGCGGACTAATAAAAAGCTCAGCTAGACTTATAATATTTCTAATCCTTACTATTATTATATCTATTGCATTAATCTTTTTTATATCAAGGGGATTTTCTAAGACAATCAGTATTGCTATTTTTCTAGTTTTTTTCAGCCTCGCTATATTTGAAGCAATTACACTAAAAAGGATTGCTTCAGTAAAAACCAGGCCAATATACAAATCAAAGGATAAAAAAATAATGATCGATCCCAGGGAAAAAATTATTAAATATTTTACCGGAATAATGAGATATGGCTCTGGTTCCGGTTCATATTCATTTTTTGGAACAGGTAGAAATATTGCTCCTGAAAATTCGTTGATATTTACTGATAAAAATATCTGGGCAGTCGTGGTTCCTATTGAAGGTTCAGGAAAAGTTATATCAGGTACAGATATAAGCAAATGGCAGTGGATAGCCATGCAAGAAGATATTGAAAAAATACTTTCCAAAAAGGTCAGTACTATGAAATTTAAAGATTTGATTGAAAATTGTTTAGACTATATTAAAATCCCATTTAATAATATTAATAAGATAACATTAAGCGATATCTCTAATGGTTTTACTATTACAACAAAAGATGGAGATAAATATTCTTATTCTGTAAGAAATAAAAAGGATTATAAAGATTTAAAGGATTTGTTGAATCCACTTATTATGGGAGGATAAATAAACTAGTAAAGAGAGCACTGAATTGTAAATGCAATACCTAAGACAGTGAGCTAGTATTAATTATTTAACATTTTTATTTTAATTAATTCCCTTAATATCTGGTTCGAAATTTTTTAACTTGGTGCTACCACCTTTAAGACAGTTGTGTCGTATATATCTTATCATTATTTTTCTTAATAAAAAAAGAGCTCCAATTATTACTATGTTATAATGTAAAAACTTCTAGGATAAATATCCAATTTCTATTTTTTATAATAAAGGAGAGTAATGGGCGAAGTTTTAAAAAAGATTCAAGAAATCAATATGTGACATAAAATGCTTCAATCTATCATCGGAAAAAAGGATATAGAATCAAATATAAATAGGATAGAAAAACTTATATTTATTCTTGTTGAAGAGATAGATAAGAAAAAAGTATAAAATAGATTCAATTTAGCTTGATGTCCTTTTCAGAACTATGTATCTTTTGCAATTTAAACATTTTCTAATCTAAGCTTTACGTAACTAAAAATCTCTTCAGGGACATTTAATCCAGTTGCTTTCTCAAATCCTTCGAATCCTGGGTATGAGTTTATTTCACAAATCCTGTAATTATTATCTTTATCAAAAAGAATATCCACTCCTGCGATATCAAGGCCTATCAATCTTGAGCTTTCTATGGCTAGCCATTCAATTGAAGGGTTTAAATTATAAGATTCCACTAAACCGCCTGCAGAATAGTTTGCTTTAAAATTTTTACCTTTTGCAGTCCTAAGCATTGCTCCAATAACTCTCCCACCTATTACAATTACCCTTATGTCTTTGCCTCTACTGAAAGAAATAAATTCTTGCAGAATCAAATTTATCTTTGGGTCTTTGGAGATTTCCATAAGGTTTGTAAGATCACTTAATTTCTCACTATCCTCTAAAAGAAAAACTCCTTTTCCTTTTGAGCCGGTAATCGTCTTTAATATTAGTGGATAGGTGAATTCTTTCTCAATAGCTGAAGCATTAATAGGAAATTTTGCAAGCATTGTCTTAGGAATCGGAATATTATTAGTTGCCAGTAGTTGAAGGGTAGCAAGTTTATCCTTAGCTGTTTCCATGCTTTGACTGGAATTTAAAATAAAAACACCAAGTCTTTCAAAATGCCTGATTATCGCTAATGAATAATAGGTTACTGTGCCAATTCTTGGAATTAAGCAATCTGGTAGATTCACCAGGTTTCCATTAAAAAGAATACTTTTTTCTCCTTCTTTGGTTACAATCAAATCAAATTCTTCCGGAGCAACAAGCTTAAGCTCAATATTCATTTCTTCAGCAACTTCTTTGAACCTATTGCTGGTATATGAATCAAAATCCTTAAATTTTTCGAGTATCCATACTTTCATTTATCTGTTTTTTATAAAGATTAATAAATATTATATAATAATATAATTATAAGAATAAAAGCTCTAATATCTGCTACTTCTTCTTTAGACCCCTTATAAATCCACCTCTTATCCTATCAAGCATATAGCTTGCCATAAATGCTTCAGGATCTGTATTATGTATAAGTTTATGCATCCTCTTCGCATTTAACTGGCTGCATACAACATTTATTATCTCTACTTCCCCGTTTATTCCTTTGCCACTATAACAGGTAATCCCATATCCATCTTCCTTTAATACTTCCTTTATATCATCACTTCGATTTTTTGATATTATATTAGTACTTATAAGATCTCTTGATAACTTTTCGGAGATTATTATTCCAACTATTGTACCTACCGCAAATCCTGCCGCATATGCCAGTATTCCGTATATGCTCTCAACTTGCTGGATAATTCTTACTATTATTGATATAAATATTGCCACTTCAAAAAAGCCAATAGTAGCAGCAAGGATCTTTTTTCTTCTTACTATCATATTAACTCTTATAGTACCAAGACTAACATCAACTATCCTTGCAAAAAATATGATAAGTGACCAGTATATTATTTCGAGCAATTAATTTTCCTCCACTTGTATTATTACAGGGCTATATTCTAGCACTTATTTAATATAATAAAATAAAGATTTTAGTGAATAGAAAAACTTGCTATAAAATCAATTCTGGTATAAAAATATCATCATTTGAAGTCTTTATTCTGATTCTAACTTCGTCCGCTATGGTCAGCCAAAGTAGACATCTATTTTACATAGTTATTAAAAAATATTTCAAGTTAATTAATTCCTTTAAAAATTGGTTCGAAATTTCAATACTTGGGGCTGCCATTTCAGGTAAAAATTATTCCCTAATCATCTTGATTCAAAATTATCCCCTTTACTGGTTGAGAAGCCCTGCAATATAGATTATAATTACCCCTATTTATAATAAGGAGATTTCTACAGTATAAATATGCCCGGATTTCATATCAGGGAACTTGGTGAATACAGGCCGGGTTCCTTCAACAGTCTAAATTTAAACAAGCTGAAAGAATTTGTGATCGTCCCATATTTTATAGACTGGTATAAAAGCAGGGAGTCAAAAAAAGTATATCCCCTGTTTATCCAGGAAATTGAATCACTGAATCCCACATCTTTTAGGCTGCCCGGAATAATCGGCAGGAATCCCTTTTTTGACCATGCCCAGATCAAATTCTTTATTGCTTATGACGACGGCAGGCCTGTGGGAAGAGTGATGTCCTTTATAGACTATAACTATAACGAAAAATACAATGAGAATTTTGGATGGATCGGCCTGTTTGAGTCTATTGAGAACAGAGACGCGGCAGGGATGCTTATTGACAGCGCAGTTGATTATCTAAAAGGTTACGGGTGTAGAAAGATACTGGGTCCTGCCAAGTTCAATGCGGGAGGAGAGGTAGGCCTTCTTATAGACGGGTTTGAAAACAAACCTTATTTTATGGAGCCCTATAATGCCCCATATTATAAAGACTTCTTTGAGGGGTACGGTTTTAGAAAGGAAAACGACTGGTACAG